>Ga0224746_10319_pt1 | contig 10916 bp, 8 predicted proteins | sample LIM_F_Water_Bulk_FD_183000 | JGI IMG/M metagenome (GOLD analysis project Ga0224746, IMG submission 183000) | Enriched cells from gastrointestinal tract of the lab mouse from Pacific Northwest National Laboratory (PNNL), Richland, Washington... | ecosystem: Host-associated > Mammals > Digestive... | reverse complement strand
GTTCATCGAGTCAAGGGTGGGTTGATCATCTCCCGGCCCAAAACCAAAGCCGCCAACCGGACGATCATTCTCCCCGCTCCGCTCCTGAGCGTCTTGAAGGAATACCGACAACAGGTACACTCCCACTGGCTGTTCCCCTCACCCAGGAAAGATGACCTGCCCTTAGACCCCGCCTCTGTCCGCAAACACCTGACCACCATTCTGGAGAGGGCAGGGTGCAAACACATCCGCTTCCATGATCTCCGCCACCTGTTCGCCACCATGTCTCTGGAGCATGGGATGGATGTCAAGACCCTCTCCACGGTGATTGGGCATGTGTCCAGCAGCACCACACTGAACATCTACGCTCACATCACAGACGAGATGCGGCAGACGGCGGCACGCAAGATCGACCAAGGGATTGGCAGGGTTGAGCCTCAAATGGGGAAACAGTCAGCACCACGAAAACCCGCTCCCAGCACCTTCCAGCCTTACAAGGGTAAACGTCGCAAGCCAGGCACCGGATGCGTCACTCAAATCAACGACCACCTGTGGGAGGGTCGTTACTCCCCTGTTTGGCCTGACGGCAAAAAGCATCCCCGCAATGTCTACGCCAAGACCAGAGAGGAATGTGAGCAACTGCTGGCGGAGATGATCCTCCAGATGAAAGCGGAGATTGCCGCTGAAAAGGAGAGACTGAGGTTAGAAGAGCAAGCTGGTTAATATGAGCCGAGGGACTCTGGAGCGCAAAATCCAGAGTCCCTCGGTTTTTCTCTGTCTGTGGGCAGATATGTGGTCAGACCAAAAGCGGCAAATTGAAATACGCAGTAAAAGTGCTGAATATTGGAAATTTCCCGGGTGTTTGCAGAAGAATCCGCCCCATTGATGATGGTATTATTTCGGCATGGGCACGTCTCTCCGTCCTTACCAACTGATTGGAAACCCAGAAACCGCTGGCGTTCAGCAGTTTCCGGGCCTTTTTGTTCCGGGAAAGTAATGCTTTCCGTCCTATCCGCTCCACTGTCTCCACCCGCTTCTTTCGTCGTGTGGGTCAGGTTGTGGGTCAGCACTCAATTCGCTACACGCCGCACTGGGTTGACCCGGCGGAATTTCATAGCCCTCTCCGGGGTAGTTTCAGGACAATCCTCATCAAAGGTGATCGGCATAGTCCTGGCCCGCTCCAACTCCTTCAATTCCTCTGGGGTAAAAGCCAATTCGTTTATAACCTCTCTGGTCATATCAGCTGCGTTTGCCATAATAAACACCTCTTTCAAAGCTGGTGGCTAGACGTGCGGAAATCAACCGAGTAACCTCCCGTGATCTTCCACCTTCATCAATAATCGCTCTCTCAGTATACACAACGAACAGGATATCGTTTATCCGTTGAGTATCCTGCAAGTTCCCTATAACCGTCAGATTTCCTGCGAAGATACTCCCTATCGTATCATAGCGGTCTTCGTCCCCGCTGTGAGCCTCATCGTATAATTCAATGCGATCATAATCGAAAAATACACGTGCTGCATTCTTAAAGGATATTCCGTGTTTCTCAATATTTTTCCGGTTTTTCTCAGGATCATACTCAAAAATCAGTCCACCTAAAGTAAAACGTACTGCATTGGCTGCTGTTTCCATAGGCATACCACTCTCAATCATTCCAATCTCTGTTGTTCGTTTACGCACAGTATAGCACAGTTTCAGCAAAAAGGGAAGGTTATCGTATATCAAAATCTGCATCACTGTAAACAAAGAGGTCTGCAAAGATTTTTTAGACAAATTTTGATAGTTTATAGCCGTTTCTACTCCTTTTCATTTACTCTCCGGCACTCTTTGAAAACAGTGTTTCCACGTGTTCCACATCTGTCTGTGGCTGTTTATGTGGTCAGGAGGATCGACGCTCCGGAAGAGGCACCCTATAAACACAACGAAACGCTGTGTAATCCGCTCGATTTTTACCTCTGTATTTCTCCGTTTTAAATTGCAATTTTCTATCGACTTTCGCCTCCTATTTCGGTATTGTGTTGCTTGCAAAAGCCCCACAAAACACTGAAAATTAGGAGGAAAATGTATGACCAACATGAAAAAGCGCATTGCCGCCACACTGACAGCAGCTATCCTCACAACTGTCCTCACTGTCCCCGCCATGGCAACGGAAACGCCCGACAAATCCGTCCGGGTGAGCAGTTACAAGGGAAGTACCCTGGAGGTAGGAGACCGTAGCGGACTCATCATCGGTCCCAGCGGTGCAAACTACACTGTGACTTCCAGCAACCCAGACACGGTAGCGGTGGAACAGGTGCTGACCTTCTGGGTTGCCATTGCCAAAGCGGAGGGGATCGCAGAGATCACCGTCTCCAACAGCGCTGGAGAACGTGGGACCGTAATACTGACGGTTGGCTCCGCAGCCCCCGCTGCGCCGGAAGCCCCCGCCAGCGGGGACAGCGCCGGCCTGACAGCCAACCTGGAGATACGGCAGGAGATGATCTGGCTCATCAACCAGACCCGAAAGGACAACGGAGTGTCGGAACTGCCGGTCAGCGAGGCCCTAATGAATGCCGCCCAAGCCTGCTCCGACCGGCGCTACACATGGCATCACGCCCTGGAGGAAAGCCAAGCCGCTGTTGACGCCGGTTACCCCTATGGCTTCGGTGACAACCTCACCGTGTTCACCGGCACAGCCGACGCAGCCCAACGCGCTGTCGACAACTGGATCAACTCTCCTGGCCATTTCGAGACGATGATCGACTCCAGATGTGACTGCATCGGCGTGGGCATGACCCAGTACGACGGCATCACCTACTGCTATATGTTTGTCGGGATCCCCAACAGCGTCAACTTCTATGCATATCTCGAAAGACACTTATCGTTTCTTGAAACGCATAATCCAGACTTGCACCATCGCAGGTATTGCAAAATTCAATGGGCAGCATCAAGAGTTGATTGATTTCATCCTCTGCGTTGCCAGTTGTCAGACCTGCAAACAAGGCTGTCAGTTCTTGATAATCTTTTTCGGAAAGTGTCCCATTATAGTTTCCTGTATTTGTCTTTTCATAGCCCTCAAACTCAAAAAGAAATTCGGGAATAACAGCAGAATAGATGTCCCAGCCCTTGTCCCAATAATCTTCCGTCCACTGCCAACAACGCTTTGCTACAGTTAGGCCGTCAATGGCAAGCGCAGGCAGGATCTAACTATCGTTATTTTATGGTTTTCAAAAGTACAGATTTGGGGATTAGTGGTGCATATAGATTGGATGAATTTGCGGAAATTATGAAAGAATTATAGGATTTTCAGCTATGTTATTTTTCAAATCTTGAGCAACAGTATCCAAAGAGGTCTGCAAAGATTTTTTATGCAAATTCTAAAATCGCAAAAACCAACCCACCCAAAATGTCCCAAAAACAAAACAAAATCCTCCGAAATCAACCGATTTCAGAGGATTTTTGGAGCTGCTGACCAGATTTGAACTGGTGACCTCATCCTTACCAACTGCCATGGCAATATTTTTTGCATATTTTCCGCTTATTTATAGCCGTTTTTGCTCCATTTCATTTGCTTTCCGACACTCTTTGAAAACAGCGTTTCCATGTATTCCACTCCTGTCTGTGGCTGGTTATGTGGTCAGAAACCCTTGCGGCACTTGGGTTTCCAGTCCTGAAGCAATATTGTTCCAGGCCAAGAAAGTGGTCAAATTTGAATCAGGCTGTCTTAAACCGACTGTCAACTCTGGGGAGGTATCAAGCGATGAATTGCACCTCCGTCTACAATGATAAGCAGATTTCCTAAAGTCCTGTCGCACGAGGACACTGTATAATTTGCTTGCTTTTCACCTCTGTATTTCTCCGTTTGTCCCTATCGACTTTTGCCTCCTATTCCGGTATCGTGTTGCTTGCGAAAGCCCTACAAAATACAGAAATCAGGAGGAAAAGCAAATGACCAGTATCAAAAAGCGCACCACCGCCGCACTGACAGCAACAATCCTCGCAACAACCCTCGCTATCCCCGCCACGGCAGCGGAGGCCCCAACCATCCGGGTGAGTAGCTACAAGGGTAGCTCCCTGGAAGTCGGAGAGCGGAGCGGCCTCATCATTGGCCCCAGCGGCACGAACTACACCGTCACCTCCAGCGACCCGGACATGGTGGCAGTGGAGCAGGTGCTGACCTTCTGGGTGGCTGTTGCCAAGGCGGAGGGGACCGCAGAGATCACCGCCTCCAACAGCGCCGGGGAGCGTGGGAGCATGACGCTGACGGTCGGCGCCGCCGCTGACTCCGCCCCACTGGAGGTCCCCGCCAGCGGGGACAGCGCCAGCTTGGTGGACAACATGGCAATACGGCAGGAGATGATCCGTCTCATCAACCAGACCCGCAAGGCCAATGGGGTGTCGGAGTTGCCGGTCAGCGAGGCCCTGATGAATGCCGCCCAGACTTGCTCCAACCGGCGCTACACCTGGCATCACGCTCCGGAGGAGAGCCAGGCCGCTGCCGATGCCGGATATCCCTACGGCTTCGGCGACAACCTGACCGTGTTCACCGGCACAGCCGACGCCGCCCGGCGCGCCGTCGACAACTGGATCAACTCCCCCGGACACTTTGAAACCATGATCGACCCCAGATGCGACTGCATCGGCGTGGGCGTGACCCAGCGCGACGGCATCACCTACTGCTACATGTTCGTCGGGATACCCAACAGCGTCAACTTTTACGCATAGCGGGACAATTTCTAAATATGTAGACCCAAAATCAGGAACAGATTGCAACCACGGTCTGCTCTTGATTTTTATGTGCCGTATACACATATTTACACTATACTTCCACCAGCCACGCCAAGAGAGTTGTTAATATTTTGAAGGTATACTTCCAACTTTTCCTCGACTCTCCTTTTGCCACCAATCGAATTATCGTAGAAAATCGTTCTGAACCCTGAAACATCAAATGGCAGTCTATCACGGAGGGCCTTATCACAAAGAAGAATTGTTGGTTTTTTTAATGCGTGGGCGTAGCCGATTTCATAGAACACATTAGGATTATCCGGGGTTATATCAGCAATAATAACTGCTGAATTTTGTATTGACGTAATAATGTCACTTAATATCATAGAGCAACTAGCAACTTCATCACCACGAATCGGATCATAGTGGAGTTTGATACAAACGGGCTTAATTACCTCGTCATATAGTATATCATAATCGCCACCAAACTGAGATACTATGAAAACTTCTGGTTGTTTACAAATTGCTGTAAAATCCTTTATCGCTACATTTTTTCTACTCTTAACCCAAATGCCAACTTGAGTTTGACTTACCAAAAGAGGAATTGCTGATGTCAAAACTCTAATGCCATTAATATATAGTCCCAAAAAAGAGCCAATTATTTGTAAGTTCATATCAAATTTTGTAGTAGGCAAATTTTCTACAAATCCTGCTGCGCAAATTGTATTCATCTGCCCATTGGTCAAGTTGAATACATATTTTGCCTGGGCATTTGAAACTCCAGCGGACATATATGCCAAATCACTCTGATAATTGAAAACAATCTGCGCTATATCGCCCTTATCAAATTCTTCAAACTCTACTGTGGCCTTTATTACCCCGTTTGCAAGTACATCCTCAAATAAAATAATTCCCTCTCGGGCAATCTGCCCCGCTAAGAAGCTATTGGGTGTTCTATTATCAGGCGATTGTTGCGGTATTCCTTGAAAAACAACACTTTCATTGTCTTCAACAAAATCGCCTCTTAGTGGCATCCATTTTTTCATATGCTACACCTTTCTGTTCTATAATTAAGTTGGAAATAGAGTTATTGGTTTCGCAACTCTCTATAGATCACTTCTGCCAGAGCGCTCATGATGGCGTTATACTTATGCTGATCCTCAAACAATGTGGTATAGGTATCCTGTGATTCCATATAGCTGTCCTGGGCAGCATCGCCAAACGCCTTTGGGAAAATACTCTCCGCAAAAATTTGCGGATCAGAGGTTTTTGCCATACTCGCCAGTTTCTTATTAGCCATAAGCCTGGTATGAAGTGCATTCAGCAGTACCCGGTCGCCTTCTGTAAATGCACCCTTATATTTCTCGTTGATTTTCTCGATGATCTCGTCTAAAGGCTCCTTTGGGTCGTGTCCCGCCGCACCTTTCTGCTTGGCTGGCTCATAGACCCCCTTAATCTCCTGGAGTTCAATTTGCCCGTCAAAGGTCTTTTGCAGCTTGTAATACTCCAGTTTCAGCTTACCCTCCAGGTCTACCATATCCACCGCTTCTGCTGGGAGAAGGCCCAGCAGATAGGAACAGAATACGAACTCCTTATGCAAATCCTTGTCAAACATGCGGATAACCTGAGAGATATAACTGTACCATTTAATCAGGCTCCGGATCTGGCGCCGGAATTGATACCGCTCATCGGTGGTCTTTTGGTTGTACCGGTCTGCCACCGGCTTCAGGATGCTGGTCATTCGTCCCATGGATCTGGCATCCTGCCGCCCTGTTTTGAAATACTCCTTGGCAAAAGCCTCAATATCTACATCAGAGTAGATCCCATAGCCCCTCAGTTCTCTTTGTGTCTGGTAAATCAGGTCGGTATTGACCTCCTGCTGGAGCATTGTCTCCTGGTAGAACGGCTGGAAAGCCTCCAGGATGTCCTCCTGTGTATTCACAAAATCCAGCACAAAGGTATCGTTTTTGCCTGGACAGGTGCGGTTCAGCCGGGATAGAGTCTGTACCGCTTTCACGCTTTTCAGCTTCTTGTCCACAATCATGGTATGGAGCAGCGGCTCGTCAAAACCGGTCTGATACTTTTCCGCCACAATCAGCACATTGAAATTCTCGTGGAACTCCACTTTGGTCTGGGTCTCAGCAATATGGCTGCCGTCTTTCCGCACGTTCAGTTTCGGCTCGGTGTACTCCTCGTCGCCGTCCCTGACCGCCCCGGAAAAGGCAATCAGAATCTCAACATCATCATATCCCTGCTCCTGAATATACCGCTTGACCTCATGATAATAGCGTACCGCCGCCAGACGGGAGGATGTGATCACCATCATCTTCCCCCGTCCGCCGATTTTATGCCGGGTGGTCTCTCGAAACGTCTCCACAATGATCTGTGACTTTTGGCTGATATTGTAGGGGTGCAGCTCCTGATATCTTCGAATCACCTTGGCAGCACGACTGGCCGGGAGGTCCGGATTGTCCGCTGTTGTCTTGGCAATCTTGAAACAGGTTTCATAGGTCATATAATTCTGGAGAACATTCAGAATGAAATTCTCCTCAATGGCCTGCCGCATACTGTAGATGTGGAAAGGATGGAAACTGCCATCCTCATATTCTGTGCCGAACAGCTCCAGCGTTTTATCCTTTGGCGTAGCGGTGAAGGCAAAGAAGGACAGGTTCTTGTGCTTCCCCTGAACGATGATCTCCTGCATCAGCTTGTCGTCTGGATCAAGTTCTTCCTCAGCCTTGCCCTCCAGCTCGGCATACTCTCGCAGAGCCTCCTCGGTGTCCGCCAACGCCGTTTTCAGCTTGAGGGCGGCGCTGCCCGTCTGGGAGGAGTGGGCCTCATCCACGATGATGGCAAAGCAACGTCCTGCGGCCTTGTCCACCTCCCGGAAGATCACTGGGAACTTTTGCAGGGTAGTAACAATGATCCGCACCCCGGCGTTCAAAGCGTCCCGCAGATCCTTGGAGGTTTTATCTTCCCCAATCGTCTCCACCGCGCCCAGCGTGTGGTCAAAGCCGGAGATAGTTTCCTGGAGCTGGGCATCCAGCACTGTGCGGTCGGTGACGACTATCACACTGCTGAATACGGGCTTGTCCTCCCTGTTGTGCAGCGATGCCAAACGGTAGGCCGTCCAAGCGATAGAGTTAGATTTTCCTGAACCTGCGCTGTGCTGGATGAGATAGTTTCGTCCCGCTCCGTTGGCAGACACATCTGCCAACAGCTTCCGCACCACGTCCAGCTGGTGATAGCGGGGAAAAATCAGCGTTTTCTTTTTGACCAGTTTCTCAGCGCCGTCCGGCATCCGTTTCTTTTCTTCCTTGACCTGCAAATGGATAAACTTTTGCAAAATATCCATCATGCTGTCCTTCTGAAAGACCTGCTCCCAGAGGTAGGCCGTGGGGTAGCCGTCCGGGTTTGGCGGATTGCCCTTGCCGCCGTCCTGCCCAGCCCCGTTGGAACCCTGGTTGAAGGGCAGGAAGTATGTATCCTTCCCGGCCAGCTTAGTGGCCATCCAGGCCTCCAGATGATCCACGCAGAAATAGCCTAAAATGCGCTTGTTAAACTGGAAACACACCTCACGCGGGTCCCGGTCATACATCCACTGCCGCTTGGCGTTCTCCACGTTCTGACCGGTGTACTGGTTTTTCAGTTCAAAGGCGAAAACCGGGATTCCGTTCACTGTCAGCACCATGTCCACGGATTTTTTCGTGTCGGCGGAGTAGTACCACTGACGGTAACAGCAAATCACATTCTGGGCGTATCGCTGGGCAGCGGTATCATTGAGGCCGGACTCCGGCTTGAAATAGCAGACACGGAATGTGATACCTTTGTGCTTGAAACCGTGGCGGAGGACGGAAACAAGACCGTCAGCGTCGCAGGCGGCGTTGAAGGCAAGACAGAACTTCCGCACCGGGTTTACCTCATTCTGCCGTTCAAACCTGGCCCACTCCTTGGGTTGAGTAGCCTGGATAAAGCCGATCAGAGTGTTGACGTACAGGCCCAATTCAGGATCGTATGTGTCAGTACCTTTGGTATAGCCGCCGGAGGGGGAGAGAAAGGCGGCTTCAATGTCGGATTCAAAGCGTTTCTCGGTAGTTTCCATAACGGCACCTCTTATTTAGAGCAATCCATTGTTTTTCCATTGGTATCTGCTTTACAATCCAACAGGAATCAATATTCATCAGGTGAAAGGCATAAATGCGGTTCTTCTCATCAAAATAAGACAAGACAATTTCATCAAATTCTTTTCTGTCAGGAGATAGTTCTGTCTCTTTTAACATAAATTCCACATCAAATCGGCAAGCACTATTCGGAGGAATTACAAATGTATAAGCGCCATTATCACCTAATGAAATATGTTTTTCACCAGCGCCAATACCTTGAATTTGTGTAAATGTAGCAATCTCTTTCTTATTTGAATAGGCATATAAGTTTACATTGCGGACAATGCGTGATATTCCGCTGGTATTTACAATATCCAACCAAAGCGGAATCCTTAAATATAATCCAGCCTCATTCTGACATCGGTAGTACCCACACGCCTTATCAACTGAACTTTTGGAATACACCATCTTTACAAATAGAGATACTTTCCCTGTAGTTTGGAGTTTTTTAGCCACCCAAGTAGACGCAATTGCCGCTAAAGCACCAATTATAGCACCCAAAAGGCCAATTAAACCAGATACAATTGCACTTTGCATATCAGGAGACAGATTTTCGAAATTTATCATACGACCTCCTTTTTCCCGGTCACATATTCATAAATAAGCGACTTCTTGTAGGTTTCCAGTTCAGCAAGGAATTGCTCCTTCTTTTGAATAAGAGCATCCATCTCATCAACCCGACTGCGCAGAAACATTACGATTTCCCGCTGTTCCTCCATAGACGGAACAGGAAAGTTGAAAGAAAGGAATTGCTCAGGATATAGTCGGAGCCGAGATGCTGTTATTCCAGTAGAGCAGACATTGTACTGATCCACGAGTGGAGGAATCCGCAAAAGATAGTCCAAGTATTGTAAATCAAAAGCGTTGTTACGCTGGCGGTAGGTATTATACGAGGGGCTGATTACACCATGATATGCAGATACCCCAATAGCCCCCTGCCACATCCACATAGTGTTCGCCGCAATATCGCCCTCACGGCAAATCTTATACCCGACAAGCGACTCCGACATGAACATATTTACATTCTTCTGTCTTCTGGGCGTGATGCCTGTCTTGTGAGAAACGGTCAGCAGCTCCTCAGAGCCAGTTTCCGACCTTTCATTGGTTTCGTAAAATAAATGCTTCCCCCGATAATTGCTCCAATCTTCGGGAATCATCGGAACCCACTCAATCCCACTCTCCTTCATCGGCCTATCTCCCCGGATACCCTTGGTGACAGCCTGGGTGATGATGGCCTGTTTCAGCTTTTTGTACTCCTCAATGGAGGTTCGTATTTCCGCCAATACACTATCAATTTTAGAGCATTCATCATCAAGAACCCTACAAATGCGTCTTTGTTCATCCAGTGGAATCAAAATAATGGGAGTATTCTTAATCGCATCTGCACTCATACCCTCTCGGTTTCCCCCGGTTTGATAAAGGTCTATAGCCAGTGAGCCAAGAGGAGACACCCAATAATAATGCATATACTCCGCTAAAAAAATATCCTGATTTACTCGGATAATACTTACGTGCTGATTGACATTTGCGGTTTTCAGCGATTCAGGAAAAATGCAGCAACGACCAATCGACCCACCAGTAATATTCAGCAAAACATCGTTCGGGAAAACTCTTGTCCCCTTCATTTCTTCATCGACTGCTGGTGTGATATAAGTTGGATTGCTCAATTCAAGACCTGTGTCATATACGTTTTGGCTCCGCAGAAACAGTATGCCTTCATCTGCATACGTTGTGGCCCCGCCTGATGGGGTTTTACCACTTCCGACCTTATGTACGCCAGCTTTAATTTTTACAATTGACCAATCAGCAGGGATTTGCCCTATCCACGATATTCCGCTATCTTTCATCTCCCGTGCCATCACTCGCCCTCCTCATGGAACAGCGCCTTTAAGCTGGCGGCAATATCGGCCTCCAGGGCGGTGATCCGCTCCACGATGTCCTCTACCGGCTCCGGGGGCTGGTACTTGTAGAAGTACCGGGTCATGGGAATCTCATACCCCACCTTGGTTTTCTTGTGGTCGATCCAGGCATCGGGGGCGTAGGGCAGCACTTCCCGCTCAAAATGGCGGT
>Ga0224746_10317_pt1 | contig 10940 bp, 8 predicted proteins | sample LIM_F_Water_Bulk_FD_183000 | JGI IMG/M metagenome (GOLD analysis project Ga0224746, IMG submission 183000) | Enriched cells from gastrointestinal tract of the lab mouse from Pacific Northwest National Laboratory (PNNL), Richland, Washington... | ecosystem: Host-associated > Mammals > Digestive... | reverse complement strand
CTTCAGGCCCTGAAGCAGGAACTAGAGGATCAGTTTCACATTACCTGCCGCACCTTCACAGCTGATATGGGGGATTACGCCCAGGTTGCTTCCTGTATGGAAGACATTCTCCAAACCTTCGGCCATGTGGACGTGCTGGTCAACAATGCCGGAATCTCCCGGATCGGTCTGTTTTCGGACCTGTCCCCCGGAGATTGGCAGACCATACTTCAAACCAATCTCACCTCGGTTTTTAATTGCTGCCATCAGGCGCTTCCTTCCATGCTGAGGGAAAAATCCGGGCGGATCATTAATATTTCCTCGGTGTGGGGCTGTGTGGGGGCTTCCTGCGAAGCCGCCTATTCCGCCGCCAAAGGCGGTGTCAACGCCCTCACCCAGGCCCTGGCCAAGGAGCTGGCTCCCAGCGGCATCCCGGTGAACGCCATTGCCTGCGGCGCCATTGATACAGATATGAATGGAGGCCTCTCTGTCCAGGAACGAACTGCCCTGGAGGAGGAGATTCCAGCCGGACGCTTCGGACTGCCCTGGGAGGTTGCCGACCTGATCTGGCATCTGACCCAGACTCCGGTCTATCTGACCGGCCAGATCCTCCGTCTGGACGGCGGATGGATTTGAAATATGAAAAAGAGGAGAAACCCTTGTTTCACAATTTTCCAGAACACACACCAAAACTTCATACAGGGAAAGCAGCCGGCGGATCTTGTCTCGATGTCCATACCAATTCCCGCAGGAGTTCTCTACGGGGCGTAAGCTTCCTCTTGTTCCTGGCCATAGTTGCCTCCTTTGTTCTCGCCGGATGTCACAAAGAGCCTCAACCCATTACCAGGACCTCCTTTCAGCTAAACACCGTGGTTACGGTCACGATCTATGACTCCCAGGACCAAGCTCTGCTGGATGGCTGCATGGAGTTATGTAAACGCTATGAAGCCATTTTCAGCCGCACCCTGGAGGATTCGGAGCTGTCCCTTCTAAACGCCCAGGCAGCCCTGCCGGAAAATGCCGGAAAGCCCCTTCCCTTATCCGGGGAGCTGGCGGCTCTCACAGCCGCAGGCCTTTCCTACAGCCAGCTATCCCAAGGAGCCTTTGACCTGACTATCGCTCCTTTGTCCTCTCTCTGGGACTTTACCGCCCCGGAGCCTGTGATTCCGGAGGCGTTTGCCCTGGAAACGGCCCGACCCCTAGTGGACTACCGCAAAATTTCCCTGTCCATGCAGCAGCTTTCCACAGAAAAAAGCCCCTCCGAAGCATCTCACGACGCTTCGGAGCAGGCTTCCTTTATTACCTTTCAAGAGCCCGGCATGGCCCTGGATCTGGGAGCTATCGCCAAGGGCTATATCGCAGACCGCATGAAAGAATATCTTTTATCCCAGGGGGTGAAGAGCGCTATCATCGATCTGGGCGGCAATATTCTGTGCGTAGGGGAAAAGCCCGACGGCAGTCCCTTTAAGGTGGGAATCCAGAAGCCCTTTGCAGACCGCAGCCAGCTCATTGCCTATGTGAATATCCGGGACCTGTCCGTGGTCTCCTCCGGCATCTATGAGCGCTGCTTTACCTTGGACGGCCAATTTTACCATCATCTTCTGGATCCTCACACCGGGTATCCCTATGAGAATCATCTGGTATCCGTCACCATTATTTGTCCGGACTCCGTGGATGGGGACGGACTGAGCACCAGCTGCTTTGCCCTGGGTCTGGAAAAGGGTCTGGAGCTCTTAAACAGCCTGGATCAGGTACACGGAATCTTTATCACCGACAACGATGAAATCTACTATACGGATGGATTTTCGGAAGCGCTCTCCGTCACAGAGGTGTGAGCTTCCTGATTCGCCCTGGTGCTTCCCCGGGATCTTCTTCGTCTCCGCCTTCTGGAGCTCTTTCCTGGTTCCCTGCTCTTTTGTTCCCCTGCCTCCTGCTGCCCCTGTCTTGTTTGCGCTCTTGGTCCTCTTTGCCTTCTCTGTCCGTCTCTTTCCTCTCGCTCTTTACGGCCCGCTTCCCCCTCATCTCCTCTGCCAAAGCAGGCGTCGCACACCCGGAAAGCATATCCCAGGGGCAGCGCCCGGCCGCAGTACTTGCAGGTCTGAATATAGTCCTTCTTATCCCGGGTCAGGAGACGCATAATGGTATCCTCCGTCCGCTCCCGCTCCCGTTTCAACCGCTCCCCATCCAGATCCTTTCCCAGTCTGGTGGAGAACTGATGGTACAGATCCAGCATCTTATAATAGGTCTCATATTTCATAAGCCCGTGATCGCTGCACATGCCCAGAGAGGGAAACATGAGGCACACGTCCGCTGTGTAGGTCTGACAATAATACAGCCAGAGATCCACGATATCCTTGTTTTTAATGTCAATGGAACAGGTGAGCATGCGGTACAGGGTGTGCTTATCCTCAAAGCCATCAATATCCTTTCGATTCCGATAGGCCCGCTCGTACAAGAACAGCACCTCCTCAATGCTGATCTTCTCAAAGGGACTGGAGGGCTCCACGGATTTCCAGATCTTCAGCAACACATCCAAAGGCTCGTCCAGATCCAGAAGCACATGGGGAAATCCTAATCGCACCCGGGAGATGGGTTCCTCCTCCTCATAAAACAGGGACTGGATAAAGGCAAGCCCCTCCTCTCCCATAGCATTCACATATCCCGTATCGTACATGCCGTAGCGACCGGCCCGGCCAGAGATCTGACGGATCTCCGGAATGGTCAACGGCCGGCGGCACTTCCCGTCAAACTTGTCTGTCTGGATAAACACAATGCGTTTTACAGGCAGATTAAGTCCCATGCCAATGGCATCTGTGGACACCACCACCTTAGTCTCTTTCCCGGTGAAAAGGTGAATCTGACGTCTCCGGATCTCCGGGGGCAGGTTGCCGTAAACCACGCTGGCCCGGATTCCCTCCCGCTCCAGACGGCCTGCCAGATCCAGCACAGCCCGCTTGGTAAACACAATCAGGGCGTCTCCCTCCTGCACATCCTCGGGAAAACAAAAGGGCTCCTGCTGGCACACCAGGCGAGTCTTCCTCTCATAGCGCCGGATTTCATAGGAATCCTGACACAGCTCCAGAAGATGAAGAATCACCGGTTCAGCCGCCGGGCTCATGCAAATATGAATTTCCTGGGCCTGCACGCCCAGGATCGCCCGGGTCCAGGAGTGCCCCCGGTCCTCATCTGCAATCATCTGGGCCTCGTCAATCACAGCCACATCATAACTTCTGTCCAGCTCCAGCATCTCGATGGTGGAGGAAACCACTGTGCTGTCCTCCTCCAGAATACATTCCTCTCCCGTAACCATGGTGCAGGCGATTCCCTGCTCCTTCATGCGCTCATAGACCTCCAGGGCCAGCAGGCGCAGCGGGCCTAAATACACCCCGTTTTTTGCCTCCCGAAGGCGTTCCAGGGCGTGAAAGGTTTTGCCGCAGTTGGTAGGACCGATATGCAGCACAAAGCGGCGCTCCATCTGAAGCGCCATCTGAAATTCCAGCTCCGGCCTTGCCGGTACCAGATCCATGATTTCTCCCTTGATTCCCACCTCGGAGTACTGTCTGCACAGACTCTTCAGGGTCCGTGTACAGATCTCCAGGGGCATTTTTGTTCTCAGATAATCCAGGAATTTTGCTGTAAGAAGCTCTCTCTCGTCCTCCCGAAGAAACATGAGATCCAGACGCGCAAGCTGCGGGATCACCTGGTCCCGCAGCTGCATAATCGACATCCGGTCCTCCTGGCGGTAAGCAAAATAGGCGATATTCCGAACCCGCCTGTGAAAATCCTCCAGCCGTGCCTGGGTAAGCTTCCCGGTACGACTCACTTTCAGTTCCTCCAGAAGGAGGGGAATCCGTTTCCGATATGTTTCCTTCCCCTCCGGATTTTTCTTCTTTTTCTTCGCGCTTTCCTGATACTGAGAAACATAAAACCGATTTAATTTCTCTTTCTGTATCATACGTTTCCTTTTCTACACCTCGCCTGCGGCTCTGCTTGCCCGCATCATTTTTACCAGGAACAGGAATCCCAGCATAAGTAGAATACCCACTGGCAGAGCAATCCATGCAGTCCGCACAAAGCCTGCGATAATATATGTGATAAAGGAAACGGCAGCCACACTGACTGCATAAGGCAGCTGGGTGGACACATGATTCACATGGTTGCACTGGGCTCCGGCAGAAGCCATAATGGTAGTATCGGAAATAGGAGAGCAATGGTCTCCGCAAACTGCGCCTGCCATACATGCGGAAATGGAAATGGTCATCAGAACCGGATCCGAATTCTCAAAAGCATGCACCACAATAGGAATCAGAATTCCAAAGGTTCCCCAGGATGTACCTGTGGCAAAGGCCAGCAGGCATCCCACCACAAAGATAATGGCCGGAAGGAGACTAATCAGTCCTTCTGATGCACTCAGCATCATATTGCCTACGTACTCGGCAGCGCCCAGGCTGTCCGTCATAGCCTTCAAAGTCCATGCCAGAGTCAGAATCAGGATTGCCGGCACCATGGCCTTGAAGCCCTCGGGAATACAATCCATACACTCTTTAAAGGAAAGCACCTTGCGCAAAACATACAGCAGAATCGTAATCAGCAGACCAAAAAAGCTGCCCAGAGCCAGACCTACGGAAGCATCACTGTTGGAAAATGCTGTCACAAAGCTCTCTCCGGAGAAGAAGCCGCCGGTATAGATCATACCGATAACACAGCAGATAATCAGGGAGATAATAGGAATCATAAGATCCATCACTCCGCCCCGGCCCACATCGTTCAGGGCCTCCGCACTGCTGTAGGGACGGTCCGGCGTTGTATACAAATCGCCCTTTTTGGCATTTTCCTCATGAACCGCCATGGAACCATAGTCCATGCTCATGACTGCCAGGGCAATCATCATGACAATGGTTAGCAACGCATAAAAGTTATAGGGAATGGCGCTGATAAACAGGGATAATCCATCCTCTCCCTCCACAAAACCCGTTACCGCCGCAGCCCAGGAGGAAATGGGAGCGATAATACAGATGGGAGCCGCCGTGGCGTCAATAAGATATGCCAGCTTGGCCCGGGAAATGTTGTGCTTGTCCGTTACGGGACGCATAACGCTTCCCACGGTCAGGCAGTTGAAATAGTCGTCGATGAAGATCAACACGCCCAGAGCCACGGTAGCCAGCTGCGCTCCCACGCGACTTTTAATGTGCTCGCTGGCCCAGCGTCCAAAAGCTGCGGAGCCCCCCGCCCGGTTCATAAGGGAAACCATAATTCCCAGAATTACCAGGAAGACCAGGATTCCCACATTATAGGCATCAGACAATACGGAAATGATTCCACCCTGTAAAACGTGGTTCACCGTCCCCTCAAAGCTAAAGCCGGAATAAAAAATTCCGCCCACCAGGATTCCGATAAACAAAGAGGAGTATACCTCCTTGGTGATCAAAGCCAGGGCAATAGCCACCACAGGGGGAACCAGGGCCCAAAAGCTGGCATACATGGTGGGTACATAGTCTCCTCCCTCAGAGGCCAGCACCGGAAATGCAAAACCAATCAGCAGGACTGCCAGCACAAAAGCGCCGGCCGCCGCCTTGCGTCTACTTGTTACGTTCATAACACACCCTTCTTTCTTTTTGTTTAAAGCTTCCGTTTCAGTGAAAACTTCCGCCTTTGTGAAAACTTCCGTTCAGCACGCGCCCATTCGCAAAACGCGCTTTCAGCGCTTCTTGCTGCTGGCGCAGCTCCTTTTTGCTCATTAGCGGGCGCTCCCTCAGCACAGAGCGTCTGTCAAATTCGTGCAAGCACGATTTGCCAGTCATCTGTGCTCCTGCCGAACTGTTATGTAAAAATGAAAAGCCATGAACCAGAGAGATCCGCGTTCATGGCAAAAGACCGTATTGTCTGTCCAAACCAATGATAGCGCTCCACAGTCTACGTGACAGTCCGCCCCATATTCTGCTGACGGCCCAGGAGCCCTGGCCCGGGAAACCCCGGCTCCTTCGGCAGCATTCCCTTTCCCCCCCTGACGGGTCTCCCGAACCCTGTATTCCTGCCAGGCGGTACTGATGAAGGCTGCACCTCTATCATTTTTACAAGTTTCTTTTTTACTGCCCCAGTGTATCACGAAATCTGTCGGATAGCAAGGGGTTTTGCTTAAAAGCTTCTGATTTTATCCTCCTGATCATCCGCCGTCTTGTCAATGGCCCGGATCACCACCTCATAGCCCGTCTCACCGTTTACCTTTACCTTTACTCTCTCCCCCAGCCTGCGGCCCAGGATAGCCTTTCCCAGGGGGGATTCGGTGCTGATCATTCCCTTCAGGGAATTGCCCCGGATGGAGGTGACAAGCTTATAAGTTTCCTCCTCCTCATCCTCCTCAAAATAAAGGGTCACCCGGTTGTTGAGCCCCACCTCGTCCTCCCGGGAATCGTCGGAAATCACCTCCGCCGTGCGGATCATGCGCTCCAGATAACGGATCCGGCTCTCGTTGCTGTTCTTATCCTTTTTCGCCGCATGGTACTCAAAGTTCTCGCTCAGATCCCCGTGGGCCCGGGCTTCCTTCACCGCCTCAATGGCTTCTTTTCGCACCACCAGCTTCCGGTATTCTATCTCCTCTTCGATCTTCTTGATATCATTTTTTGTAAGCCGTTCTCTCATGCTGTTCCTTTCTTTTCTGTCTATATGGCCTTATTGCTCCCGTTTACGCCTCTGGCTTTTGGTCCCCATTAGCCGTTGTCCGTACCGGCATACCGTTCACTTCCACCTCATTGTCCACAGGCACCACCAGACACAGTCGGCCATCCACTAGCTTTGTCTCCAGAAGGCTCATGTATTCCGGATTGACCTGAATCCGGATCTGAGGCGTCTTCACCTCAAAGCTTCGGGTGCTGGTTACATTGGAGGCCAGCAGGGTTCCCTTGGGCCCTGCGCACTCCTCAAAGGTCCGGTCAAACTGCTCCAGCTTTTCCTCATCCATAACTCCGGTCTCAGAAAACAGCCTGCGCACTTCCGCCTTGGTCAGCTCCAGAGGCTCCGGATCCTCCTTTTTCTCCTCCATCCAGGTGTTCAGCGTCTCGTGAACGGTTTTCACCGCCTGATAATCGCATTCCTCTCCAAAGGTTTCTTCCATTAATATATGAAAGTTCTCCTTCTGTCCCCCGGCCGACACGGGAAGGGGACATTCCAAAAATTCCTGAATCAGCTCCTCATGAAGCTCCTCCGGTTTCTTGGAATAGTACAGCAGATTGTGAATATCCGTGCTTCGGTCCAGAAAAGCGGGAAACAAAAATCCGCTGGCCGGAGCGTCCACAATCCAGTCCCGAAGCCGGGTCTGAAAACAATTCTCTTCTGTATTGTAATAGAGGCCTGGCTTGGAAAGCTTTACCGGGCAAATACAGCACAGCAAATACTCATAGACCTCGTCGGAGGCGTCAAACAGTTCCTGTCCGTCTGTAGATTTTCCCGGAATATCATAGGCCCCATGGATCACAAGGATCAGATAATTCTCCCCATAGGCATAGGACTGAATGATCCTGTCATACAGCTCCTCCAAAAGCGCGTCCTCTGTAAGTCTGCTGTTCCGAAGTCCCAGCAAAAACTCCTGGGCTCCCCCTTCCGCTTCCGCTGCCAGAGGGAACTCCAGATTCAGAAGGTTCTTTCCCAGAGTGCCGGACAAGGTTTTCCGCAAAATCTCAAAATATTTAAACATCTCCTCCTCCGGCAGGGAGAGAAAAGCCTCCTTCATCTCTGTCCGTTTATTCTTCTCCCCATCCACATAGCAGCCGCAAATGCGGGTGATCGCACAGTTTTCCGGGGTAAACTGCTTTTTGATCTCCCCGATCTCCTTTTTATTCAAAATAAAATTCCTCCCTTTCTCTTGCTTCCTGCATCCTCATTTTCCTGGAAGGTTTCCTTGCCTTCCCAATTCCCTTTGAATTTCTTCCAAAACTCTCCTTGCTTTTCCAATTCCCTTTGGGTTTCTTCCAAAAACTCTCCTCACCTTCCCAGTCCTCTTCAGGCTTCTTCCAGAAGCTCCACGGTGGCCTCCTGAACCCGGTGAGCCTGTACCATATGTACCTGGATCCGCATGCCGCATCCCTCACAGGAAAAGCCCTGGCCGTCCCGGGGCACATTGCCTGTAATGCCGTAAATAAGGCCGTTAAAGGTGTCATACTGATCCGTGGGCAGCTCTCTTCCCAGGGTCTCCGCCACCTCATCCAGGGGCGCGTCTCCCCGGATCTTCCACCTGTTCTCTGAAAGGGGAATAATCTTTTCCGGCAGAACCTCTCCCGTCTCATAGAAATCTCCCACCAACTCCTCGATCAGATCCTTGGAGGTGATCACCCCGGCCATTCCGCCGTACTCGTCCAGCAGCACAGCAAAATACTCCTTTTTTTGGCGCATATTCTGCAGAAGCTTATCCGCCTTCATATCCGCCGGGACAAAATAGGGTTCTCGCAAAAGCTCCTTCATGACACGCTCTTTGGTCCTGCCCTTCATGCGCAGATATCCCTTGGCATCCAGCACGCCTATGACATTGTCCTTATATCCCTGGTACACGGGAAAATAATTAAACCGGTGAGAAAAAATAACCTGATCCCATTGTTCCAGATCCTCTTCCCCGTTGAGCATCACCACATCTACCCGGTGGGCGCAGATCTGCTCCACGGGAATGTCGTCAAATTCAAACACATTCTGGATGAATTCACTGGTCTCCGCCCCTAAGACTCCCTGCTCGTTTCCCCGCAGAAGGATCATGCGGATTTCCTCCTCCGACAGCTTCTCCTCTCCCACCTCCGTGTCAAATTTCAGCAAATGCAGGATTCCATTGGTGGACACAGTTAAAAGCGCCACCAGAGGCGCGAATATTTTGGAGACCAGGCTCAGCAGTCCCGCCAGGCCAAGGGCCAGGGAGTCCGCTTTTTTCATGGCGATCCGCTTGGGAACCAGCTCCCCGAATACCAGGTTAAAATAGGCCAGAATCAGGGTAATGGCAAGCAAGATTCCAGAATGGAGAATTCCCTCCGGAACAGAAACCCCACACCCCAGCAGCCAGTCCACCACCGGATCCGCAAAGTTTTCCGCTGCAACCGCGCTGCTCAAAAGCCCGGCCAAGGTGATTGCCACCTGAATGGTTGCCAGAAACCGGGCCGGCTGCCGGGTCAGGGCCGCTAGGCGCAGGGCCTGTTTATTTTTCTCCTCCACCAGACGGGCAAGCCTTGTGTCGCTCATGGAGATTACTGCAATCTCAGCGCTGGCAAACACTGCATTGAGAAAAATTAAAACCACCAGCAAAATTATGGAACCTATCACGTCTCTTCCTCACTCCTTTTCCCCAGACGCAGCTGCTCCAGCTGCTCTCGCAGCTCCCTGGACGCCTGCGCAAACAGGGTGTTTTTTCCTGTTTCCCTTCGTTCTCCCAGCACCTGCCGGATCTCGATCCGCGCCGCTGTAAGCTCCTCCCGAAGACCCTGCGCCGACATGCGCCTGGCGCCCTGTCCCAAGATAATCACCTGCTCCAGTGCGTCTGAGGTAGCCACTGTTACCTTGTGTTTTCTTCCAATCTCATGGACTGTTTTTTCAATATATTGATCCGCCGTCTCCGCCTCCCGGGTATAGACCACGTGAATATTGTGATAGGAAGTCACCTCTCCGGGATTCCCCTTTACCTTGTAGGCGTCAAAGACTAAAATCAGCGTGTCTCCCCGGAAACCCTGATAATCGCACAAAAGATCCATAAGCAGCCCCCGGGCCGCCTCCAAATTCCTGCCGGCAAGCTCTGCCATTTCCTCCCAAGCAAAAATAATGTTATAGCCGTCCACCAGCAGATACCCCGGTTCCTCCGATCCGTTCTTTTTTCCCCGCCGCTCTTTCCAGAGCTCCTCTCTTGTGTCCTTCCTGTTCCCCACACCTGTGCTGCTTCCCGCTTTCCGCCCAGGCACAGATCCCTCTTTTGCCTGGGTCGCCCCTGCCTCGCCCCCTGCGACTGCCCCACGGCCCGGCGTCTCTGTCCCCACATATACTGCGCCCATGCTTCGATGCGAACGACTCACAGGTCCGTAGGTCCTCTCAAAAATATCCTGCAGCTCTTTATCATCGTAAAAGGAGGGCCCGGACAGATCTTTTTTACTCCGGGGCTCTTCTTGGTTTCCCGGCCTCTCCTGTCCCTTTAAGTCCATCCGGCTCTTTGCCTCCCCTTGCTCTTCCTGCCAGGCGCTGTCCAGATGCATATATTCCCGCACCTGATCCCAGGGCACCACAAATCCTGCTCCGTGGGCGCAAAAGACAGAGCCTGTGGGATTCTCCAGATCCCCCTCCGGATCATAGGAACAGGCCGCCCGTACCTCCTCCTCATTGTGACAGGGAGCATAGCCCTGGAGGGTGCAGGACAGGCGCCCCATCCCCCTGGTATAGGACGCCACCTCCCGGGCGTATTCCCCCAGGGCCGCCACAGGCACACAGCCTGTGAGAAGGGCCCGATCATTTTCCAGCACCGGAGGGGATACGCTTCCCTTCATGCGCTGCATATCCGCCATGGCTCGTCCCACCTTATCCCCGGGTATTTCCAGGCGGAAAGCATAGATAGGCTCCAGCAGCATACTGGAGGCGCTCCGCAGCCCCTGGCGCACAGCCCGATAGGTAGCCTGCCGGAAATCTCCGCCCTCCGTATGCTTCACATGGGCTTTTCCGGAAAGAAGGGTAATGCGCATATCCGTAATGGGCGCCCCAATCAAAACCCCCCGGTGAGACTTTTCCATGAGATGCGTCAAAATCAGCCGCTGCCAGTTCCGGTCCAGCTGATCCTCGCTGCATCTTGTATCAAACTGCAGGCCGCTGCCCGGCTCTCCCGGTTCCAGCAGAAGATGCACCTCCGCATAATGCCGCAGAGGTTCAAAATGCCCCACTCCCTCCACGGCAGCGGTAATGGTTTCCTTATATACAATGGTTCCGGAGCCAAACTCCACCTCCACGCCAAATCG
>Ga0224746_10316_pt1 | contig 10946 bp, 15 predicted proteins | sample LIM_F_Water_Bulk_FD_183000 | JGI IMG/M metagenome (GOLD analysis project Ga0224746, IMG submission 183000) | Enriched cells from gastrointestinal tract of the lab mouse from Pacific Northwest National Laboratory (PNNL), Richland, Washington... | ecosystem: Host-associated > Mammals > Digestive... | reverse complement strand
ACAGTATTGGAAATGCTCTTGATAATCATTGATAAAAGGCGCAGGACTGGCTGGCGGAACGGGGCGCATGGCAAAACGCAGCGGCCATCAATGCCTCTGGCAAACCTGGTGGAGCGCTACTCCCCTCCGCTCCATGAGATGGAATCCCTCCCAGTGAAGGAAGTCATCTGCACTCCGGCAGGCGAGACGGTATTAGACTTTGGGCAGAACTTTGCGGGTTATGTGGAGTGCCAGCAAGTGTTTCCCAAAGGCTCGGTAATGAAGTTGGAGTTCGGCGAGATCCTATAGAACGGATGTTTCTACCATGACAATTATCGCACCGCAAGGTCGGTGTTCACCTATGTTTCTGATGGTGAAATCCGTGTGATCCGCCCCCACTTCACTTTCTTCGGTTTCCGTTATGTAAAGGTCAGCGGGGCAGTAAACCCCGACCCGGCTCTGTTCACCGGAAAAGCGGTCTATTCGGAAATGGATCGGGTGGGCTATCTCACCACCGGGAACGAAAAAATCAACCGGCTTCATGAAAATACGGTGTGGGGGCTAAAATCCAACTTTCTGGATATGCCCACCGACTGCCCCCAGCGGGATGAAAGACTGGGCTGGACGGGGGATGCGGCGGTATTTTGTCCCACAGCGGGCTACCTGATGGACACCCGCGCATTTTACAGCAAATTCTGCCGCGACCTGCGCTCCGACCAACAGCGCAACGATGGGAAAGTGGCCATTTACCTACCCAACGAACTCCCTGGCCTGAGCGCGGCAGTGTGGAGTGACATTGCCACCTTCCTGCCTAAGATGCTGCACACCTATTAGTCGGATAACCTCATTTGCCGGAGACTGCTTTTGATTTTGCGCATAATACTTGACAGTACCCTATGACTCCATTTATAAGGAATACATCAGCGGAGAAAATACGTTGATGTACAACCTATCCACTGCATCATCTCAAGGTGAAGGCCCCTGTCATACGACAGGGGCCTTCTCTTGTTTATTTTCAAAATTACCCGTTGCCGGACTATGCAGTCTCGTCATAGTAAGGCAACGCAGCCGCTGTAAGGACGTTTCCGGCATCCTGATGATAGGATGGAAGTAAGCCATAAATTTGATTCTCATATCTCCCAAATGTTGATTGTCGAAAGTGTTGCACCATTTGCCGATAAAGTGTATGTCTATGAGATCAAGTGGGACGGTGAGCGCTGTGTGGCGCTCCTCGATCCGGATGACGGTGTCAGACTGGAAAACAAGCGCAATGTACGAATGCTGCCAAAAGTGCCGGAACTCTCCTGCATCCACCGGCAGGCTTCCAAACGATGCATTCTAGACAGTGAGTTGGTGTGCATGGTGGGATGGCAAGCCTGACTTTTTCTGTGATCCAACGCCGGAGTCTGCTTACTGACAAATACCGGGTTGAACTGGAATCAAAGCGGCATTCCGCAGTTTTTATTTCGTTTGACTGCCTCTACTATGATCGCGGCGACTTCATGATGTGTCTGCTATTAGAGCGCAGGGAGTACCTGCGGCAGGTCGTGGCAGATTCAGATTGTCTGGCGGCCTCATGCATGTATGGCGCAGATCAGGCAATGGTTTTGTTCAGGCTCACTCAGGCACAGGGTTCCGCCTTTCTGCGAAAGGCACCGGCGAGGTTATGAAACCTGTGGTGCAATCGCTGTAAAATGTGCTTACTATATGATGGGATGTTTGGCAAACTACAATAACCCGTGGAGGTGAGTGGCGGGGCTGTATAGCGGCGACCTTGCATATTTATATGGTTCGAACATCTGTAAAAGCATCAACGATTGGCGCAAGCAAGTAGCACGTAAACTTATCTCTTTCAATATTGACTCGATTTTGCCGGATGTCCTGTCACTGCCGAGCCTCCCCAAGTTTAGTTGGAGAAAGGGTATGGTGGTCTTCAAGAATTTTCAGAAGAACTGCTTTGGACTGGATGTCCACAAGGCCTGGATCTATGCCTGCATTGGGAGTATCGACACAAACGGACGCACAGAGTATAAACAAGCTCGCTTTTCTCGTTTACCAACAGACTTCATGATTTAGCTGACTGGCTTGCAAAGTATTCCTGTGCGGAAGTTTGCATGGAATCTACAAGGAAGTATTGGATACCCGTATTCAATGTTCTTGAAAGGACCTGCTGGACTGTGCTTGCCCGTCCCGAATACACCAAGCCCCAAAAAGGAAACAAGACTGACCGAAAGGATGCAAAATGGATTTGCGGTTTGTTTATGTGTGATATGATCAAGCCCAGATTTATTCCTCCCCCGGATATTTGGCAGTTGCGTAATTTAATGCATTACCACACCAAGCTCACCAATATGATAACCGTTGAAAAGAACCTCGCTTCCAAATTGCCTCACCGTCTCCAATCTGAAACTGGATGATGTGTTTTCTGACGTGTTTGGGAAAACCTCACGATCCATTATCCAATACATTCTGGAGCACCCCGGAGAAACCTTTGACGTTGCACCCTTCGCGGATCGGCGCGGTAAGTATCCCATTGAAGAAATCCAGGCTGCTGTTGACGGAGCTGTATCCCGTGAACCGGCCGCCAAACTCAAAGAGTACCTACAGCATATTGATGAGTTGAAACACACACGGAAAACATCGAAAAAGAAATCCTGCGTCTTGCTCAGCCGTATTCCTGGTAGTTGGACTTGATTCGTACTGTTCCCAGTTTTTCCTCAGGCCCCATGTTAGCGATTGCCGTAATCTCTGGAATTGGCATCAATATGTCGGGGTTTCTCACCGACAAACACCTTGTCTCCTGGGCTGGCTGCTGCACCAGAAATGACAAAAGAAACTAGAAAGTGAATCCACATGTATTTCCGATGCTGGCTCCTATTTGAATCTTCTGCTTGTCCAGATCGCAAATGCAGTTGTCAAATCCGATAAATACCCGGAATGCAAAGAACACTATAGCAGAATCAAGGCTCACAGGGGCCACAAAAAGGCCATTATCGCCATTTGCAGGATGTTCCTGACCGATATCTGGAATATTCTCTCCAAAGGCGATCCCTACAGCGCGGAAGGGTACTTGTCGGATATACCCGCTGAGTACACGAAGGTACTTACCACACAGCAAGCTCTCAATCTGTTAAAACCCAGAGGTTATGCTATTAAAGACAACTCCCTTTTAATTAAACCGGACATCATATTACAAAAAACAAGCCTCGAGCAAATAGTGCGTCAACTGGGAACAACAAATTTGGCAATACGTATTGTTTTGGAAATAAATCTGACTCGAATTCATCGAGAAAACTTTGTGGTAGATTTTTTCTTGTTAATACAATTTGTCCTTCATTGGAACAGAGTGAGTAAGCGGTATTCAGTTGTATACATGGCGGTACAGGTATTTTCTGTTTCAAATCAAAACTATGATGGCTTACAATACATAGAACTGGTGATTCCTCTGTGTCGTTTGCTTGTTCAAGGGTGGAGCTGTCACCTATGACATATTTAATAAATGCAGATTCACTATAAAATTTTATTATTGCATGTGGAAATTCTCGCTGAATTAAATCTTTCCATTCTGATAAATGCAGTGGAACTCCCATCCCGGCTTCATATACTTTCTGACCTAAATGATGAATATGATTTAACAACAAATAACCTTTACAATTCCACGAGTCATGTACTTCGGACAAAAAGCGTTCTTTATCTTTTATATAGTGAAGAACATCTGAGATAAACACACTATCAAATCTTCGCCCATCCAAGCCAATTGTAACATTCAAATCTGTACATATGAGGGATGTAGAAGGAGAAAAGCAACGATTAAGGATAAGCAGATTGCTCAGTTCGGCATCTACAGCTGTTGTGCTTTTACAGTAGAATTTATATACGGCAGAAAAGTGCCCAGATCCACAGCCAATGTCAACAAGTGAATGCCCTTGTGCAAGTTTCAGTAAATGGATTCCCGATAAGTACGATTCAGTAGTACAACGGTAGCGAAAATAGTGTCCGTTACTTTTTCCTCGTATACTGCTCCAGTAATATTGAAAGTCCTCATACTTCGAACCAGATGGCGGCAAATCAATTTCAAATCCGTTTTCTCTATACAACTGAAGAACCTCATCCAGCGAGATATTACTTCTCCCATTTATGAGTTTTTGTATTTCAAATGGAGAAATGAGGTTTTCGTGTGCAATTTTATCTTCGTTACAAAACGTAGAAAAAAATCTAATTACGTTATCCCTGTCATTAATATTAGAATACCTCATTCGAATATCTCCTTTGGGAGCACATCAATACAGGAGTAAATTTTGTTAATTGCATTAACATACTGGGCATACACTTCTAAAGCATCTCGAGAATTGCTGACAGGAAATTTTAATGTTCGTAGATTGTTAATCTCTACATTTCTAAAACCAGCTATATCGAAACGGAACATATCACCACCCATCCTGCCAAAAGAAACAATCTTCTGCAGTTCGGGGAATTGAACAACTGGATATTTGTAGAATGGTTTTATCCCTGAACCTGATACTTCAGCGCCCTCAGCCTTCATTAGATTAATAAATGCCTCTTTTTTTAAGCCTTTGAATGCTTGCTTGTCATAGAAAGGTCGATATCCATACCAACCACCTCTGGTAGAATTCATTCTCTCTTTTGGTGGGATAATCCCATGGCTTTTCTTTAGCATTTCTGTTAATCCTAATAGATTGTTTTGACGGGCTTTAATACTTTCTTCAAGTAAATCTAATTGTGCAGCAATAATCGCGGCAGTGATCGGCGATGACTTAAAGTTAAATCCAATCCCTGTTTCAACTATCCCTTTAAGATCGTCTGTACAATAATTTTCAATGCTAAAGTCCATCCCTCCCTCACGACCGGGCCCATTAATTGCAGCATGGACCTTCTGGTAAATCCTGTCGTCGTTTGTAACCAAAAATCCAGCAGTTCCCCCAGATACCAGCTTATCAGCAGATAAACTGAAGCATCCACAATCTCCCCAGTTGCCCACGTGAATGCCTTGATACGTTGCACCAATTGCATGTGAAGCATCTTCAACCAAAAAAATGCCTCTCGATTTACAAAATTTAGAAAGTGGCTCCATATCAACAGGGAGTCCTCGCATATGGGTAACGACTACCATTTTGGTTTTATCTGTTACATTACGCTTAATTGCATCGACAGAAATATTGTAGCTATCTTCTTCAATATCCGCTAAAACAATCTTTACACCAAAGTGAAATAGGGGAGTAATTGTAGCTGGATACGTATAGGCGGGAACAATTACTTCGTCACCAAAAGACAAATTCGCTGCGTAAAATGCAAGGAGAAGGGCTGATGTACCACTATTCACGTAGAGAGCATGCTTTGCTCCAGAAATCAATTTCAATTTCTTTTCTAAGCGAGTGATAACGTCTAAACCCTCTTCATAGCACGAAAGAATTCCGCGATGTAATAAATCTTCTGTTTCTTCTAGATGAGATAATGCCATTTGCGGCCACTGACAGTTTAGACTTCTCGTTACGCTTGGCTTCCCTCCATAGTAAGCAAGTTTACTTAATAATTCACCCATTATTATTTTCCTCCCAAGAAACCATTTAATTGCATAGATGAAAGATTTTTCGAACAGTTAATAGACTCTGTGCATCTATACTGCCGTGACAATTCTATCAATTCTGATATTGTAAGCGTGGTATTTCTTATATTGCCACATAAGCACGATGCGGACGACAATGTTAAGCAAGGGTATATATTGCCATGTTCGTCAATAAATAACGATCTACTATTTGAGCATCCTACAGATGTAAATGTTAAGTGATTGTGAAAATGAGCCTTATCCCTTAACTTATAGTTTGAATTTATGTCATTAACTAATAATGAGTATTGGTTTTCTGTAATTGAAATACGATGTTTTCTTGCACGTCCTTTTGCTAACACGGGATACAGCTTTATCTTATTCGCAAACAGGAATAGGCTGTCAGATAGTAGAGCCCTAATTTCATCTATATTATTATCGAAGCAAGTAATGTTGATTTGTGTTGCAATTTTAAGTGCACTTACCTCAATTATTGAATGTTTTATTTTTTGGAAAGCATTTTCTACTCCAACAAATTGATTATGATATTTTTCACATCCGTATAAACTAAAAACAACACTTTTAAGATTTTTAAGGTTACGAAGTTTAGATGTGTCTAATAAAGTTGCATTCGTTACAAACTGATACGGTATTCCGATAGTATCTACTTGGAAAAGAAGCTCGTAGAAGTTTGGAAAACAGCAGGGTTCCCCCCCTGTAAAATGGACCTCAACTTCAGCATGTTGAGTATAGACTGTATTGAGATAAGAAAAAATATCCTGTACAGACAAAGCAGTCGATAGGTTATCAGATGAGTTGGTAAAGCATATAGGACACACGGCATTACATTTCCTTGTCAACATGAAATCTAATTCAATCATCACTATTACCTTTCCAAAGTTGCTCATATACACGAACGCAATCAGGAACGTATCCATCCTCAACTTTGCAACGAATATCACAATCGGATACATTTTGGTTTACGGTTTGTACATAACCAGAACAGCCACCATTGCAAACAATTTCCGAACACCTTGAGCACTTATGCGGAGAAAAGAACGGGTATTGTGCCCATTTTTCTTCGTCATTCCAAATTTCTTTGATGCCACGCTCATTGATGTTCCCCAACTTAATATTGGTCGAAGTATAGATATAGCAAGGATAGATATCTCCTGTGGCAGAAATAATACAATCATCTCTTTCATGAATTCTACATACTGTATTAAACTGGCTCTCTCCACAACTTTTGGCAAATAGTTTTTGTGCAGATATTTCCATATATGGTTTTTCTCTGAGAGCATAATCTCGCATCATTTCTTTAAATTTTGCCCACTGCAGTAAATCGGGGGCAACAGTACTGAGTTGTTCTCCACGACCGATAGGTGTTAGGACAAACAAGGAATGCCTATTTACTCCAACGGAAGCAAGTATTCTGTTTAATTCGGGCATTCGTTTCATGCTTTCATTGGTCACAACTGTGTTGACTCTTGTGAAAAAACCAAGTTCTTTACACATCTGAAGAGACTTAATCACGCTTGCGAAAACACCAATTTGGTTTCTAAACTTGTCATGGTGTTCTCCTACATCATCGACACTAAATAGTATTCTGTCGAGTCCACAACATTTCAGTTCTTCAAACTTTTCTCGTGTGATATTATAGCCGTTTGACAATACTTGAACGGTATATCCGAGTTGCTTACCGATAGATACGATTTGAGGCAAATCAGGACGAACAAAAGGCTCACCACCAGCAAGATGTAATTCATCGCCACCCATCTCTCGCAATTGAGCTAATGTATCAGCAATCACTTCTAACGGAACATCTTTATATCTCTTCCCACCGGAACTATAGCAGCAATGGGAACACTGCAAATTACAATTATTTGTAATCGCTAAATCAACTTCAATAGCCATACTAAATTCTCCTAACGTAATTATTTTCAAAGAACTTAACAGGGTTTATTCTGCAAGTCCATGTAGACTAATTGTTTTAAGTGCTTATCGGCTTAACTCAGCAAAAGTCTGAACGGTGCCTAAAAAGGGGCTGAATGAAAGACAGAACGCCAGAACGTCCGAATAATTGGATCATAAAACCAGCAGAAAATCAGCCAGAGATAAGGTATAATAGACATGAAACTGCCGGAAATGGCTGAAATTTGCGCATAACAATGGTACGACGGTTTTTCTGAAAAAGAAAATGCCGCCCTCACCTGAGCAGCTCTATTGCATGGACTGCTCGCCGGCCTTATTGTTGCTAGGTGGGTTTAAATTTGAGGAGCGCTGGTTTCAGACAGACCTCGTCAGATGGTACTACGGAGAGGTCGAGAAGATCCAGCAGTTTTTTCCCTTTGTCAAACAGTTCTCTTGCCACGCTGTTAACGTGGTTAGTCGCCAAAGTGACCTGCGCCTTTAGCAGATCCTTGGATGAGGTTCTCTTTGGGATGATCCTTCTGAGCAGTGCATGATTCTTCTCTACATGAGGTTTCTGCCAGGACACCTGTGGAACGCAGTAGAAGATCTTGGTTCACCGACAGTTGTTGGAGTATGCTCCAGCTCGTCCGGATTCTGGAATTCCACACCGTTGTCAGTAAGAATCACCGGGAACAAAGCCCGAAAGATATCCAATCCAAGCCTGTCATAACGGAGTATTATCCCATCTTCCGCCGCAATCTGTGCCAGTGCAAGCAGTGTCGCAAACAGACATCTGTGACTGCCGGAACAGTCCTGTACCATAGGCATTTGCCTATGGTGATCTGGTTCTGTGCAATCTATCTCTGCGTAAATGACGAGCGGGGTATCTCTGCTTCTCAGCTGTCCAAAATGCTGCGTATTGGATACGAAGTGCATGGTATATGCTCAAGCAATGGGTCAAAGAGATGCAGATTATATTCTTTCCGGCCTACTGGAGATGAATGAAAGCCATTGGTGCAGCAGAAAGTCTGGAAAACGCGGGGGCACTTATGGCAGCGAAACGGTATGAACTCAGCGACACACACTGGGAACAGATTAAGGATTTGACTTCAAAAGCCAAGACCGGCCGTCCGACCAAGGATGACCGAATGATGCTTAATGCTATGTTCTGGCTGGCTAGAAGCGGTCCGGCATGGGCTGATATTCCAGAACCTCACCAGACGGCCTACAGCCGCTTTTGCAACTGGCGGGATGACGGAACGCTTTTACGGATTTTTCACGCTTTGAATACAGATGCCGATTACGAAAATCTTTCAATCGACAGCACATCCAACAAAGCGCATCCGCATAGTGCAGGTACAAAAAAGGGGCTAAAATTCCAAAAACAACTAGTTTAGCGGAACAAGTCTAGGCGGAAAACCACAAAATCCATGCTGTTGTTGACGCCTTGGGCAATCCGGTGCATTTTGTGCTTACAGGCGGACAGGTTCATGACGCCACTGCCGCAATCCCTTTGCTAAAGGAAATATCGATTTTCGGGAGTTACATGCTTGGCAACAGCGCATACGGTTCTCTTGAAATTCGGCAGCACATCACTTCCTGCGGAGCGATTTACACAACTCAGCCTAAGGAGAACTTTGCCGAACCGTGGTTTTGTGACTATTACACCTATAAGGAGCGACGCATGGTGGAATGTTTCATCAACAAAATGAAGGCATTCCCCAGAGTCGCTACCCGCTACGATAAGCTGGCGGCCTCTTTCATTGCATTTGTTCATCTTACTGCAATTTTGCTTTTGGCGAAATGGCGCAAAGAGTGTGTCTTTTCAGATACGCTCTAAAGCCGATGTGCACATTTTTATATCTTGGTAGAATAATCTCGTACAAAGGACGCACTATCTCCTGTGTCTTGAATACGATTTATTCCGAGTAAAAACATCATAAGGCGCTCTAACCCAACGCCAAAACCACCAGAGCCATATGTAGCCGTTTGCTTCATCCCGATATATTTTGAAAAATCAGATGCCTTATGAAGCAAGCCAAGTTCTTTCATTTGTTTGTTCAGCCGCTGCTGCAATTCGCATGCATCGCTACTTCGTACACCTAACCCAACAATTTCACCAACATACGGAACTTCTAAATCCGCACTTTCTGTCAAATTTGGATTTGCATTTTTTTTGAAATTAAACCACTTATTTTCAGCTGGAAAATGCTCTACAAACCTTGGTGTGGTAATTATTTCTGATTGTTGTCCAAATTCGACTCGCTTAAACGGAAAATGCACTCTATGCAGTTTAGGTATATTTTGAATTAAGTATCTAATGTAGGTCTCGATAAATTCCTCAATCTCAGAAAGATCCTGGGTTCTCCACTCAACTTCTAGATGCCAAAACTCGGATAAATGCCTATCATCAGCTTCGGTCTCTTTCCTGAAACAAGGAGTAAAGCAGTAGACTTTGTTGAAATGTTGGATATACTCTTCCAAAAATGGTTGGGCTGTTTGAGATAGAAATACCTCTTGACCGTAATAATCGACTGGAAACAACGTAGATATATCTTCACAAGCAGCCGATAGATTTCCTATTCTTGATGGGAATACTTCAATAAACCCGCTACCTTCCAAAAATGTCCTTGTTTCCTTTAAAATAGCCGCTTTAATAATAACATTTTCACAACTTATCATTCGTATCACTCTTTCGCATGGTTTAATATAAAAATCACTCTTATGTTCAAGGCATTTGCTAGCTGTATAGGTGATTCACAAAAACAAACAATTGCTTTGTATTGGCGTTATGACTTATGGTTTAAACGATGGCAGAGACATCAAAAAGGACAAATTTATATGCCCCCTCTATAGCGTTTCCTTACAACATAAGCTATATTATTGATGTGAATCAGAAGTTGAAAAGCAGAGTAGCGAAGGCGGTAGAGATGGAGCCAAAAAGATGGAGGAGGAGACCAGACAAAGAGCGGACGGAAGAAACGACTTGAATATTGGTAAAACGGTTGAGCCAGTGGAAAAAACATTCAATAGGCTGGCGAACAGAACTGACAAAGATAGAAAAAGAGTCGCTGGAAACCAGAGTATACTCTTTACGCTTCTTTCAAGCAGTCAGGAGCTCGGTCGCATGATCCTCTGTGATCGCCACTTTCCAGGCAGCGTCGATGTAAGCATTGTCAGCATACAAACGGCCCTGCTTGACAGATCTATGATCTTCCAGGATCTGTTTGGCGGCAGGCAGGTCATGCAGGGCAGCGCCAGAAGCCATAAGGGCGACCGGAAAGGGCAGACGCCCTAGCCTTCTGGCAACAACAGCATGGAGTTTCACACCGTAATACCACTGGTCTTTCCTGGATGAATTGTAACTTTTTTCGCACAGTTCTCTGGCAACCTTGGCATGACCGGAACGTGATCCTTTGGACAGAATGATGGGGCAGGAATCAATGATGTACTCGCTTTGCTCGTTCCAATCAGCTCCAATGATGCTCAACCA
>Ga0224746_10315_pt1 | contig 10953 bp, 14 predicted proteins | sample LIM_F_Water_Bulk_FD_183000 | JGI IMG/M metagenome (GOLD analysis project Ga0224746, IMG submission 183000) | Enriched cells from gastrointestinal tract of the lab mouse from Pacific Northwest National Laboratory (PNNL), Richland, Washington... | ecosystem: Host-associated > Mammals > Digestive... | reverse complement strand
GAAAGTGCCTTGTGCGTTATTTTATTTTTCAAAAAGTTGTAAAGTGGTATATTTATAGGATAACTTTTAGAATTACACAGAGTAATGAAGTATTTTTGAAGACTTTGTGTGAAGTTAATGACAGCGATTTACAGATTGAAAAAGATAAATTAGCTGATGAGAAAAATATTGTTTTAGAGGGAGATGCCATTCATACATTTTTAAGTATGGATATTTTGACTGGCGCAACTATAAGTTATAAAGTGGAACCTGATTTTCCGTTTGCATGCATTGGAAATTATGAATTTTGTTTGTGTCCTGTTTGTGGAAGTAAAACTATAGTTAAAACGGAAGAAATGCAGGGCGAAGGGGGTTATGTGCTTCAAGGTTTTTTTTGTGAAAAGTGTAATGAATGGGTAATGAATTGTAGTGTTAGTAGGCTTGCACTGGATAATACGGTATATTGTTTGAGGTTTATGTTGGAAGAAAAGAATGACATGAATGTAGAAAAAATAAAAGGTTTGGTAGAAAGCTTACCCAATAGGCTCGAAAATGGACAGATAGTCATTTCTGACAAAGCAGAAGATATGTACGAATTACTTCAACATTTAAAAGCGGAGCAAATTTCTTATGAAATAGAACCAGCATTTCCGCATAAAATAACAGCATATAAGGAAGTTACAGAGGAAGATTTAAAAGAAATTTTAGGATTGGTATATAGTTAGAAAGCAAGGGGCAAGGTATATTTGTTTAGAAACAAATTACATGCGTAAGTTAATGATAAATCGAAGTTGACTGATTTAACTCGTGTAATGTGATGAAATTAGGACTGTTTTGTGAAGAGGGGGCTGAACGGATATGCATACTGCGACAATGACCCCGTAAACCAGACCGACCCGACAGGCGAGGTGGCAAATATCCTCCTTGGCGGCATCGCGGGCGGAATCATCGGTGGCGCGTTCGGATTCGCAGGCTCGGCACTGTCACAGATAGCAGCAGGAAACGGCTTCAGTGCGAGAAAGGCATGGGGAGCTGCAGCAAACGGTGCAATCGTAGGGGCGGCAAGGGGCGCGCTCGTCGGTTCCGGGGCAGGAATTCCGCTGGCGTTCGGCGTGGACTTTGCGGCAGGAATGGCAGGAAGCCTTGCGGAACAGAAGATAGCAGGCGGACGCTTATCGCCTGTACGCGCGGCAGTCGACGGTGCATTCAATGCAGCAGGCGGAAGGCTGTACGGAACAAGCCCGCTGCGGAACGCGAAGGACGCCTTTATGAGGGGCGCGCTCGAAGGCGCACTCAAGGGCGGAGCCTATAATATCGCTGACGTGCTTGACAATAAGCTGCGGAATGCATATGGTTCGGGAGGCAGGCGGAATCCGGGAATCCGGAATCCATGGAATAAGAAAAACCAGACTCCATGGAACAGCAGAAACCCGAGACCGACAGGAAGCAGATGCCCGCAGTCAGACTGCATCAGACCAAAACCGCTAAAGGGAATGCGCAATCCGAAGAGGGGAAGCAGTGGCGCTAACGGCAATGGAAACACCACACACCGCAATGACAGGTTCAGTCTTGGAAGCTTTGTCAGGGATGTCGTATCCGGCGCAGTGATGGGCGGACTGGCAAGCGTGACGTTTTATGGGGCTGGCAAGGCAGTTGAGGCGCTTAGGGATGGTATACATAAGTGGAGAATTGATTCAGGGAATTCTTTAAGTGATGTTGATGTACATCCTGGTGATAACAACTTTATAGGACCCTTACCAGAATTTGAAAACCATTTTATTAGAGGGAATGGGATTGGTCCAAAAAAGAGAGGTGTACTTGGTGCGCATAATATGCATTATTTTTATAGGACATTAACAAGTACAGGATTTCCGTTAGATGACTTAAAAGTTGGGAAGCCTATACCGCATCCAATGATAAAAGGGGTATATGCACAATATTATAGATTACCAGCGTATGATGGAAGAGGAACTTTTATTGGATATAAGAATATTCCAAACCCGAAAACATACTATGATCCTAAAATTATATCGAATAGACAAATGCTAATTTGGGTTAGTGAGTCAAAACAGAATTTGAAAATATCAGATAGGTTAGTTGAAGGGATGGCATCAAATGGATTGGAGTTTAGAGGATATATTGAAAATGGAAAAATAACAAGTATGTTTCCGATTGTTAAAAATCCAAGTAAAAATTGATATGTTAAAAGAAATTAAATGTCTTTAATTTCCAGCCAGCATACAAAAATGCTTATATCTAAGTCCCTAAAGCTACTATGTGGTTAAATTGTGTAGCTACAATTCCGGCTTCTTTTTATTAAGCTTCCCCATGGATCCGTGGTGGGGAAGCTTGTAGATATCAGACGATATGGAGTATAAAATATAACTTGGATTGTTGAAAAAAATATATTTAGTGTCTGCTCATTAACTAAAAATCATTGTTTTATAAGTGATTGCGTATAAATATAAAATTATTTCTTACAAAGATTTTTGTGCTTTTGTCCATTTCCTTTGCAGTTTCCAATATGAGATACCATAAAACTTAGGAAATCTTTTGGTTACATCCGCATTAAAAATAGGTAAATATGCCAATTTTAAGGTTGAAATAGTGCTTATAATGCATATATGAACTTAATGAGCAGACACTATTTATCATGGAATCTTTGATTTTACAGTGAATTACTCACAGATATAAAAATGTGGGAATATAGGAGAATAGTTAATGGTATAAAATGTAGGAGGTTAAAAAGAATGACGGAAATTAATAACGATGATAAATTATTAGCGTATTATTTACAACATTTGTTTATTTTTGGCGAGTTACAGATTGGAGAAATTGGGTCTATGGCACATTTTAAAGGGCAGGGTTCAGAATATGTTCAATGTTCTTTTGATGAAAAAGATGAAGAATATAAGAAAGGGTATGTAACTTTATATTTTTGGAAACCGGCATTAAAAGAAGATAAAATAGTGTATATAGAGAATGAAAAATTTTATGATTCTTTATTAATCATAATAGAGGATTATATTAATAAAAATCTAAAAACGAAAGAGGAATTAATGGGGTATATGAAGAAAATAGGTGAGTGTCTTGCCATTAAAAAAGCACAAGATATTTGATAATAAAGAATATCAAACATTCGACTGGAAAACTTTTAAGCCACAAAAAATAAGAATCAGGGCTGATACTAAGTTAGCCCCGATTTTAAATAAGTATTGTGCCAAACTTATAAATTTTTGAGCAAGATTAATAATTTTAAAAATAAAATATGTGGTAATTGTATTTAGTAGAAGGGGAGGTGAACATTAAAAGATGTATTTTGGTTATGATGTCTGTCCCAAGTGTATGAATACACTAATTGAGAGAGAGCAGTCTATGGAAAATGATTTTGAGGAGTATAGTGGAAAATATTGTTTGGTTTGTGGAAGCAAACTTGTACTTGCCTGTGTGGGAGATAAAAGGATAGACAATACTTTATATAAGATTATCTTGAGTGAAATATCAGTATCAGATAAGAGAGATTATATAGAAATTTTAAAAAAGTTAGATATTGATATATCGTTAGAGGAATCTAATAATAGGGAAATTGTAATTTTTGAAGGCACCGCAGTTGATATATACATAAAAATGGAAATGTTGAGTAGTGCTGGAATTAAGTATACTGTAGTGCCAAAGTTTCCATTTGCAAGAAAGATATACAATCAAGTATGCTTCTGTTCGAAATGTGGGGGTGAAACAATTCAAAAGATTGAAAATCATAAAGAATATATCAATAAAGGTTTCTATTGTGAGAATTGTAAAAGTTGGGAACTCTATTACAGTTTCAATAGGTTACAATTGGATGATACGATTTATAGGTTAAAGTTTTCACGAAAGGAAATTGATAATAAGACAGATTCTGGGGCAAAGAGCGAGCTGTTATATGAATTAGATAATTTATCTGATATAAAAGAACAAGGGGATGAAATTATCATTTTGGGGAAGGCTGAGATGGTTTATGGTATTTTACAAAAATTGATTGCTATGAATGCTACTTATGATATAACGCCGCCATTTATTCACAAAATCGAGAAATATAGGGAGTTTGATGATAAGCTTATAGAAGAAATTTTGGAATCGAATAAGAAGTTTTTATAAATGGGATGGACGTGACACAGATTATGTAATTAAATTTTTTGAGGAGATTGGTAAGATAAAATGACGCAAAAAATATCAAGGAAGTTAGCAATTGAGTTAGTCATTCAAATGCACGAAATTATAGTGGAACACATGAAATTGTGGAATTATTTTGATGACTATAAGAATATGCATATGGTTGATATAGAACAGAGAGAGTTAGAGCTGCAACTGGAGTATGTTGAAGTACAGCTTGAAGGTGTAAGCAATGGATATTTGTCACAATTTTTTCACACGATATTGGGGTGTGATGATATAGAAGTTTGTGGTGAAAGTGAAAAACGGTATACGTGTCCATGCTGTGGGTATAAAACTTTAGATGAGATTGGAGGATATGATATATGTCCATATTGTAAATGGGAAGATGATGGTACTATAGATATTAACATGAAAATGGCTATTAATCGTGGAAGTATTCAAGGCTATCGTGATAAAATTAAAAAAAATCCAAATAAATATTATATTGACAAATGGCTCCGATAAGTTTATCAACTTATTTAAGACATTATAATGGATATGATTATTGGGTAACAGCAAGAGGAACTATTTTGAAAGAAGAATGGTTCCTTTTGTTGTTATCGTGGAAACCTGACTGAGGAAAGGCATGGGGAATAGGTATTAAGGAGCTATGCCTATAGTGCGGTAAGCTGCATGATTTCGGGTAAAAACCTTGTAAGCAATACAAAATCGGAATATACTTATCGCTTTACGACGTATGATTATGACGCCGTACTGGGTAAGCACTTTGCCCATGCGAGAATGTACGACCCGTCACAGGGAAGGATGCTCGGCCCTGACCCGGTGAAGAGGGGGCTGAACGGATATGCGTACTGCGACAACGCCCCTGTAAACCGGACCGACCCGACAGGCGAGGTGGCAAATATCCTCCTTGGAGGCATCGCGGGCGGAATCATCGGAGGCGCGTTCGGATTCGCAGGCTCGGCGCTGTCACAGATAGCAGCAGGAAACGGCTTCAGTGCGAGGAAAGCATGGGGAGCGGCGGCAAACGGCGCAATCGTAGGGGCGGCAAGGGGCGCGCTCGTCGGCTCCGGGGCAGGAATCCCGCTGGCGTTCGGCGTGGACTTTGCGGCAGGAATGGCAGGAAGCCTTGCGGAACAGAAGATAGCAGGCGGACGCTTATCGCCTGTACGCGCGGCAGTCGACGGTGCATTCAATGCAGCAGGCGGCAGACTGTACGGAACAAGCCCGCTGCGGAACGCGAAGGACGCCTTTATGAGGGGCGCACTTGAAGGCGCACTCAAGGGCGGAGCCTATAATATCGCCGACGTGCCTGACAATAAGCTGTGGAATGTCTACAGTTCAGGAAACAGATGGAACCCAGAAGCCATGGAATAAGCATAACCAGACTTCAATTCTGAAACGAACAACCTTTAAGTTTGGGGTTAATAGGAATCTAAAGAATTGAAATTATGAGCTTGCCGGATTGCTTCAAACTTAGGGAAAAATTTGCTGATACAAAGTGTAGAGAGGAAAGGTGTAATGAAAAAAGAGAAAAAATATAATAGATGGTTAATAGAGGTGGCATCTAAAATTGCGGGTAAAGAATGTAAAATAGAACAAATAATGTGTCCGCAATGTAATAAACAATGTATTGACTATTTGTATATAGGCGATAAAAAGACAAGAATTGGATATTTGCAAGTCTGGTGTAATAATTGCCTAAATGGTATTTATATTAGTAGGGCAGCAGTACCAGATGGGTTAAAAATGATTTCATTTGAAGATGCTATTGAAGATACTATTGGTCTTAATAGTATTATACCTCATTATCATGAGATTACACCGGATAAGTAAAGTAGTGATTAATATTAAATACTTAAAGGACAGAATGCGGGAACCTGACAGGGGAAAGGTATGGGGGAGCGGCAGTAACAGCAATGGAAATGTATAGAAGAAAGGAAGATAAAAAGTCATAATTTCAGTCTTTCTGTATCATGGAAGCGCCCATGATACAAAAAAATTGAAATTATGACTTTTTTTGTGCCGTTTTACCGATGAAACAGGAATAAATATAAGAGGGAAATTAAAGCGTTTACATTTTAGGCATGGAATGCCTCCTTAACAGCAAAAGGAGGTATTTAAAATGTTAGACCGTTTTATACAAAGAGCACAGGAGGACAGTGAGGAGGACATGCTCTGCCTGATTGAAAAGTTTCAGCCGCTGATGGTCAAATATGCAAGAAAACTCGATTATGAGGATGCATATAATGACATAGTCCTGTATTTTATCAGGCTTATCAAGTCCATCAATCTAAAAAATCTGACAGATACATCAGACAGGGTGATTGTCTCATACATTAACAGGAGTATCACCAACTTCTATAATAAAAAAATTCCCAAATTAATTTCAAGACCGAGAGAGATAATGATGTCCGAGCTTACAGAGGAACAGCAATATTACATAGAGGTAGCAACTGCCCGAGAGGATGAGACGGATATTGTGAGTGAATTTGGACTTGAACATATGCTGACAGCAGGGGAACAACAGCTAATTTACGAGGTATATGTAGAAGGACATTCAGTAGCGGATTTGGCAAAAAAACAGAATCGGACGAGGCAGGCAGTAAATCAGCAGCGAATTAGGGCTATCAATAAAATAAAGAATTGTTTATAATGGAAGAAAAAATGAAAAATTTTTTTGAATGTAACTATATAATCAAAATATACATAGGGTTTATTACCATTTAATGGAAATTTCTTTAAAATTTAACCATGTAGTCAGAGTAAACGAAAGAAAGGAAAAAACGATGGACTATTGTGATTTGGGAAAAAGACTGAGAAACGAGCGGAGAAAGAAAAAAATATCGCAGGAACAGCTGGCAGAGATGGCAGATTGTTCTGTTGCGCATATTTCCCATATAGAGACAGGAAACACAATTCCAAGCCTGGAGATACTGATTCGAATTATCAACCAATTGGAAATATCGAGTGATGCGATACTGTCTGACTATGTTGACAAGGCTGACCATATATACAGGAAGGAACTGAGCGAGCTTCTCGAGAACTGCTCAGAAAAAGAAGTGAAGTTTATCGTGGAAATGGCAAAAGAAAATATACGGGTCTTTCGAAAATACGGAATGAAAAAATAAACAATAAAGGAAATACAAATGAGTAAAAACGAATTATTTCAGAAATTATATGACCAGACTTTTACAGGACTGAGGCGGTTTGTGCAGTACAGAAGCCGGAATCTGCATATGGTGGATGATATTTTGCAGGAAATTTATCTTGAAGTTTTCCGCCACATTGATGAGCTGGCACTGCACGAAAACCAGGTTGGCTGGATTTATAAAACGGCAGAGTTCAAGATAAAGAAAATGAACGAGCTGTATGACCGGAATGCTGCAAGGGAGCTTACTGATATCGGTTTCGAGGAGCCAATGGCAGAAAATAATACGGAGAATATTTTCAAGCTGGATGCGTACAGGGGAATTTTAAAGGAAGATGAGTTTGCACTTGTGATGAAAAAGTATGCAGAAGGATATTCTTATAAAGAAATTGGCGAAATGACGGGCAGCACGGAGTCTGGAAGCAAGATGAAAATTATGAGACTGATACAAAAGTTAAGGAAATGTATCAGGAATAATGTGTTGATGATGGTGAGCTTAGTGATAGGCTTTTTTTAATGGGAATAAAAATTGTTACTTTTTGCAAAGATACAGGAATTAATATATGAAGGAGGTACAAATGGAGTCAATGAACAGTGCTCCCAGCGAAATGAACCATAAAGGAGATGATATGAAACTAAAAGAGGAATTACAGACAGAGCTTGAAAGGGAACTTGAAAAATCCCCGGATGAAATGGATACCGGGAAGATAGATTTCATACTTGGGCTTTTGAATCACTTAGGGGAATGTGTGCCCGCAGAAACGCAGATGTCCAAAGAACAGTTTGCTGAAAAGTATTTGAAAGGCGTTATTAAGAAAAAGAAAAATCAGATAGAGCTAAATTTATACAATGCCAAAGAATTAAATCATGGCAAAAAGGACCGGACTTGATTGTTTGGTCCTTTTTACTTTATAGGAAATTGCGACAACATGGACCATTTAAACAAAAAGCGAAGCTCTTTGCCAGATGAGCGCGCTGGCGCTCATCTTTTTTGCTGTTTACAATAATTTCCATTAGTCCTTTTTAATAATAGACAGGACAAACAGAAAGGATGGTGGGAACATGGATGGTATGGAAATTGCGGTTAAGCTGGAAGCACATGAACATGACATTGAGTCGCTCAGGCACAGGACAAAGGATTTAGAACAGCTTGCAATATCCGTAAACAGGATAACTGTAAGCATGGAAAGTCTTGCGGCAGAGAGCGCACAGCAGAGAAAACGTCTGGAAATGCTTGAAAAGGTTCCGCTTGAGACAGTGAAGCTGTTGAAAACAACAATTATCACTGCAATAGTCAGCGGGGCAGTAGGCGCAATATTGTCGGCAGTTATGTCGGCTACATGAGAAGGAGATGACAGATATGTGTAACATGAATATCAGGAACTGGTGCAGGGCCGCAGGCGTGAGGGCATTGAAAACAATGGCGCAGGCTGCTGTGGCAATGATTGGGACAGCTGCGGTGCTGAGCAGTGTTGACTGGAACCTGGTGGTATCATCATCGGTACTGTCAGGGATTCTTTCACTGCTTACATCGATTGCGGGTCTGCCGGAATTGAAAGAGAGCGAGGAGGGGAAGTAGAATGGTAGTCGGAATAAACTGCGGTCACACAATAGCAGGAGCCGGGTGTGGCGCAAGCGGCATTATCAATGAATCAGAGCATACAAGAAGGGTAGGATATGCACTGGCAGAAATTTTAAAAAGCAGTGGGATAACAGTGGTAGACTGTACTGTGGACAGGGCGGCATCACAGGAGAAATATCTGAAATCGGTTGTGGATGCTGCGAACAACAGGATGCTGGACTGGTTTGTCAGCATTCACTTTAACGCGTCTGCCGGACATCAGGCAAAAGGAGTTGAGGTGTATACCTATAAGGGCAGGAAATATCAGGACGCGTTGGCTATCTGCGAAAATATTTCAAGACTTGGCTTTGAGAACAGAGGGGTCAGGGAGGGAAGCGGCCTTTATGTGATTCGCAGGACAAAGGCAAAAGCAGTTTTGGTTGAAGTATGCTTCTGTGACAACAGGGAGGATGTCCGGAATTATCAGCAGATAGGAGGAGAGTCGGCAATTGCGGAAGCGATTTTTGCGGGACTGCTGGACAGGGCTGAAAACGATGGTATCCCTTTTGATGAATATGTCGGGGCGATAGCGGTGCGGGACTGGCAAAAGAGGAAGATTATGCTTCCTTCCGTAGTGGTCGCACAGGCAGTGAAAGAATCCGGCTGGGGAACATCGGAGCTTGCCCGGAGGGCAAACGCGCTTTTTGGGATAAAACAGAACGGATGGACAGGGAAAACATATATAAAAACCGCGGCAGAACAGAAAAAGGACGGAAGCATCTATAAAGTAGAAAATACAGTCTGGAGGGCGTATGACAACTGGGAACAATCCATCATAGACCACAATGATTATATAGCATCCCGCAGCACTGATGGCGGAAGGACGCTGCGGTACGCTGAAATCATAGGGAGCGGGGATTATAAGAAAGTATGCAGGGGATTACAGCACTGTGGATATGCAACATCCATAAATTATGCGGAGTCGCTGATTCATGATTACATAGAAAGATATCATTTTGACAGATTTGACAAAACCTGAATCCTCCAATGGATATTGACTTGAGTGCCATGTAAAATTATAATGATAAGCATAAGGACAGACAACTTGACATGCGAACAAAAGTTTGGTATACTTGGATAAATAAAGCTATGAATGGTTTTTGGATGCATTCACCATACATACTATTTTGCTGCGGGAAATATAATGACATTGGAGGTGTGGAAGATGATAGAAATTATGGATGCTGCCCATTATTTTGTGTATTTGTCATATCATGTAAAAGGGGGATCCTTAACGCCGTTAAAATTGCAGAAATTATTATATCTTTCACAGGGATGGAGTTATGTGTGGGATGACTGCCCGCTTTTTCGGGATGAGTTCGCAGCCTGGCAGTATGGACCGGTAAATGTGGAGGTTTATGATTATTTTAAGAGATATGGGAGAATGGAAATTCCTGAACATGAGGGAAAATGCGTTCGGTTTCGAAATGTTGATGCCAAGGAGACACTGGATGCGGTATGGGAAAGGTATTGTACAAGCAGTGCGTTTGAATTGGTGGAGCTTACACATGAACAGGAACCATGGCAGATTGCATACTACAATAATGAACCAATTTCCAATAGTGACATAAGGACATATTTTCAGGCGACGTATCACAATTAATTATTTTTAAAGGAGAAGCTATGGGCATCAGGCTGGACAGTATAATTGTTGAAAATTTTAAATCATATGGAGAAAGGACACAAATCCCTGTCTCAGGGCTGAGTGTTCTGATGGGCGCAAACAGCAGCGGTAAAAGTACGGCATTACAGACGCTGTTGGCAGTCAAGCAGACAATAGAATGCAATAGCCCGGATATTGATTTATTATTATCTGGAAAATATACGATGCTTGGAAATTTTGAGGATGCGATTCATAATGCAGAAAAAGGATGCTTTGCATTCGGAATGTCGGTGGCAGGGGAACAGAACAGGGAAAATTATGATGGAAATGACTGTGTTGAAGTGACATGGAGGTTTTCTGAATCAGCCGAGAAGAATTGCAGACTGAAATATATTATTCTCAAAGTTCAAAATGAAACGGTAAAATTAGTTTATTCAGACCATC
>Ga0224746_10314_pt1 | contig 10961 bp, 7 predicted proteins | sample LIM_F_Water_Bulk_FD_183000 | JGI IMG/M metagenome (GOLD analysis project Ga0224746, IMG submission 183000) | Enriched cells from gastrointestinal tract of the lab mouse from Pacific Northwest National Laboratory (PNNL), Richland, Washington... | ecosystem: Host-associated > Mammals > Digestive... | reverse complement strand
GGTTGATCACCTTTGCATAACATCCGCCCTCGAAGTTAAATACGCCGTTGTCATCCCAGCCATGCTCGTCGTCACCGATCAGAAGACGCTTCGGATCGGTTGACAGAGTTGTCTTCCCTGTTCCGGACAGACCGAAGAAAATTGCTGTATTCTCACCGTTCATATCAGTATTTGCCGAACAGTGCATAGCGGCGATACCCTTCAGCGGCAGATAGTAGTTCATCATAGAGAACATACCTTTCTTCATTTCTCCGCCGTACCATGTATTTGCAATTACCTGCTCGCGGCTGGTAATATTGAACATAGCAACCGTCTCGGAATGAAGACCCAGTTCTTTATAATTCTCTACTTTCGCTTTGGAAGCATTGTAAACTACGAAGTCCGGCTCGAAGTTTTCCAACTCTTTTTCGGTCGGTGTAATAAACATATTCTTAACGAAATGAGCCTGCCATGCAACTTCCATAATAAACCGGATTGCCATACGCGTATCAGCATTTGTTCCGCAGAAAGCATCTACAACAAACAGTCTCTTATCAGACAGCTCTTTGATCGCAATATCTTTTACTGCTGCCCAAGTCTCCTCAGAAGCCGGATGATTGTCGTTCTTATACTCGTCGGTAGTCCACCATACCGTATCCTTTGAGTTCTCGTCCATAACAATAAACTTATCTTTCGGCGAACGTCCCGTATAAATACCGGTCATAACATTCACCGCACCCAGCTCGCTTACCTGACCCTTCTCAAAACCCTCCAGTTCTGGTTTGGTCTCTTCTTCAAATAACAATTCATAAGAAGGATTATAAACGATTTCTGTAGTTCCTGTAATTCCATACTTAGTTAAATCAATCTTTGCCATCTTCGTTTTGACCCCATTTCTTAGTATTAGTATTTGCAACACAATTCAGTGTTCCGTTTATATTATACATATCTCAGAAAAAAAATCAACTTATTTTTCGTTATTTTTTTCACATATTGCTTTTTTCTCTGTTTTGCCTATAAATCCAACAGATTTCTTACTGTTTGTTCCATATTATCCACATCGCATTCCAGCGAATGCAGTACGTCCGCATTCAGAATCTCTCTGACCGCGCCGGGAAGTTCTGTCCCTGATACCCGTTTCAGTTCTTCCAAAAGCCGGAATTCATCTTCCTCGGCATAACGTTCGTCAATGGCAGTCATTACACTCTTAACAAATTTGTACGGACTCGCCGTAGAGGCCACCACACATTTGGCCGTATCCTTTGTCTCCGCCTGATATTCCCGACATACGTGAGCCGCCACTGCCGTATGGGTATCCATCACATATCCTGTCTTCTCATACACTTCGCGGATTGCAGCCGCGGTCTGCTCTTCTGTTGCATATCCGGCCTCGAAATCCCGAAGCCCTGCTTTCATCTCTTCCGTAATCTGGTAACTGCCTTCCTCCTTAAGCCCGCGCATAAGCTCTGCGTTCTTCTTGTCGTCGCATCCGGCAATCTGATAGATCAAACGCTCCAGGTTGCTGGATATCAAGATATCCATGGAAGGCGATGTAGTCAGCACAAATTCCCGGCTCTTCTTATCATATGTACCTGTCTGGAAGAAATCGAAAAGAACCTTATTCTCATTGGAAGCGCAAATCAGTTTTTGAATCGGGATTCCCATCTGCTTCGCATAATACGCGGCCAGAATATTCCCGAAATTACCGGTTGGAACCACCACATGAATCCCTTCCCCCGGCTGAATCTGTTCCTGCTCAAGCAGCTTCGCGTAGGCATATACATAATAGACCACCTGCGGAACCAAACGCCCGATGTTGATGGAATTTGCGGATGAGAACTGATAGCCGCGCGCATTCAGATCCTTTGCAAGCTCTTTATTCTCGAACATCTCCTTCACGCCGCTCTGAGCGCTGTCAAAATTCCCGTGGATTGCCACTACCTCAACGTTCTTTCCTTTCTGAGTCACCATTTGCATTTCCTGTATCCTGCTGACGCCGTTCTTCGGATAAAATACAATAATTCTGGTTCCTTCTACGTCTGCGAACCCCGCCATGGCAGCCTTCCCCGTATCGCCGGAAGTTGCGGTCAAAATCACGATCTCATTCTGTACCTGATTCTTTTTCGCGGAGGTTGTCAGAAGATGCGGCAAAATCGACAGCGCCATATCCTTAAACGCAATCGTCGCGCCGTGAAACAGTTCCAGATAATAAACACCGTCCACATTGGCAATCGGGGCAATCTCCTCGGTATCAAATTTACTGTCGTATGCTTTTTTGATGCAGTCCCATAACTCTTCCTCGGTAAAATCCGTAAGAAACTCCTTCATAACCGTATAGGCCGTCTCCTGATAGGACATCCCTTTCAGCTCGTCTACAGATACGGAAAGCTTCGGAATCTGTTCGGGGACAAACAGTCCCCCGTCCTCTGCTAATCCCTTTAAAATCGCTTGGGAAGCCGTCACTACACTGGCGGAATTTCTCGTGCTTTTATATCGTATATTCATGAATTCTCTGTCCTTTCCGAAAGACCGCGGCCGGACTCACCGGCCGCATGCCGCAGCCTGACTTTATACTTCTTTCTTACTGTTTGTGTAATTCACCAATCCTCCGGCCGCAATCAGCTCCTGCATAAACTCCGGAAACGCCTGTCCCTGGAACTGCGTGCCTCTGGTGCGGTTGTAGATCCGTCCGCTGTCAAAATCAATCTCCACCTCGTCTCCGGCTTCGATTCCCTTCGCCGCTTCCGGGCATTCAATAATCGGAAGCCCGATATTAATTGCGTTCCGATAAAAAATCCTTGCAAACGTCTCCGCGATGACGCAGCTCACTCCCGCCGTCTTAAGGCAGAGCGGCGCGTGTTCCCTAGAAGATCCGCATCCAAAATTCTTATTGGCGACAATCATATCCCCCGGCTGTACTTTTCCCGCGAATTCCGGGTCAATGTCCACCATCGCATGGCTCGCCAATTCCTTTGCATCAAAGGAATTCAGATACCTTGCCGGAATGATTACATCTGTATCAACGTTATCTCCATATTTAAACACATGTCCTAATGCTTTCATGACCTGTTACCTCCAACCTTCTCCGGATTTGCGATATATCCCGCAATTGCGCTTGCCGCCGCAGTTTCCGGCGAAGCAAGATAAATGAGAGATTCCACATGTCCCATCCTTCCTACAAAGTTACGGTTCGTGGTGGACACACACTTCTCTCCCGCCGCCATTACTCCCATATGGCCTCCCATGCAAGGACCGCAGCTTGGCGTATTCACCGCGCAGCCCGCGTCTATAAAAATGTCCAGAAGTCCCTCCGCAATACACTGCTTATAAATCTTCTGCGTAGCCGGAACTACCATGACCCTCACATCCTCATGCACCCGACGGCCTTTCAGGACTGCAGCCGCCTTCCTCAAGTCGGACATCCGCCCATTGGTACACGACCCGATCACAACCTGGTCAATCTTAATGGGTTCCATCGCTTCGATTTCGTCAATGGTCTTCGCATTCCCCGGAAGATGCGGGAACGCAACGGTAGGACGAACCTTAGACAGATCAATCTCAACAACCTGCTCGTACACTGCGTCCGCGTCCGCTTCATATACCGTAAATTCTTTCTTGCAGTGTTCCTTTAGGTATTCCTTAGTCTTTGCATCTACTGGGAAAATCCCGTTCTTGGCTCCCGCTTCAATAGCCATGTTCGCAATCGTGAAACGATCGTCCATAGACAGATGTTCGATGCCGTCCCCTGTAAATTCCATGGATTTGTACAAGGCGCCGTCTACGCCGATCTTCCCGATTATATGGATGATGATGTCTTTACCGCTGACGTATTCCTGCGGCTTCCCTGTCAGGACAAATTTTACCGCATCCGGCACCTTAAACCACAGTTCGCCGGTTGCCATACCCGTAGAGATGTCCGTTGTCCCAACGCCGGTAGAAAACGCCCCCAGCGCTCCGTATGTACAGGTGTGGGAATCTGCGCCGATGATACATTCTCCGGCCGTCACAACGCCTGCCTCCGGAAGGATCGCATGCTCCACGCCGGATTTCCCCTGCTCGAAATACCAGCTCAGCCCCTGCTCCTTTGCAAACTCCCGGATTGCCTTGGAATTCTCCGCCGACTTAATATCCTTATTCGGCGTAAAATGATCCGGCACCAGAACTACTTTATCTTTATCAAATACGTTATCTGCCATCTGTTTAAAAATAGGCAGCGCCATCGGCCCGGTGATATCGTTCGCCATAACCACATCGAGCTTCGCCATAATAAGCTGCCCGGCTTCTACACTGTCAAGTCCCGCATGTGCCGCAAGGATCTTCTGTGTCATCGTCATTCCCATGATGAATGCGCCTCCTTTTATCTTTTACCTTTTTTCATTCTACGTGCTATCATACCACAGGTAATCATCACCGCGCAAGAAAGAATACAGGCGAAAAGCCAAATGGATATATTCGCTACGTCCCCGGTTCTTACCGGCTTTTGCGGTTGTCCCGGCGTTTCCGGTTTGTCCGGCTCTTCCGGCTCTTCCGGTTCTTCCGGTTCTTTTGGTTTGTCCGGCTCTTCCGGTTCTTTTGGCTCTTCTGGTTCTTCCGGCTTCTTAGGCTCGTCGTCTGTCAGCGTCCCAAGATGTACCGTCGCATGATTCTTTTTTATCGTCACTTTGAACGGCGGTATCAAATCATATCCTTCATTATTTTCACAACGAATTTCTTCAATCGAATAGGTATCGTAAGGAAGCGCGCCTTTTGTATCCTCTGCCGGCGCAAACGTGCCGTCCGGCTCCATCCCAAACCATATTCCATCTTCACAGGTCTCTCCAAGATTTGTATTTTGGGAATGGAGGTTCCACGCGGAAGCTGTGGACGCCTGTCCGTTCTCATCCGTAACAATCACATGGCTTTCCCCTGTGGATTCACTGGTAATTTGGAAAGGTATGCCGGCCAGTCTTTTATGCGTCCCATCCGCAATCTTTACAAATTCCAGGTCTCCGCGAATCACATAATCCGAAGCGGCGCATACATTTCCCCCATCCATCAAAGCGGCCTCCCCGTCCTGCCTGATCGTGGTAAGATATTTTCCTTCCATGATCTCGCCTGAATTATTCTGAAAAAAGGCGTCCTTCAAAAGATACCCCTTGGGCGCTTTGACCTCTTCTACTGTAATTGTCCCAAGGGGCAGCACGGTCTGTCCGTCTGCTTCATAAAACGCATCTCCTCCTACCCGATACGCTTCATTCAGCCTGCATATATACTGTACTTTTCCTGCGTCCTCTTCTGCTTTTGTTTCCAGCCGCCACATCCGTTCCGGTTTTTCCGGCAGATTCTTCCTCGTATAATATCCTTTGTAATAGCAGACTTGAAATTCCGCGCCCTCTAAGGACGCGGCGCCTCTCGGATCACCCCTGCCGCTTTCCGCGTCCACCTTTCTTATCGTAAGCCCGAGGCTGTCCCAGACCGGAACCTCCCCTACTTCCATATCCCGGATCTTTTGCGGCTCCACAGTAACCGGATGCACTTCGGGGTCTAACCTGTAACCTTCCGGCGCCTTGATCTCTTTTATATAGTAGGTTCCCGAATCCAATTCTACAGTTCCGGTATTACCGTCTTCATCTGTAGTCAGCACCTCCACCTGGTTATTACAGGATTCCTCTGTAAAGACTCCGTATTCCGAACCTTTCAAAGTATAACACCCATTCTGACCCGCGATTCCTTCCTCTGTGTTGGTTTTTTTTAATTTGATCCACCCGGTCGGCTGATAATCCCAGTATGCCAGTTCCTGATTCGTACTGATTCCGTCCGACAACACATATACGTTAAATCCTCTCGGCGCTTCCGGAAGCTCTTTAATCCGGTCAATAAACGCCTGTCCGTACCCGTAATAATTATCATCATGCCCGTTCGCTACCGAACCGGCAAGACATGTCTCTACATAAGACGCGCCAATATCCCCCGGCCCCCGCCAACCATAATAGCGGACTTTACGCATCAGTCCATTGTCCCTGCCTTCCCCTGAATAAACCCGGTCAACCGTAAGCGCCGTTCCTACCTGGGTCGGCGGATTCATCTCATGGCAGATACACATGGCGGCAATTCCCCCGTCAATTTCAAAATATCCTACCATAAGCGGACCTTCATTGTATCTGGTGTCATAAAGCGTAAGAATATGCGTACTTCCCGCGCCGTTTTTGTCAGAAGCTTCCGCGCAAATCCCCAGGCCGCCTATCCATAAAGCCAATACCGCCCCCGTCAGCATTACAAAAAACGCCAACTGTTCCCTATTCATTTTTCTTCGTTTTTTCATATAATTCCTCCTTAAATATAAAACATCAGTTGCTTCGATAAGGTTTTGTCATATCGTCTCTGGAAAACTGGGTGAACGAACCCCTGGCGAACTGCCGGTAGAATTTCCTGATAGAATATAAAATCTGACTTATCGTTGAATAGTGACATAATAATATATTTTCCATTCATTGTCAATACATAACCGCAACTTATTTCAACTCCTTATATACAGAAGCAAACAGTTCTATTTCCGTATAAAAATCACATGCAGAATATAAACTTCTTACTATAATCAAAAAACAGCTATGAAAAGAATCCTCCTTCCATAGCCGTTATTTCAAGCCAATTTACTTCCGTATAGCTCTGATATGTTCCTTTAATTCATGCAATGCCTCTCTGTATTTTCTAGATTCCATGCCGGGGAACGCCTGGATAAGACGCTCTCCTGCAGCTCCTCTTTCTTTTACCATCTTCTCATAGCGGCTGACAAGTTCTTCCTTTCTTGCCTTCATCGCTTCGTAGCGGGCGCGCATTTCCGCATCATATTCTACACGAAGCTCTTTCCCGGCCTCTTTCACATGTTCAACCCGGCTCTTGATGCGTTCCTCTCTTGCCATGCCTTCTTTCACATTCTCGTAAATGCCCTCTCCCATCTTGTCCGACAGTTCATGCAGTTCCGCCGCAATTCTATCCATCGCCTCGAGCCGTTTATTCAGTTTCAAAACAGTCTCCGCCGTTACATACAGATCCGCAATGATCAAAACGGTACACACAACCAGAATAACAACCCCAACAGCAAGCGGGATATGTATCACAGCCCCCTTTACTACAGGCTGAAAAATTTTCACAATGAACACGCAGAATACGCCCCAGATCAACGAAAAAACCAGACAGACATACCCGCCGATGTTTAACGGCTGACCGGAATAATCCCACCACTTATGATGGAACAGTCTGTCCATCACAAACCCGGTAATTCCTTCGATTACCGTAACAAGCACAACCGACGCCGCATAAAGCGCCGCAACATTCCCTTTCACTTCGCCAAGACAGTAAATAACCGACACCACGCCTACGCCGTAAATCGGACAAATCGGGCCGTTTAAAAACCCTCTGTTTACAAACTTTCCCTGCTTTACCGCTGCGTACGCCACCTCCACGCACCATCCAAGCACGCCGTATAGAAAGAAAAATGCCAGTAAGTAATACAGTTCCATCTTAATCCCCGCCTTTCGCAAAACCATTATATGCCAGATTGTAAATTTCGTCAAATAGTGCTATACTTTTCCCGAAACAATAACAAAGGCAGGAGTTACTGTTCAACTCCGTGACCAGTAACAAATAGGATACTGTCCAGGCATTACCAGAACGGAGCCAAAAACCGCGGCGCAGGAAACAGGACGATACAGCGCTCCCGCAGGCAGGCCGGTAACGCCCGGACAGCAACTCAGCAGCGGAAAGGATTTACTATGGTTTTGAAAGAAGGAAAAAATCACCGCACTTACGAGGTGGTTTCTATTCATATAGAATTACAGTTGGAACGGCGCCTAGAAGCGCTCGGCCTTACGGAAGGAAGCCGGATTACGGTTCTCAACAACGACAAACAGGGGGCTCTTACCGCTAAGTTCCGGGGAACCCGCTTTGCGCTTGGAAGGAGAATTGCAGACAACATTGAAATTGCGGAGGTGCCAATCAATGAGCAGAACCATTAACGTTGGATTTATCGGAAATCCGAATTGCGGAAAAACCACGCTGTTCAACGCATACACCGGCGCCAATTTAAAGGTTGCTAACTGGCCGGGCGTTACCGTAGAAAAAAAAGAGGGCCGCACGACCTACCAGGGGCAGGAATACAACCTGATTGACCTGCCCGGAATTTACAGTCTTTCTTCCTATACTATGGAGGAAAAGGTTTCCAGGGAATGCATTCTAAGCGATGAGGTGGATGTAATTGTTGACGTAGCGGACGCTTCCAGTTTAGAACGCAACCTCTACCTCACCCTTCAGCTTATTGAACTTGGCAAGCCTGTAATTCTTGCCCTGAACATGATGGATGTCGTGGAAGAGCGGGGCATGGAGATCGATCTGCACCGTCTCCCGGAAATGCTTGGAATCCCAGTCATCCCTGTTTCCGCCAGAAAAAAGACCGGACTCTCAATCCTGATGCACGCAGTCGCCCACCATCAGACTTACGGACGCCAAGGCCCCCTAATCCACCATCATCACGCCGGCGGAAACGTCCGCCACAAACACAATCATCACGAAGAGTATGCGATGGTTTATCAGGATTCGGTCGAAGACAAGATTGATTCCTTCATTGAACGCATTGCCCTTACATATCCGGATTTCCCCAATAAGCGGTGGCTGGCTATCAAGTATTTAGAAAATGACGCTTCCGCCTTTTGCGCGTGGCCTCTTGACGTATCCGGTCTGTTAGATCACAGTTATGAAAAAGAAATTATTAATCAAAAATACGATTTTATTGAGGAAGTTATTTCCGAAACACTGGTAAACAAATCCAGCAAAGAAGAGCGGACCGACCGAATCGACCGGTATCTTACCGGCAAATACACCGGGCTTCCTATCTTCCTTGCAATTATGGCGCTGGTCTTCTTCCTGACTTTTTTCGTGGGAGATTTCCTAAAAGGATATTTTGAAATTGCGCTGGACGCTTTTTCCGGCCTGATTTCTAATGGAATGGCCGCCGTCCATGCAGGCAGCTTAGCGACCTCCTTAGTGGTGGACGGAATTATTTCCGGCGTCGGCGGTATTCTCACCTTTCTGCCGAATATTTTCATCCTGTTTCTGGCTCTCGCTTTCCTCGAGGACAGCGGATATATGGCCAGGGTAGCCTTTGTTATGGATGATATCATGAGCAGACTCGGCCTGTCGGGACGCGCATTTATCCCGCTGCTTTTAGGCTTTGGATGTTCTGTACCTGCCATCATGGCCTCCAGAGCCTTAGAACACCGAAAGGACCGGATGAAAACCATACTGATCACCCCATTTATGTCCTGCAGCGCCAGGCTTCCGATCTACGTGTTGTTTTCTTCCATGTTTTTCGGAAAATACGCCATGGCGGTCTGCTACTCCATGTATCTGCTGGGAATTGCCGTTGCGATCCTTACCGCGTTTGTCCTGTCCAAAATTGACGGCAGCAAATCGGAACACGCGCTGCTGATTGAGCTTCCGGAATACAAGACGCCCAACGCCAGAACCATTGCCATCTATGTATGGGAAAAGGTCAAAGATTATCTGACGCGGGCGGGAACGATTATCTTCCTTGCTTCTGTTGTCATGTGGGCGCTTCTTAATTTCGGCCCCGCCGGATACGTAACCGATATCAGCGCAAGCTTCGGCTCTTATATCGGTAAATGGATCGTACCAATCTTCCGCCCTCTGGGCCTTGGTTACTGGCAGATCATCGTAGCGCTGATTGCGGGAATTGCCGCAAAGGAAGTGGTGGTATCAAGCTGCGGCGTCCTCTTCGGCATCCAGAATATCGCTACTGCCCAGGGCATGGGCGCGGCTCTGGCCACGCTAAACGCCATGGGTTTCGGAACGGCCAACGCCTATGCGCTGATGGTGTTCTGCCTGCTGTACGTGCCGTGTACAGCGACGATTGCTACCATACACAGAGAAGTAGAAAGCAAACGGACAACCGCATTGTTTGTACTGTTCCAGTTAGGAACCGCATGGGTGGTAAGTTTTCTGTTTTATCAAGGGTTATCAATTTTTCTAAATTAAACCAGCATGCTTTAAATCAGCAATGGGGCCTAAACGGCCCCGTTGCTGATTTTACTGGATTTTCTTTAACAGCGCTAATTTGTTTTTAAAAGGCGCGTAGCGTATAGGGATATCGATTGCCAGGGACTTCTTCATGACGCTTTTCCTGTGGGTGAAGGTATCGAAGCTGTCTTTTCCATGATAGCCTCCCATTCCGCTGCTGCCCACTCCGCCAAAGGGCATGTATGAGGTTGCCAGATGCACCACTGTGTCGTTGATACAGCCTCCGCCGTAGGAAATGTATTTTAAAACTTTGGCTTCGCGTTTTTTATCCTTTGTAAAATAGTAAAGCGCCAAGGGCCTTGGCCTTGCGTTGATCATTTGGACGGCTTCTTTCAGGTCATAAAAGGCCAGCACAGGAAGCAGCGGGCCGAAGATTTCTTCCTGCATGACCGGGTTTTCCCAGGTTACCTGGTCTAAGACTGTGGGGGCAATCTTCTGGGATACCCGGTCGCTTTCCCCGCCGGCCGCAATATGCGCCCCTTCCATCAGTCCTATAACGCGGTCAAAATGCTTCTCATTAATCATCTTCGGATACTCTTCATTACTCAGGACATCTTTCCCATACATCTTCCGGATTGTTTTTATAATCTGCTTGATCAGCTTATCCTTCACGCTTTTCTGCACAAGAATATAATCCGGCGCCACGCAGGTCTGGCCGGAATTTAAAAATTTCCCCCAGACGATCCGTTTTGCCGCCAGTTTCAAATCCGCCGTTTCGTCTACAATGCAGGGACTTTTCCCTCCAAGCTCCAAACTGACCGGCGTAAGGTGCGCCGCCGCTTTCTCCATCACATATTTTCCTACCGTTACGCTTCCCGTAAAGAAAATATAGTCAAATTTCTCATCCAAAAGCGCCTGATTCGCTTCCCTGCCGCCTTCTACTACAAAGATGTACTCAGCCGGAAACAACT
>Ga0224746_10313_pt1 | contig 10969 bp, 5 predicted proteins | sample LIM_F_Water_Bulk_FD_183000 | JGI IMG/M metagenome (GOLD analysis project Ga0224746, IMG submission 183000) | Enriched cells from gastrointestinal tract of the lab mouse from Pacific Northwest National Laboratory (PNNL), Richland, Washington... | ecosystem: Host-associated > Mammals > Digestive... | reverse complement strand
TGGAAATAGAACAGACCCTGGATACATTGAATGAAGCTTTTGAGAAGCTGTTAGACAGCTTATTTGAAGATGTGGCGTGGGATGTCTCTTCAGATATTTCTGTGCTGCATACGATGCTTGCGCAGGAAGGCTTGGTAGAAGACAGCGCCTTTAAGACGCAGCATCTGTGACAGGAAAGGAGCAGTATATGAGCGAGGAATTAACAGAATTTACAGAAACGCCATCATTGACTCTGGAGCCATTTCCAGAAAAAACGACTGTGGAAGAGGTGAAGGAAAAAGAGCCTGAGCCTCTGTGGGATGACGCTATTTTATCAGAAGAAGAACAGCGGATGGTAGAACAGTTCACCAGTCAGATTGACCTCCATAATTCCAATATTGTTCTGCAGTATGGTGCAGGCACACAGAAAAAGATGGCTGATTTTTCAGAAAAGGCGCTTGCGAATGTTCAGACAAAGGATTTGGGGGAAATCGGGGAATTGATCTCAAATGTAGTTACAGAGCTGAAAGGTTTTGATGCAGAGGAGGAAAAAGGGTTTCTGGGATTTTTTAAAAAGTCTTCTCAGAAATTAAGCGCATTAAAGACAAAATATGACAGAGCAGAAGTAAATGTCAACAAAATTATAAAGGTATTGGAAGGGCATCAGGTACAGCTCTTAAAAGATTCTGCTATTCTGGACAAAATGTATGCACAAAATAAGGTTTATTTTAAAGAACTATCCATGTATATTCTTGCAGGTAAACGCAAGTTAGAACAGGTGAGAAACACAGAGCTTCCGGCCCTGCTGGACAAGGCGAACCGTTCCGGGCTGCCGGAAGATGCTCAGGAAGCGAAAGATTTAGAAGCGCTCTGTACCAGATTTGAGAAGAAAATACATGACCTGGAGCTGACAAGAATGATTTCCATTCAAACGGCGCCTCAGATTCGGCTGGTGCAGAATAATGATACCATTATGGTGGAGAAAATACAGTCTACCATTGTAAATACCATTCCATTGTGGAAAAGCCAGATGATTCTTGCCATGGGCGTGGAACATTCCACGCAGGCAGCCCAGGCACAGCGGGAAGTGACAGATCTCACCAATGAACTGCTTAAGAAAAATGCAGAGAAATTGAAGACAGCCACTATTGAGACGGCAAGGGAATCTGAGAGAGGTATTGTGGACATGGAGACGCTGCGGATCACCAACGAATCCTTGATTTCCACTCTGGATGAGGTAATGCGTATTCAGAGAGAAGGAAAGGAGAAACGCAGAGAGGCGGAGCAGGAGATTCACCGTTTAGAGGGAGAGTTAAAATCAAAACTTCTTCAAATATGAAGTAGAATAAAGATAGGCAATTGCGAAATAAATAAATAACCTAAATTTCATATACAATTTATATAATTATACTTAAATATTTTACTCATATAAACGCACAAAATGCAGGGCGTACCAATCATTTCAATGAGCCTTTTACTACAAAAACCATGTTCAGCAAAGGCTTCCATGGTTTTTAAGTCTCATTTCCATGGTACTAAAATGCATTTCTTAGCTTTTACATGATAAAATATTTCTTCTTAAATTCTTTGAATAGTATATGAAATATATAAAATTATTGAGTTTCGCAATTGCCAATAAGAACAAAGAGAAAGAGAGGAATGGAAAATGGAACGGCAAAACAGAAGTACGAAAACGGCAGCCATTAGATTCGGGCAGAGTATGATTATGTTCTGGATGATGATTTTTACAGTACTGGCCTTTTCCCGGGAAGCACATGCAGCGGAGGCTCCGACCGTTGTAAAAGCGCAGCTTATCAACGATCAGGATATTGAGCTTTACTGGAGCGAAGATGTCGTTGGAGCAGGCTGGGTGGAGAGTACGTATGAGAATAATATGATTGTGATGCAGGAACAAAATTATTCTGTTACAGTGAATGGAAAAAATAATCCTATCCATTATTATTGCTGGCAGGAATACAATTCTGAGGATAAAGGCGTCGTATATTATAATACCAGAAACGATTATTATCCGAAGAATCCTGATTATCATAAGACGACCATTCGTTTATCGGAGCCTGTTACAAATCTTACCAATCTGCCAGAGATAAAAGTAACCATCAAGGGAGATAAGATCAGGAGTAAGTCGGGAGTGTCTGTGCCAGAACAGACTGTTGCGGTCACCAAGTATGAGCCATTCTATCAGAAAGAGATTACGTTGGACTGCGGTGTAAAGATCCGAGGGACGGCCAATGTGCGCCAGGATGCCATGGCTACGGCAGAATCTATGCTGAAAGTGATTCTTGCCAACGAAGAGATTGCAGAACGTATGGGTGATGCAGGCTGCATGATGGGGCTCTACGGGGAAGGAGAGATTGCCTATGATATTCCAGAGCACAGGTACACATACGATGAAGCGTATCTGTATGTGGAAGGATTTGGAGGAACACAGCTTGCATCCATTAAAGATGCAAATGTGCTGCGGTTAAAAACAGGAAATTATACCACCGGATATCCAGATGAATCTATTTTAACGCATGAATTTGCGCATACAGTACATACATTCGGACTTAGCCAGGCACAGCAGGAAGAACTGCTCAATATTTATACATCCGCAAGAAAGGCCGGAAAGTGGGAAAATTCTTATGCTGGTTCTAACGAATATGAGTATTTTGCCACACTGAGCGCCATCTGGTTCAACGCCATGGACGATACTGCAGACGGCAAATGGGACGGCGTGCGGGGACCAATCAATACCAGAGCAGAGCTGAAAGTTTACGACAGGGCAGCATATGATTTCCTTTCCACGGTCTATGTGTCAGACCAATATCTGCCTTCGCCATGGCAGAATGGCAGTGTGCCCGATCATAACACTTATCCCGGAACCGAACCAGAGCCGACACCGGACCCGAAGCCAGATCCAGAGCCGACACCGGACCCGAAACCAGAACCAGAACCAACGCCGGACCCGAAACCAGATCCAGAGCCTATACCGGAACCAGAAATAAAAAATTATACAGTAACTTTTGTTTATAATAATGGAACAAAGGATATGATATTGACAGTGAGGGAAGGGCAGAAAGTAACTGCCCAGCCAGCGCCCGCAAAGAAGAATCATATTTTTAAAGGATGGTATCTCGGCGCTGGAAAGTATAATTTTTCTTCCAGTATTACAGGAAATATTACTTTAAAGGCGCAGTGGGAGAAAGTAACGGTAAAAAAAGCATCCTTTCATTCTTTAAAAGCGCAGAAGGGCAGAAAAGTTCTCGTAAAAATTAAAAAGCTCAAAGGTGTGCAGGGGTATAAGGTTACTTATGCGAAAAACGCCGGCTTTAAAAAATTGGTAAAGACAAAATATATAAAATCCACAAAGCTTACGGTTAAGAATCTTAAGAAAGGAACCTGGTATTTCAAAGTTCAGGCGTACCGGTTGGATTCAAAGGGAAATAAGGTACTGGGAAAAGCAGGAAAAGTCAGAAAAATAGCAGTACAGAGATAAAATGTTTTAGCTGAGAGGTGAACTTATGATGAAAGGGAACAGGGGACACATCAGACAATGGTACACGGATTTGAGTTTTAAGAAGAAACTCTTAAGCATCAGCCTGGGCGTCTGTGTGTTTCCTCTGTTCCTGCTTCAGATTATTTTTACGCGGGTCAGTATTTCCAATATGAACGAGCAGATCAACGAGCAGATACACAATAATCTGGTTCAGATAGCGGAAAAGTTTACGCTGAAAATGGAATCCTATGAGGATATGATATATCAGATTTATTCAGACAAAGAGATGATCAACAGTCTGGAAAAGTACCCAAGCGCAGGGAAAATGGAAGGTGCGTCGCTGTTCTATTTTCTGAATGAGAAAATGAAGCAGTTTGCCGAGAAAAGAAAAGGCATACGCAGCATCAGCCTGATCTGCAGTTCTGGGGAAAGCCTTACGTACGACAATCAGAGCGGTTCTGTGCTGGATAATATCTGGAGGGATTACCCGGATCTGCGGATGATTGAACCTTACCGCATGACTCAGGGAAAGAAGGAAATTGTTCTGATTCCCACCCAGACGATATCCAGCCAGGAGAAGCCGGAAGCGTTATTTTTTCTGGGAAAGGAATTATATAATACGGACAATCTGGAACAGGGCGTAATAGGGACCTTGATTATCTGTATTGAAGAACAGGAATTAAATGAAATCTGCAATGGCGTCCGCAATCAGGAGTATCAGGAAAACAGCATTACCTTTATCACAGATGCTCATGGAAATGTACTGTCGTTTCCGGATGAGGACTTTTTGGGTACCAGGCTTACAGAAGAGAAGGATGAAATAGATTTTATCCTTTCAGCTGAGAAATTCGGCAGCCGGAACTTAAACAGCAGTTTTTATCAGGATGAAAAAACAGGCTGGATTTTCTACAACGTTTATGATCAGGACTATTTTATGCGGGATGTCAGCCAGCTTCAGAAACTATACTGGTTCCTTCTGATTATAGATGTGCTTGTTGCGCTGGTATTTATCAATTCCATCAATCATTACTTCAGTAATTATCTGAATCAGATTATGGAGGGAATCCGGCAGGTGGAAAAAGGAAACCTGGATGTTCAGCTGGTGGTTGACCGTCAGGATGAATTCGGGCGGATTGGTGAAAATTTCAACCATATGACAGTAACCGTAAAGACATTGATTCAAGAGGTTCAGGAGATTTCAAGAAAGAAAACGCAGGCGGAGATAAAGGCATTGGAGTATCAGATTAATCCGCATTTTCTCTATAATACGCTGGATGCTATTAATTGGATGGCAGTAAAAAAGGAGGAATATGAGATCAGCCGGATGGTGAGTAATCTGGGCTTTATTCTGCGTTACAGTATTAATAAGAAAAATGAGAGAGTGTCGATGTCGGACGTGGAAGAATGGCTGAGAGCTTATGTTCCGCTCTATCAGCTTCGGTATGGGAACTCATTTGAGTTTCAGATTTACGTGGAAAATTCGGTGAAAGAACAGAAAATCCATAAATTTTTAATTCAGCCCATTGTGGAAAATGCAATTCTTCACGGCATCAAAGATATGGAGGGCGCTCTTTTGCAGGTAAATATTGCGTTGGAAGAACAGTCAGGGCGTATCCATATTATTGTAGAAGATAATGGAATCGGAATGGAAAAGAACAAAATCGACATCTATAATCAGAGAGACAGAACCTGGACTGGAACAGACCGCATCGGGCTTGCCAATGTATTTGAGAGAATTCAGCTCTATTATGGGGAAAAGGGGGAATGGCACATCAGCAGTGTGGAGGGAATGGGGACCGTTATGGAGCTCCTGCTTCCGCCTGAGGATAGAGAAAGCATACAGGAGAAGGTGATAGAATGAGAATTGTAATCGTCGAAGACGAAATTGCAATTCGAGAGGGATTAGAAAAAATGATAAAGGGGAATACACATCATACCGTGATTGGAACCTGTAAAAATGGAAGAGAGGGCATAGAGTTTATACGGGATCAAAAACCGGATCTGGTAATTACGGACATTCGCATGAATGAGATGGGAGGACTGGAAATGCTTACCAAGCTCCGAGAGCAGCAAGTAGAGGTTCTGAGTATTATAATCAGCGGATATTCCGAATTTGAGTATGCCAGGCAGGCTATGCGGCTGGGAGTGGAAGAATATCTGTTAAAGCCGGTTTCCATAGATGCTCTGCAGAGTGCGCTGAAAAAAATAGAAAACCGGATCGTCGAAAACAGCCTCCAGATTGTAAAAAAACCTGCGAATTATGTAAGAGAATATTTTTTTGGCACGGAAGAGGAACAGAAAGAGGCAAAACAGGTAATTGAAAAGATCTTTCCAGAGAATAACCAGCAGATTTATGGGATATTTGCCGGTTATCTTGGAAATGTGAAAAAAGAAAATCTGGAAGAAATAGAATATCCGCTGCGCAGTATGAAGCATCAGTTCCCCAATATGAACTATTTAGAAGCATGGGAGAAATCCCTTAATTTTCGGTTGTTAATAGTGAAGGGCGAAGAAGAAGAAATTCAAGAGTTTGCAGAGATGTTTGATGGGATGGTGAGGCACAGCCATCTGATGCAGAAATGGGAGGTTCCCTGGAGTATGGACAGCTGCGGCAGTATCGATGATTGGAGGCAATGTTTTGAAAATGTCAGGAAAATGTTATCTGGCTGTCTGTCAAAAGGATGTACAAAGCTGCTGACCGCCCAGGACTTTACAGATGAAATTTCCAGAGAGCTTGTTTATCCTATGCAGATAGAACGCAGAATCTTATCTGGACTGGAGAAGGGAGTTTATCAGGAGGTCAGACAGGGAATTGAAGAGTTTATGCAGCAGATTACCCAGCAGGAATATGGTGCAGAAGAGATTCGGCATGGCGTTTTGAAACTGATGAGCAGAATGATAGACGTGGCGAAAGAAATTAACCAGAAAGCGTACGAAGAATGTCAGGAGGGCAGCTATCTGAAAGATGTTTTTGTGATATACACCAGAACAGAGATACGGCAGATGCTGTTTCGGATGGCAAAAAAAATCTGTGACAGAAAAATGAAAGAAGGAATCAGCAATTATACGATCAACCGGACGCTGGAATACATCCGCACACATTACAAAGAAGGGATCAGCCTGGAAAAAACAGCGGAAGTGCTGAATATTACACCGGAGTATCTGAGTATGCTGTTTAAACGGGAGATGGGAATGAACTTTTCCGTATTTCTGAAAGAATTTCGCATCAGCCATGCAAAACGTCTGCTGAAAGGTACAGATATGAAAATTTATGAAGTGGCACAGGAATGCGGCTACAGCAACTCTAACTATTTTACAAAGGTATTTAAAGAAGTAACCGGAATTTCACCGGCAGAATATCGGTAAAATGAGGTGAAGGTTTATGAAGAAGAGGTATAGATGGAAGTTTATTATCTTAATGTTTCTCATGGGATTGGCGGGATGCAGCCGCGAGAAGACACAAGAAGCCGAAAAGGAAGAGGTTGAGAAGACAGAAAAATTGATACTTTGGTCTTATTATGAGACAAAAGTGCAGCAGGACGGACTTGACAAACTGATTCGGAAATTCAATGAATTTCAGGATGAATATGAGATTTCATGGGAGTATATACCTATGGCCGAGTTTACCAAAAGCCTGTCCTTTTCCCATGTTCCAGAAGAGCTTCCAGATCTGGTTCTGGTGGATAATCCAGATATGGAAAGCCTCATTAAAATAGATTTGCTTGCGGATATTACAGAGAGTTTGAATGGAAGAATTTCTGTGGAAGAATATTATCCAGAGGTATGGAAATCCGTGGAATATCAGGACAGATATTATGGGGTTCCCTTTAGCTGCAATAATGCAGCCATCATTTATAACAAGAGGATGTTCCAGGAATATGGCGTAAAAGAACCGGTGACCTGGACCGATTTTAAAGAGGCTGCCGCTGCCTTTCATGGCAGTGAGGATCAGACCTGTTATGGATTTGCCATGTCGGCAGTTGGAGGGGAGCAGGGAGCGTTTCAGTTTATGCCCTGGATTCTTGCTACTGGCGCCGACACAGAAGATCTTGCAGATAAAAAGGTAAAGGATGCTTTTTCACTCATTCATCAGCTTCTTTCCGAGAATAGTATGCCCAATGACTGCCTGAACTGGTCTCAGAATGATTTGACCAGAAGTTTTGTGGCAGGAGAGGTAGCGATGATTGAAAATGGTCCCTGGGCGCTGCCGGAGATAGAGAAATCAGGAATTGAGTACGGAATTTTTAAATTTCCTGTGTATGCTACGCAGGGAGTAGTGCTGGGAGGCGAAAATCTGGCGGCGGTCAATGGCAAAAATATAGAGGGAGCAGTAGCCTTTATTGATTTCTATAATCAGAAAGAAATTATGGAAGAAATCTGTCAGATTACGCATAACATTCCGCCCAAAATGGAGCTGGCAGAGACATTTGCAAGAAATAATCCCGATTATCAGGTGTTCGTGGACCAGATGGAACTGGGAATCAGCAGAAGCACGGTCAATAACTGGAAAAGCGTCTGCCGCGCCATTTCCAACAGTCTGAACAGAATGTTTGGGAGCGATTACAAAATAGAAGAAGTCTGGCGGGGATATGTTTCAGATGTAAGACAGTGAAAATTGGTCAGGGTAATTTCGGGCAAATAAAAATTTGGTTTAAAATATGTGAGAAAGTATAAAAAATTATCATAGAAAAACAGCTTTTCAGGAAATATACTGTTTCTCATAGGAAACATACTTTGTATCAGGAATATTTCGGGAAAGTGTCAATCAGCAGGAGGCATATTATGAAAAAAGGGAAACAGCTTTTTCAGATATTACTGATATCCATGTTGTCTCTGGTCCTTGCAGTAACTAACATTTATTCTGACAAAACGTTATGGATTCAGGCAGAAGAACTGCCAGAAGACGGACTGATTTTATATTATGATTTTGATGTGAGCAACAGTGATTCTGCAGAGATCAGAGATGTCAGCGGCAATGGAAATACCGGATATGTAAAAAGGCTCTTCGGGACTGTAGAGGGAAACTATTCCATTGATAATGTCAATATTTATGGAAAATCTGCTAAGGCACTGAATCTCTTCGGCGAGGAGACCGGGACATACCTGCAGCTTCCGGAAGGTATTTTAGACAACAGAAATGCAGTGACCATCAGTGCCTGGGTAAGGCTGACAGGAGATACTGCTTATCAGAGAATCTGGGATTTCGGAACAAGCACCCAAAAGTACATCTATCTTCTGTCTGATGGCGCAAATACGGGATTCACTGGTTACTCTTCTGCCATCAGCATAACGGGTTATGATTTTGGAAATGGAGAAAAGGGTGTTTCCAAAGGAGATAATATCGATAAAAACCGCTGGGTTTTGACAACGGTGGTTATGAATGGTTCCTATATGTCTCTCTATGCAAATGGAGAACAGATTGGCAGAACAGTAAATACGGGAATCACTCTGGCTCAGCTGGGGCATACTACCCGAAACTATATTGGTTACAGCCAGTATGGAGATGGCACGGCCAGGGGGCAGTTTGCCGAATTTAAGATTTATGACAGAGCGCTGACGGCAAAAGAAATCAGAGCAATGTATGATGTGGATGAGGAAGGAATTGTGTCAGCGGACCAGGAGGACTTGTCGGTGGGAGACACCTCGGCAGTGACGGAGGATATTGTGCTTCCTCAGCGGGGCATCAATGGAGCCTCCATTACCTGGAGCAGCCAGAATGAAGCAGTTACGATACAGAATAACAGCCTTGCCAGAGTTATGAGGCCGGCAAAAGGCAGAGAAGATATCAGCGGAACCATTACAGCACAGATCCAATATCATCAGGTGTCGGCAGAGAAGCATTTTGACGTGACGGTTCTCGCCGAGTACACAGATCTTGAGATCGTGGAACATGATATGCAAAAACTTCAGGAATCCCTGGGAGATTTATCCGAGACAAAGTCGGATATTGCACTTCCGGATAGAGGAGAGTGGGGATCTGTCATTCGTTGGAAAAGCGATAACACAGCAGTTAAAGTGAAAGATTCTACAGCTAAGATCAGCAGGCCTCCAATCGGCGCTGAGGATGCAGTTGGAAAATTACAGGCAGTTCTCTCTTCCGGCAGGGAGAAGAAATTGCTCTTTCTAGATATTACAGTGCCCGCGCTCCGCAGGGCAGCCTCTATCAAGGAGGCGGAACAGATTTCTGTTTTTACACAGAAAGGAAAGGCGCCTGCTCTTCCCAATTATGTGAAGGTAAAGTATACAGATGGGACCGTCAGGAAATTGAAAACAATCTGGCCGGTAAAAATCGAAAAAAGCAAATATGCGAAAACAGGTACCTTTCAAGTGAAAGGCAGTATTGTTGGAGAAAAATATAAAATCACAGCAGATGTTACTGTGACAGAGCAAAAAGAAACAGCAAAAGAAGCCGTTTCAGAAGCATTTGAGTTAAGCGATATATCTTTGGACAAGATTGGCAAAGACGGTTCTATTCTTACTCAGAATCGGGACAGAGCGCTGATTTATCTGAAATTACTGGATAACAGGCGTATGCTTTATAATTTTTATAAGACCTTCAATCAGAATGAAAAAATTCAAGGTGTCGAGCCATTAGAAGGGTGGGAAACTACAACAGGTTTGCTGCGCGGTCATTCCACCGGGCATTACATTTCTGCATTATCGCTTGCCTATGCATCTACAAAAGATGAAGAGATCAATGATAAATTGAAGGAGATTATTCACGAACTCCGGACTTTGCAGAAAATGTCTAAGGGAGGCCCCAAAGAATTTGAATCCAGAGGTGTGGATCAGTCCCTGTGGAGTACCAACCCCAAAAAATGGGGGGAAGGTTATATCAGCGCCTATTCTCCGGATCAATTTGCACTGTTGGAAAAATACACCCCTTATGCACAGATTTGGGCGCCCTATTATACCTTACATAAATTGATAGCAGGATTTTTAGACGCCTATACCTATACTGGCAACCAGGAAGCGCTGGAAACGGCAAAGGATCTTGGGAAATGGACGTACAGGCGGCTGAGCGGATGCACCAAGGAACAATTGACGAAAATGTGGGATATGTATATTGCAGGCGAATTTGGCGGATTTAATGAATCCATGGCGCAGCTTTATGTATATACCGGGGAGGAAGACTTTTTAAAGGGTGCAAAATTATTTGACAATACCATATTTTTTGATCATTTAGCGGAAAATATTGATGATATCCAGGGGCGCCATGCCAACCAGCATATTCCTCAGGTAATCGGCGCCCTGAAAACTTATGAAGCAACCGTGGCCAAGGGAGAACCGGAAGTATATTATTATGATGTCGCAGAGAATTTCTGGCAGATGACGGTTTCCCGGTATGCTTACTCTATTGGAGGTGTTGGAACAGGTGAAAAATTTACGGTTCCTTATCAGCAGGCGAATCATATCTCTGATACTTCCAATTGTGAGACAGACGCTGCAAATAATATGCTGAAACTTACCAAAATGCTGAATAACTATAATCCG
>Ga0224746_10311_pt1 | contig 11005 bp, 10 predicted proteins | sample LIM_F_Water_Bulk_FD_183000 | JGI IMG/M metagenome (GOLD analysis project Ga0224746, IMG submission 183000) | Enriched cells from gastrointestinal tract of the lab mouse from Pacific Northwest National Laboratory (PNNL), Richland, Washington... | ecosystem: Host-associated > Mammals > Digestive... | reverse complement strand
CCACAACAGATACCATTTCGCAGTTACAGCCAGACGCTCAGGTTAGTGACAATACACTTTCCCTGTCAAGAGAGGATGTGGCAGATGCGGAAGATGAGGTAAAGAAGTGGGCGCAAGGATTGGGATTACAATAAGTATCTAAATGCCAATAAAATATACAGACAGGGAGGATTCATATGAAGGTAAATAATAAAGAAGAATTTGACAAACAGAATATATTTGGGATGGGGGAGGCCAATACGGCATTTGCTGATTATTTTATCGGAAATTCTTTTCTGAATCCGCTTACCCATCCGGGGGAATGTGCCGTGTTTCTGGCAAATGTTACATTTGAGCCAGGATGCCGCAATAACTGGCATATCCATCATGCAAAAAGCGGCGGCGGGCAGATGTTAATTTGTACGGCGGGAAGTGGCTGGTATCAAGAGGAAGGAAGGGAACCTGTCAGTCTGGAGCCGGGAATGGTTATTATGATACAGCCGGAAGTGAAACACTGGCACGGAGCGAAAGCAGACAGTTGGTTTAGCCACATCGCAGTGGAGATTCCGGGTGCTGATACGAGCAATGAATGGCTGGAAGCGGTCAGTGATGAACAGTATGACAGTCTCGGTAAATAATCGTTTATATAAGAGTATGGCAGGAGGATGTAAAAATGGCAGTAAAACAGACAGCAGGCAGAACGCAGCTTGGGGAGTTTGCTCCAAAGTTTGCGGAATTAAATGATGATGTATTATTTGGGGAAGTGTGGAGTCGTGAGGACAATCTTTCCTTGCGGGACCGAAGTCTTGTGACGGTAGTATCGCTAATGGCACAGGGGCTGATAGATGAATCATTCCGACACCATCTGATTAGTGCAAAAGCAAATGGAATCACAAAAGAGGAGATAGCGGAAATTGTTACCCATGCTGCTTTTTATTGTGGATGGCCGAAAGCGTGGGCTGCATTCCGTATGGCAAAGGAAGTGTGGGCAGGTGAAGAAACAGGGTTGCAGAATTGATTTGTGTGTTATGCACCTGTTTTTGATGGGCAAGGAGATTTTTTTGAAATTATTTGTTTTAATATACAACCATAGATAGACAAGGTTTGTATCAGGATGGTAAGGAGGATATGTATGTTGCAAAATAAGACAATCAAAAAAATAACAGGGCTGCTTTTAGCATTGTTCTTGATAGCAGGGCAGTTTTTTGTGGAAGGGGCATCTGTTCAGGCTGCGGGCAAGCAGAAGGCATTAAATATTACAGACCTTTCTTTATCCGTAGGGCAGAGCCAGAAATTGAAGGTATTAAATGGAAAAAAGGTCAGGTGGAGTTCTTCTAAAAAAACAGTGGCAAGCGTCAGCAAAAAAGGTGTTGTAAAGGCGAAAAAAGCCGGGAAAACAACAATTACTGCAAAGGTTTCCGGTAAGAAACTGAAATGTAGTGTCGTGGTGCGTAAGATGTCTGCAAAGAAGAAAGATGTGCTGGTTGCCTATTTCTCACAGACAGGTACTACAAGGGCTGTGGCAAAGAAAATAAGGAAACTGACAGGCGGGGATTTGCTGCAGATTAAGCCTAAGAAGAAATACAGTGGCAATTATGACAAGCTGGTTAAAGCAGCCAAGAAAGAGATTGATAAAAATACTAGACCGAAAGTGACAACGGTTGCAAAAAATATAAAATCCTATGATGTCATCTATGTAGGTTATCCGATTTGGTGGCATACGACACCAAGAGTCGTGAATACCTTTCTTGAAAAATATAATCTGAAAGGAAAAACGGTTATTCCTTTCTGTACCAGTGGAGGAAGTGAGATTGATGAAAGCCTTCCGGCTTTACGGAAATCAGCAAAAGGCGCAGTGTTAAAAGAAGGATATACGGCAGACAGTGGAAGTACGGCAGAGATAAAAAGATGGCTTACCAGAATCGGGGAACTGGGGAACAATTCAAATCCATCCACACCGCAGAATCCGGTTCCGGATTCAAGCAATGGTAAACTGTTGGTAGCTTACTTTTCATGGAGCGGTACCAGTGAGAAAATAGCACAGAATATTATCGCACAGACTGGCGCTGATTCGTTCCGGATTGAGAGGGAAACGCCTTATAGTACAGATTATAACACAGTTGCATATGGAGAGGCGCAGACGGAAGCTCAGACAAACGCAAGACCTCCGATAAAAAATCCGCCGGCATCTGTCGCACAGTACGATAAGATTGTGCTTTGTTATCCGATTTGGTGGCATACGGCTCCGATGACCGTGGGAACATTTCTGGAACGCTATGATTTGACAGGAAAGACAGTTTATCCGGTATCTCAGTCGGCATCTATGGACAGGTCACAATATGAAGAATCCCTCGCTTTTATCCGGGGATGTGCGAAAGGTGCGACGGTAGATGATGGTATCTTTTCCAAAGACAATACAGCAATCAGTAAGTATATCAGTGATAAAGTGTTGAAATGACAGTGCTAGCAGGCAGCAGAGAGCTGCAGGGCAACAAAACACCATGCAGCATGGATATGAGCATATGATAGTTATAACCCCTGGGTATAAACTGGAGAACAAAAGGAAACTTCTGCCGGTTAGGTATCCGGGGTATACTTGAATTACTGATAATACAGAAAGGGAAGGTAAGACAGATGAAGGAAGGAAATAAAAAAGTATTTCGCAGGGTATCCGTGGTTCTCATGTTGGTTGCTATGATGTGTACGCTGATTGCCTGCGGAAAGGAGAATAGTACAAATACCCCGGTAAGGGAAACGGATACTTCGCAGGAAAACGTGGCAGATAAGACAGATGCCCCACAGGAGACAGAAAATTCCGGGAATAAAGAAAATGCTGAACCAGACAGCAAATCCGATGGGAATATTTTAATTGCTTATTTTTCATGGTCGGGAAACAGTAAATCGGAAGCGGAACTGATTCAGGAGAAAACTGGTGGTGCGCTTTTTGAAATTGTAAGAGAAGAAGCATATCCGGAAGATTATACGGAATGTACAGAAGTGGCTAAGAAGGAAAAGGAAGAAGATGCAAGGCCTTCGATTAAAAACCCGCCGGAGTCTGTGTCAGAGTATGACAAGATTGTAGTCTGTTATCCGATCTGGTGGCATACGGCGCCGATGTGTGTGGGAACATTTTTGGAGAAATATGATTTGCAGGGAAAGACGGTTTATCCGGTGTCTCAGTCAGCTTCCATGGATGAGGATCAGTTTGCAGAATCTGTGCAGTTTGTAAAGGATTGTGCAAAAGGAGCTGATGTGGAAAAAGGACTTTTTGTGGATGCGGATGATGACGAAGCCGTTACAAAATATGTGGAAGAAACTATTTTACGGTAAAAGTAAATTTGGATGTATGAGTGCATAGCACGAAGCAATCGACTTTTGAAATTTAAGAATGGCATACTGGAGGTGTTCCATGAAAGGAAAAAGAGCAGTAATGTATCTGATACTTTTCGCTATGGCAGTTTCCCTGTTTGCCGGTGGCATTAGCAGTCAGGCAAAGACGAAAAGCATATCTTTGAACCAAAAGAAACTTACCTTGCGGGTAGGCCAGAAGAAACGGCTGAAGGTCAGGGGAACATCCAAAAAGGTAAAGTGGTCATCTTCTAATAAAAAGGTGGCAGCAGTTTCTAAAAAAGGTGTTGTAAAGGCGAAGAAAAAAGGAAAGGCAGTGATTACGGCAAAGGCAGGGAAGTGGAAACGGAAAGCAAGGATAACCGTAAAAGCAAAAAAGAAAAAAGACACTTCGTCCAGAGATAATCAGAATGAAACCAAACAGCCGGCCGAAACAGAAAAACCGGTGGTAACAGACAGGCCGGATGTGACGCCATTACCAACAGAGAAACCAGATGTGACGCCACTGCCAACAGAAAAGCCGACGGAAGAACCAAGTCCGACAAAAAAGCCGGAGGATGATAATGGAAATACAGGTGTAGCGGAAAATGAAAAAATCCCGGAAAAGTTACAGGAAATTCCGGCTGATTATTATACGGAAGCAGACAGGCAGGGTTCTCTGGTGGAGTTAAATTACGAAACCTATGAATCCAGAACCTATGAGCAAAAGAGCAGAAAACTGAATAAAAGAGCCATTGTATATCTGCCATACGGTTATTCAGAAAATGAAAGATACAATGTTTTCTATCTGATGCACGGAGGCTGGAGCAATGAGACGACATGGCTTGGAACACCGGAGCGTCCGGGAACGTTCAAAAATGTGATTGACCATGCAGTCAGTGATGGGAAAATGAAGCCATTTATCATTGTATGCCCAACGTATAACAATGAAAGCCCATCCGACAGCGGCGATTATACACTGGCATATGGTACGCTGACAGTCAATTATCACAATGAACTGATGAATGATTTGATTCCGGCAGTAGAGGGGACATATTCGACTTATGCGGATAATGTGACACCGGAGGGAATTAAAGCCTCCCGTGACCATCGTGCCTTTGGCGGATTTTCTATGGGTTCCGTGGCGACATGGCACACCTTTTTGAATTGTCTGGATGCGTTCCGCTACTTTATGCCATCCAGTGGCGCCATTGATTCTACCGGAAACAGGCTGGACAGGGCGGTGGCAGAATCCGGTTATACATGGAGCGATTTCTTTATCTTTGCAGCTACGGGAACCGATGATTTTGCCTGCAGCCAGTTCACGAATCAGATTAATGGGATGTTAGGGCAGGAAAGCGGTAACTTCCGTGAGGCTGACAATGAGACAGAGGGCAATCTTGCCTTCCGTATCAAAGAGGGCTATTCCCATGACGGAAGGGCTTCTACGGAATATGCCTACAATGGGATGCTGTGGTTTTGGAATCATGGGGAAAAGAGAAATTCTGTGGAAAAAGCCACGGAGAATACTTTGGTAAAAGATGTGGCAAATAATCCGCTGTTTGGTTCCTATGGGAGACTGCTTTTTCCGGTTCACAAAAACATCAGCAATACGCTTACTCTGGGGAATGTCGGTAATATTCTTACATGGTATCACAACGTAAGACCGGAAAAGACGGTGGAGATTGTCAATACACTGATGGAGAGGGTGGCAGGCGGGGAAACTGTTTTTTATGATATTTATTCCGATGAGGAAAAGCAGGCAGACCCGGCAAAAGCAGATACCGGTTTATTTTTCTTCCGGGGAAAGCCGGATGCAAGGTTTGCCATTGTCAATGCAGGCGGTGGTTTCGTATATGTTGGGGCAATGCATGACAGCTTTCCGGCAGCATTGGAGCTTAGCAAAAAAGGATATAATGCCTTTGCATTGATTTACCGTCCGGGCGAGCAGACGGCATGTGAGGATTTGGCAAGGGCAGTCAGTTTTATCCATCAGCATAAAGAAGAACTGGGGGTGGATGCAGAGGATTATTCCCTTTGGGGAGGCTCTGCCGGGGCAAGAATGGCAGCACTGGTCGGAGCAGGAGGACCGGCAGCATATGGCGGAGATAATCTCCCCAGACCGGCAGCAGTAATAACACAGTACACGGGATATTCTTCTGTCAGTGCAAATGATCCGCCAACCTATGCTAATGTGGGAACGAATGACGGAATTGCCAATGTTCAGACAATGCAAAACCGGATTGACAGACTTCGGGTGCAGGGAACGGATGCGGAAATTGAGGTTTTTGCCGGACTTTCTCATGGTTTTGGATTGGGGACAGGAACGATAGCGGAAGGTTGGATTGACAGGGCAGTAAGTTTTTGGGAAAAGCATATGAAATAATAGTCTCGCCGGAGGCGAGTCATTGGAAAGGAAGGAAAATACTGTGAAAAATTGCATTGATATGCCAATTATTTCACAAAGTGAACAAAGTTCGCTTTGGCTATTTGTGCCGAGAACGTCACAAATAAGCCTTTATCCGACAAGAGAAACTGCATTCGCAGATTTCTCTTGCGGTTCCTCGAAAAAACGTTCTCGGAATGGAGGATATTATGAGTATTTTATTTATTAACGGCAGTCCAAACAAGAATGGTAACACGGTGGGATTAGCAAAGGAATTATTAGCGGGGAAGGAGTATGATACCCTGCATCTGGTGGATTACAAAATATATTCCTACGGACAGGAGTATGCGGATGACCAGTTTATGGAAGTGGTTGGAAAAATGAAAGAGGCGGATGTTGTAGTTCTTGGTTCTCCGCTTTACTGGCACAGTATGAGTGGTGCGGTCAGGAATCTGTTAGACCGTTCCTATGGTGTGGTGTCAGAGGGAACATTCCGGGGAAAGAAACTGTTTTTTGTATTTCAGGGAGCCTCTCCGACAAAAGAGCAGCTTGCAGCCGGCGATTATACAGCAGGAAGATATGCAGGGCTTTATGGTTTTGATTATCAGGGAATGGCAACCAATAAAAAAGAGGCACAGAAACTTTCCGGAAAATTATAAGGAGTTATCAGGAATATTTAAGATTTGGAAAACAAAATGAATATTGAGATAGGAGAGATGTAAAATGAGTAATCAACTATATGTAAAACTGAATAATGGGGTGGAAATGCCAATGGCAGGAATCGGCACATTTTTGTTAAGCCCGCAGGAGGCAGAGGCTTCCTGCATAAGCGCATTGCAGGATGGGTATCGGTTGATTGATACGGCAAATGCCTATGTCAATGAAAAAGCAGTAGGACGTGCCATGAAAAAATCCGGCATTGCAAGGAACGAGATTTTTTTGGAAACAAAACTGTGGCCATCTTTCTATAATGATGCGGATGCGGTAGAAAAAACATTGCAGCGTCTGGATACCGATACGATTGACCTTTTGCTGATCCATCAGCCTGCCGGAAATTATATTGCAGGATACCGGCTGATGGAACAGGCATACAAGGCAGGAAAAGTAAGGGCAATCGGTCTTTCTAATTTTAATGAAGAACAGATTCGGGAAATTTTGAGTGTCTGTGAGGTCAGGCCGGCAGTCCTGCAGACAGAAATCCATCCATACTCACAGGAAAAGGGATTAAAGGAATTTTTGTCAAAAGAGGATATTGTGATTCAGGCATGGTATCCTTTGGGACATGGTGATGCAGCGCTGTTGCAGGAACCGGTGTTTGCTAAACTGGCTGAAAAGTATGGAAAAAGCAATGCACAGGTTATCCTGCGCTGGCACATACAGGCAGGTAATGTGGTGATTCCGGGTTCAAAAAATCCGGAGCATATCCGTGCGAATTTTGACTTGTTTGATTTTGAACTGACAGCAGAGGAAATGCAGGAGATACAGAAATTGAATAAAGATAAAAGATATTATACCAGTACACCGGAACTGTTAAAGAGCTATGCAGAGATGGTGCCGCCAGTGGAAGCGTGAAGGAAATTGATGGCTCGTAAAAACCTCACCAATCAATTTCTCGCAGCGTGCCGTAAACGACACGTTGCTCTCTTCACACCAAAGAACGCTAAAACAGCGTTCTTCGCAATAAATGACGTAAAATTTTTTAAGACGCATACAGGAAGGAGGCCGGAAGATGGATGGAAAGAAAGCGGTATGGTGCTTTGTCTTGTTTGTTCTGGTCATCAGTGTAACTGCCTGCAGTAGAAGAACCCCGGAACAGGTGGGGAAAACGGATATTTCTGATAAGGAGGATGGGAATGCAGTGACTGTTTCAGAAAATATACCGGATGCATTGGAGCAGATACCGGATGAATACAAGAAACCGGCGCAGGTTCAGGGACGTATCGAACGGCTGGATTACAAGACGTATGAATCCTTTTCCTATGCAGAAAAATCGAAACAACTTGATAAGGCGGCATATGTTTATCTTCCGGCTGATTATGATAGGGGGCAGCAGTACAACATTTTTTATCTGATGCATGGTGGATGGAGCAATGAAACGACATGGCTTGGAACACCGGAGCATCCCACAGAGTTCAAGAACATACTGGACCATGCAATTGCCGATGGGAAGATACAGCCCTTGATTATTGTGTGTCCGACTTACAATAATACCAGTGGTGAGGATAGTGCAGATTATAGTCTGGCATTGCAGCTTACAGACCAGTACCATCAGGAGCTGGCGGGAGATTTAATTCCTGCCGTAGAGAGCAAATACAGCACTTTTGCAGAGGATACAACGGAAGATGGAATAAAGAAGTCCAGAGACCACCGGGGCTTTGGCGGTTTTTCTATGGGTTCAGTGACAACGTGGCATACGTTTCAGTATTGTCTGGATTATTTTCGGTATTTCATGCCAATGAGTGGAAATATGAGTACCGATGGAGAATATATGGCAGATATGGTCAGAAAATCCGGGCATGATGCCGGTGATTTCTTTATTTATGCCATGTCGGGGACGGATGATTTTGCATATTCCGCTTTCAAAAGCCAGATTGAGGCAATGGCAGCGGTATCAGACAGAACTTTTGTTATGGCAGATAATGAAAAAGACGGAAATCTTGCTTTCAGGGAACAGGAGGGTGGTGTGCATGACGGCAATTATGCCAGCCAGTATACTTATAACGGCCTAATGTGGTTTTGGAATGAGGGAAACAAACAGGGAGAAACGGTTTCTGAAAACGCATATTTTACAGAGGATTCTACAGTAGGAGATGTGTTGGCAGATTCTGCCTTTGGGGATTTTGGACGGCTGCTTTTTCCGGCAGACCGTTCTGTGCCGGAAAATGCAACCTTATCGGAAGTTTCATCTGAGAATGTGTATGTCTGGTATTCAGGTATTCAGCCGAAAAAGACTGTGGAAATTGTCAATTTCCTGAAAACAAGGGCAGAGTCCGGAGAGCAGATTTTTTTCCCGATTTATTCGGACAAAGAAATACAGGCAGATGCATCGAAAGCAGATACCGGATTGTTTTACTTTGGCGGCAGGAAGGGCAATCCGTTTGCCATTATGAATGCCGGAGGCGGTTTTATGTATGTCGGTGCCATGCACGACAGTTTTCCCCATGCATTGGAGGTAAGCAAAAAGGGGTATAACGCCTTTGCTTTAATCTATCGGCCGGATGAGGCATATGAAGATTTGGCGAGAGCAGTTACCTATCTGTATGACCATGCGAAAGAGCTTGAAATACAGGCAGACGGATATTCCCTTTGGGGAGGCTCTGCCGGGGCAAGGATGGCGGCTGTTCTGGGAAACCGGGATTACCTGCAGGAATTGACAGGCAGGAAAGATATTCCGCAGGCATCTGCGGTGATTATGCAGTATACCGGCTATGCAGACACATCAAGTGCTGATGCGCCTACCTATGCGTGCGTGGGAACCAGTGATGGAATTGCATCAGCGGATACCATGAAAAGCAGGCTGGAAAAACTGGATAACATGGGGATTCCTACAGAGTTTCATAGTTATAAAGGATTGCCGCATGGGTTTGGAATCGGAACAGGAACGGTGGCAGAAGGATGGCTGGATGATGCCGTTCGGTTTTGGGAGAGATTGGAGGGAACGAAATAAAGCGTTATAAAAAACAAACTGCGGTCTTTGTTATGTTTACTCTGTTTTGTGCGTTGCTTCTTTGTTTTTACCTTCCTGCACATGCAAAACAGAATGTTAAAATAAGCCGGAAAAAGGTGGTGCTTGCCACTGGAAAAAGTAAAAAGCTGAAATTGGACGGAGTAAAAAAGAAAAATAAAATCTGTTGGAAAAGCTCAGATAAGAAAGTGGTTTCTGTCAGCAGAAATGGAAAAATCAAGGCAAGGAGAAACGGCAGTGCAGTAGTGACGGCACGTTATCAGAATAAAAAATATAAATGTAAGGTTCTGGTGGTTCCTAAAGCAGCAAAACAGGCATCGAAGGAGATTACACCGGGAACGTCCTATTACCGGGGATTTTTGGTGGATAATGTATATCACTCCGGAAAGAATGGGGAGATCCATTATAATGTATACTTTCCGGATTCCTATGATGGGAAAAAGAAGATGGCATTATATGTTACCCTGCCAGGCTATCAGGGGTTGTATTTTCAGGGAGTGGCAGAGAATATCAAGACGGAGGATTTTGGATTTGAGGCACAGAAATATAATCCTGACATGGTAATCCTGGCACCGCAGTTGGATGATTGGGGAGAAAAGTCGGCAAACCAGACGATTGCACTGGTGGAGTATTTTCTCAGCCATTACCAGATTGATGCCTCTAAAGTTTATATCAATGGCTATTCCGGAGGCGGGGAGACCTTGTCGCTGGTACTGGAAAAACGGCCGGAACTCTTTACAAGGGCATTGATGTGCAGTTCCCAGTGGGATGGAGAGTATGAGCCGGTTGTAAAGGCAAAGACTCCGGTTTATTTCGTCATTGGAGAAAATGATGAATATTATTCGTCAAAACCATTTAAGGACGCTTACCAGAAACTTTATAACCTGTACCGGAAACAGGGCTTATGTGAAACGCAGATAGAAAAATTACTGGTATTGGACGTGAAGGACAGCAGTTATTTTCAGGGAACGGGCATTGCTTATCAGCATGGCGGAGGGTATCTGTTCTGCAGGGATAAAAATATTATGGGTTGGCTGTTTAAGGAATAAGAGGAAATATAAGAAAGGCAGGTCATTAGAATGAAAGTATTGATGATTAACGGAGGACCGCATCCGGAAGGATGTACTTGTACTGCTTTGAAAGAAGTGGCAACTACGCTTGGTAAGGAGGGAATTGATTCTGAAATTGTATGGATTGGAAATAAACCGGTGGGAGGCTGTATTGCCTGCAAGAGCTGTGTGGAAAAGGGGCAGTGCGTGTTTGATGATATTGTCAATGAGGTCAGAAGCAAGGCATATGAGGCAGACGGATTCATTTTCGGGACGCCGGTTCATTATGGGGCAGCTTCCGGTAACATGACCGCTTTTATGGATCGGTTGTTTTATTCCGAACTGTGTGGCAATGCAAACAAGGCATTTTATATGAAACCGGCGGCCGCTGTAATATCGGCAAGGAGAGCGGGGACTACGGCAGCCTTTGACCAGATGAATAAATATTTTACGATCCAGGAAATGCCGGTGGTATCTTCAAGGTACTGGAACATGGTTCATGGGGCAGCGCCGGAAGATGTAAAGCAGGACTTGGAGGGGCTTTATACCATGCGTGTGCTTGGCAGGAACATGGCATAT
>Ga0224746_10310_pt1 | contig 11010 bp, 15 predicted proteins | sample LIM_F_Water_Bulk_FD_183000 | JGI IMG/M metagenome (GOLD analysis project Ga0224746, IMG submission 183000) | Enriched cells from gastrointestinal tract of the lab mouse from Pacific Northwest National Laboratory (PNNL), Richland, Washington... | ecosystem: Host-associated > Mammals > Digestive... | reverse complement strand
AATCATGACTGAAACGCAGCCATCGTTCCAGACACCGCAGATCAGAACCATAAACTTTTTCTGTGCTATATTTAATATAGAAGAAACTGTTTCATGGAGAACACCGCGCTGCCACCGCCATGATATCACAACTTCCCACAATGACGGAATGAGAAGTCTGTAACACAGAAAGCAAGACTTATATAAGCACGAAAAGAACCTAAAGTTTCCTTTAGGTCTCTCTGATATATTCTTAGCCCTGTCTTTGCTTGTGTTTCGGGTTTTCGCAGATTACTCTGATACGACCCTTTCTTTTAATGATTTTGCATTTCTCGCAAATTGGTTTTACTGATGATCTGACTTTCACAGTAATAACCTCCTTTCACATGATCGACATGTTATCTTCGAACCCGCTAAAAAAGGCGTTTTTGCCTTCTTTTTGCAAAAGTCCATTTACGAGTATATCACAAACAGAGGGAGAATGCAAGAACTTTTTTCCAGTTTTGGTGAGAATTTTGGTGAGAATACTTCTTTATTCTAATACAAACTTTCAATCCTCTTTCCTCATATCACCGTAACCTTCTTCCTCTTCGCCGCCTTCATTTTTTTCACAAATTTTCCACTTTTCACCACCGCACATCCCCACTTTTTCTTCGTAAACGTCCGGCAGATCCAGCCTGATCTCACTTTCGCTTTCGTCGTCTTTAACGTCTGAAAATCCTCCAATTTCGTAAGCATGGATATATCTATCTTTTTGTCCTTCGTAAAATAGTGAAACGTCTGGATCTGATTCCTTTTCGGAAATATTACTTTACAATTCTGGCCTTTTTCCGGCAGATAATAATAATAACACGAATACGACGGGTAATACCCATCATCTTCATAATCGTCACTTTCGAGATATACCGGACTGCCATACCGCTGCCCGGCCTTCACCTCACCGGAATAAAGCTTCAACGTTTTCAATTTCTGATTTCTCCGCAGATCCAATCTCCCCGGCAGAATATGTCCGAGTTCCAGTTCTTTCAATTTCTTATTCTTAGACAAACTCACTGACGACAAACGGCGGTTACTGCCATCCGGCAAGATCACCCGAAGCACCTCAAGATCCGGCATTTCCTCCATATTAAGTTGATTTGTGAAAATATTCTGCAGATGAATATAGGTCATTTGCGAAACGGGAAAAGACTGGCAGATATTGTCATAATTTTTCTGGCCAAACTTTGAAAATGCAGGATCTGTACACTCCACCCATATCTTTTTCAGCTTGGTGTTTCTTTGAAACGACCCGGAGAGCATTTCATACTTGCTCGCTCTGACTTCCTCTAAATTAAAGAAATATTCAATCCCTGTTACATCGAGAATCTTTTCCGGAACAGTGTCATTCCAAATAACTTCCCGATAAGCATAACATAATTCCAATGTAAACTTATCTTTCGATAAAACATCATTTTCCTCTCCCCCCCGGTACATCAGATCCAAATACCAGCCTTTTGTCAGTCCGCTACCGTTGCCAAATTCCACATAATATATTTTCTCCCGTTCTTGCGCTGTTAAAATACCATCCTTGTCTGTATCGACATATCTTGCCAGCTGCATCCGAAAGCGTTCATCTGGAAAATGTGCGGCATCCAATAACACATCCTGCATATACTCCGTTTTTACTTCTGCCTGAACGTGTCCGCTCTTTTCCGGAATCATCAGAACAAACGCAAAACAGGAGAAAATAATCCCCAATATTTTTAATGGAATCTTTTTCATATCCATCCTCCCTTTCCTGCCTGTGGCATAAGTGGTTTTTGATTATGGTTTCATTATATAGCAAACTATTTGAGTAGTCAACTTGCAGCTCTCTTTTTTCTGTACTAATCCATCCTCGCTCAACCTATTATCACGTCGCAAAGGCACTTGAAACCACGAAAAATTTATGGTACATTAGACTTAAAGAAGGACACCTGCGGATACAGGTGTCCCCAAACGGAGTTTCTCACTCTTGTCATTATATGGCGAAATCCAGTTTCATCCTTTTTGCCCCCTCATTACTCCTGTCCTCTTTCAGCCGCTTCCTTTAGATAATCATCAACAAAGAAGAAACAAACATCCTCTTCCTGACAGATATTTTCGACCGCTTTTGAATCTTTAGCTTTTTTATCCATTACAAGTGTTCTATTTTGGCTTTTCGCTATAGTTATAATAAAAGGAATGGCTATTGGTAAATTTCTGGAAAACTCTGCTGCATCAGACAAGAACTCAAATCGACCCGCCAAAATCAAATCCCCGAGCAGTTCCGACTCCCTTTGATCAATTGCGTAAAACATCTTCTTATTGCCATCTAACCATTCAAAAGAATCCTCCTCTTCAAATAAGTGATTAAGACTTTTTCTAGTCTCTTTATCCGATACGATATCCCCATTGTTGCAATCCGCACAAAATCGTTCAAATAAAACAGGAACTGCTTTTCTCGGAAAAGTCTCAAGCATATAATATATTGCGCTCTCATCAAATACGTATTTCATCAGAAGCCACCTCCAAACATTTTAGAGGCTAATTTAGACACATTTGCACTCCTGAGACTTGTATAGATACCAACCTGAGCCTTGGAAATATTACCGGCATAATAAGAGCTAAAAATCTTGTTCAAATAAGAATTTCCCAGGTAACTGATCTTGGTATTATAAAAATTTCCACTTGAAGATTTACTCTGCCTGAAGTCACTGATCCTGTTTTGATTATAAAAACTGCCGTCCAGTTTCCCCATCTTTACAAGCCGATACATAATGGCGTCTGCACTCACATTATACCGCTTTGCCAGATCATCTATAACACTTTTATTTACTAATTCATCAACCATTTCTATTTCATTCAACAAGTCCTTTTCAGGAATCAGAAACTCACTGGCAAAAGTATTACAAGCACTTTCCTCATTTCTGGCAACAAAATCCACATCTGCCTCTTTTGTATAGATATGATAGATCTCGTGAAAAAGAGTAAATAATTGCCTGTTAAAGGTTGCCTTATTATTTAACAAAACAATTGGAAAACTATCGTCATATATACATAAACCAGATATCGAATTATCCCTAAAGGAATCCTTAAACACATAAATTCCAATATCATACAACTTTTCTCTTGCGTATTCCAATAACTTGTTGGCATTTGGAAAACTCACCTGCTTCTCCAACGACAACTCCAGTTTATCTCGAAGTAAAGCCATAAGATCCTCTTGTTTTGAGCAGGAATTCTCCTTTAGCAGATCAGAAAAAGTACTTTTATCATCATCTTTATATAATTCAAGTAAATTAAGCCTATATAGATCAGCTTTCTCGATCAGCTCTCTCGTTTGTTTAGGCAGCGTCACATGATTACTATTCTGTATACTCCTAAATGCAACCTGAACCTTACTTGTTTCAGGCCTGTAATTGGAGAAGAAGAAGAAAACCGGTCGATTATAATACGATGCAAGCTTTTCTAATTGCGCATATGATGGAAAATCATCTCCTTTTTCATATTTCTCCAAAACATCTATTTTTATTTTTGTTTTTGAGCATACTTCCTCTAAGCTAACATTATAATACTCACGAGCGTATCTTAATGCGTCACTTTTTACTGAAACCATCTTTTGCATCCGTATCCTCCTCTCCATATAGAAATTCATAAGTATTCATATATTTACCAGAAATCTCTGGTAATAACGCCTGTACATGATTGGTGAGGTTTTCAAATTCGTTTTTTTCTACATACCATTTTACACAATAAGTCACTTTTGGATACCCATTCTTTACAGGAATATTCTTTCGAATAACGATATTCTCTACATCCTCGCTTGGATTATTTTTCATAGCGAGCTCCGCACTGGGAGTTAAATGTACTCCGATCCAGTTACATGTTTCATGCCAACTTGCGCACTCATCAATACCTGGGCCGATCATAATGTTATCCTTCGTATTATATTGTCCTATAGCGATGGCCCCTCTTATTGGATAAGATTGTTTGACACACTCTTCAAGGACAAACTTTGCGATCCTTGCGTGCAATCCTAAAATAACTACCGTCTCGACATGGCAGATTTTCGGGGTAAATATGGCTATCGTATCCGATATGCTTATTAGTTTGCTAAGTTTCAACCGTGCACTATAAGGAAAAACTTCTTTTGTATAATCATCTACAATTTGTTCAATTTGCTGAATCAGCGTACTAACCTCTTGTAAGGGGTTCCGTTGCGCTTGATTCTGCCATAACCCCTTCCATCCCAGAAAGTCCATAAATGTAATGACTCCCTCTTGCAAGGAGTAATGCTTTTCTTTTGCATGTTTTGACAGATCATCAGCAACTTCATTCATTTCTCTCTGCAATTTCTCATGTTCTAGTCCTGTATCCTCCATCAACCGAACTATCTTTCCCCGAATGGTGTCATTTACTTCAACAAAATAATCTGTTAAATAATCTATAAGGGGGAGATCTGTAACCTTGTCCTCAAAGTAAAAAAATTTTCTTTTTTTGCTAACAAACATAACATCATAAACTTCACTACAAAGATCTGAAAATAAGCTTATATGAAAGAGATGGTTTTCTGTAGGATAATTTTTCCTTTTGCCTATAAATTTATATGCTGCCATTTCATAAAATGCACTAGAATTATTTGAAAAAAACTGAATGATCTTATAATCAAGTTCATCTTCATTTACTTCATATCTTTTTAATATGACATTTTTATCAACAGTATAATTAGGTGTTTCCACCTTTATTTCAGTAAAAAGAGATAAAGAAACATCCGATATTTTACTTCCCAGATTTTTCTGTTCTTCGGAAAGCGGTTTCTTGTTTACAAAATTCGCTTTGTTCAGCTCGATCGTCAACTCTCTAACGTCTTGTATATCTACCATTTGTTCTTCCTTATAACTCCGTATGTGATTCAATTAACATCTAATTTTTTTTCATTCTAACACACTATGCCCGTTATTTCAATCAAAAAAACTCTGACGATTGATTGCATCCCCGCTCACCAAAAAACACAGGCGTCCCAGCTCCCCGCTGCACGCCTGTGTCCCAGTCTCGTACCATTATGCTTATTTATCTCTCCAAACGATACGCCCTTTTGTAAGGTCATACGGAGACAGTTCGAGCGTTACCTTGTCGCCCGGCAGGATACGAATGAAATTCATTCTCAACTTGCCGCTGATGTGGGCCAAAACTTTATGTCCGTTTTCCAGTTCAACCTGAAACATGGCGTTTGGCAGCTTCTCAACAACTGTTCCCTCAATTTCAATAACATCTGCTTTTGACATATACAACTCTCCTCTTTTTAATCAAGCGATAAAATCTCCGGTTCCCCCTCGGTAATCAGAATCGTGTTTTCATAATGAGCCGAATTCGAGCCATCCCGCGTCACCACGGTCCAGTCATCCTCTAAGATCCAGATCTTCCAGTCTCCGGCATTTACCATCGGTTCAATGGCAAGCGTCATACCTGGACGGAGCTTCGGACCCCTTCCCACTGGTTTATAGTTCGGGATCTGCGGCTCCTCGTGTAACTGAGTGCCGACGCCATGGCCGACGAGATCCCGGACAACAGAGAATCCGTTCTTTTCCACAAACTTCTGGATAGCAGCGGATATGTCATGCAGATGGTTTCCCGCATAGGCGTTCTGAATGCCCTCATAGAAACTCAGCCGCGTGATCTCGATCAACCGCTTCGACTCCTCGCTGATCGTCCCCACGCCGTATGTTCTGGCAGCGTCGGAATGATAACCTTCATAAATAACACCGGCATCCAGACTGACGATGTCGCCTTCCTCTAATTTGCGGGAATCCGTCGGTATCCCGTGAACGACCTCATCATTCACCGAAACACAGATGGAAGCCGGATAACCTTCATAATTCAGGAACGAGGGGATACATCCCGCCTTGCGGATCAGTTCCTCCCCTTTCCGGTCAATGTCAAGTGTCGAAATGCCGGGCGCGATGATCTCTTCCAACTTATCATGTACGTCAGCTAGTATCTTTCCCGCTTCCCGCATCTGTGAAATCTCACGTTCTGATTTAATTGATATAGCCATTGTCAGCCTCCTACTTATCCAGAAGCTTTACGATTTCGTCAAACACGACTTCCAAATCCAGCGTTCCGTCCACTTCCTGTAAAATACCCTCTTTTGTGTAGTAATCGATCAAAGGCTGTGTCTGTGTATGGTATACTTCCAGTCGCTGCTTGACTGTCTCCGGCTTATCGTCGTCACGCAGGATCAGTTCGCCGCCACACGCATCGCACACTCCCTCTGCCTTTGTCGGGTTATATTTAATATGATATGTTCCGCCGCACGAAACGCATGCGCGTCTGCCCGACATTCTGTTAATGATATTTTCATCCGGTACTTCTACGTTGATGGCATAATCCATTTTTTCCCCGATCTTCGCCAATGCCTCGGTCAAAGCTTCAGCCTGCGGGATCGTACGCGGAAAACCGTCCAAAACATACCCTTTTTTTGCATCATCCTGAGCCAGACGGTCTACGACAAGGTCAACAACAAGTTCATCCGGAACCAAAAGTCCCTGATCCATATACGTCTTTGCCTTCTGTCCGAGCTCGGTGTTCTCTTTGATATTGGCACGGAAAATATCCCCCGTGGAAATATGGGGAATCCCGTACTTTTCAGAAATCTTCTTTGCCTGCGTACCTTTTCCGGCACCAGGAGCGCCCAACATGACAATTTTCATAAGATAATCTCCTTTCACACACGCAAAAACGGCCCGGTGCAGAAGTTCCACCTGCACCGCCGGCCATTTTTACTTATTCTCCCAAAAATCCTTTGTAATTGCGGACTAACAGCTGGGACTCCAACTGCTTCAACGTCTCGATCACGACGCCGACGATAATGATCAGTGACGTACCCGTAAAGGACACGCTCGCGCCAAATACTCCCGCAAAAATGATGGGAAGTACGCACACGACTACCATTGCCACGGCACCGATGAAAATAATGCTGTTCAGCACATTTGTCAGATAGTCCGTCGTCGGTTTTCCCGGACGGATACCCGGAATAAATCCACCCTGTTTTTTCATGTTATTTGCAATCTCAAGCGGATTGAACGTAACCGAAGTATAGAAATACGCAAAGAAGATCACAAGTCCTATATACACAAGCAATCCCAATGAATATTTGAATTCGCCCCAAGACGAAATATTACACCATTTGCTCTGGTCACACACTTTGATCAGCTTCTGCACCAGGGACGCACCATCACCCGACGCTGGCTGTAACCCAGCAAATCCAGCGATCACAACCGGAAGCTGAAGCATGGAGCTGGCAAAGATAACGGGAATAACGCCGGCCGTATTGACCTTGAGCGGAATATGACTTGACTGTCCGCCAAACATTTTCCTTCCCTGCATTTTCTTTGCGTACTGAACCGGGATCTTTCTCTGCGCATCCTGAAGCCATACGATAAATACGAACATCGCAATGATAATGGCAAGAATGATCGCTGCCGCGAGTACCGCATTTGTTATATTTGACGCGCCTCCTACAAACTGGTTGTAAAGGGCGATCAGGTCACTCGGGATACGCGCAACAATGTTGATCAAAAGGATTACAGAAATACCGTTTCCGATTCCCTTTTCCGTGATCTGCTCGCCGAGCCACATCAGGAACGCGGAGCCGGCTGTAAGCGCTACGACCGCAACGATAAGCGGCGTATAACCTGCTTCGGTAAAGAAGTTCTGGTTGCGGAATCCGATGATGATCGCTACGCCTTCAATGATCGCCAGTACGATCGACAAATATCTCGTGTACTCATTGAGTTTCTTTCTGCCATCCTCGCCGTCTTTTTGCATTTCCTCAAGCTTCGGGATTGCAATCGTAAGAAGCTGGATAATAATGGATGACGTAATGTAAGGCGTGATGTTCAACGCAAAAATTGACATTCTCGTAAAGGAACCACCAGTCATGACATCCAAAAAGCCAAGCGCCTGATTGTTATTCAAAAATTCCTGGATAACACTCGTATTGACACCTGGGATCGGAATATTACATCCGATACGGACAACAATGAGTCCCATAAATACAAACAACAATTTGTTACGGATCTCTTTTGTCTTAAACGCATTTCTTATCGTTTCAAGCATTAGATCACCTCAGCTTTTCCACCAACCGCCTGAATTTTTTCTTCTGCACTCTTACTAAAGGCATTTACTTTCACATCAAGCTTTTTGGTTAATTCTCCGTTTCCAAGAATTTTTACTCCATCCTTTGGATTTTTGATAATTCCCTTGTCCATCAGGGTCTCTACTGTTACTTCCGCGCCATCCTCAAATACGTTGAGGCGGTCAAGCCCGATCGCAACAATTTCCTTACTATTTATATTTGTAAAACCTCTCTTCGGCAGTCTCCTGTATAATGGCAGCTGACCACCTTCGAAACCAGGACGCGGTGCACCGGAACGAGCCTTCTGTCCCTTGTGACCTTTGCCTGCCGTTTTACCATTTCCTGAACCATGTCCACGGCCGCGTCTGAACGCATTGCTGTGTTTGGAACCGGCTGCAGGCTTTAACTCTGATAAATTCATGGTTTGGCACCTCCTATTAGATTTCTTCTACCTTTACTAAGTGTCTCACTTGCTGGATCATTCCCCGTACGGCACCGTTGTCAGGCATCTCTACTGTTTTGTTCAGTTTCCTCAGTCCCAGAGCCTCGACCGTTTTGCGATGCTTTGGAATGGCACCAATCGTAGACTTCACTAACGTAATTTTTAATTTATTCGCCATGATCCGATACCTCCTATCCTAAAATCTCTTCCACGGAGAGTCCGCGAAGCCTTGCAACTTCCTCCGGCGTCTTCAGTTCATTCAGACCGGCGATCGTAGCAAGTACAACGTTCTGCTTATTACGTGATCCAAGAGACTTTGTACGGATATTTTTGTATCCTGCAAGCTCCAGTACGGAACGAGCCGGGCCGCCGGCGATGATTCCGGTACCTTCCGGAGACTTCTTCATCAATACCTGCGCGCTGCCGAATTTTCCGATATAATCATGTGGGATGCTTCCATTCTCATCCACAGGTACTTCGATAAGTTTTTTCATCGCATCTTCTTTTCCTTTGCGGATCGCTTCCGGGATTTCCGTAGCTTTTCCTAAACCTGCACCAACATGTCCGTTGCCATCACCGACTACCACTAACGCGGTAAAACGGAAATTACGGCCACCTTTCACAACCTTGGTTACACGTTTAATTGATACTACTTTATCTTCCAATTCAAACTGACTAGCATCAATAATTTCACGTTTCATGAGTTTTCCTCCTTGCTTAGAATTGAAGACCAGCTTCTCTTGCTGCCTCTGCCAATGCTTTTACTTTACCCTGATAAATATAACCGCCGCGGTCGAATACGACTTCATTGATGCCATTATCCAATGCTTTTTTCGCAATGACTGTGCCAAGTTTTGCAGCAGCTTCCACATTATTCGTCTTATCCAATCCTTCCTTCACATCTGCCTGAAGAGTAGATGCGGAAACGATCGTATTTCCAGCAACATCATCAATAACCTGCGCGTACATATGGTTGTTGCTGCGGAACACTGCCAGACGTGGTCTCTCAGGAGTTCCTGACAAACGGCTACGTAATCTTCTGTGTTTATTTTTGCGAACGTCGCTTCTATTTGCTTTACTAACCATTCTTATTTACTCCTTTCTTATTTCTTACCAGTCTTACCAACTTTACGCCGGATCACTTCGTCAGAGTATTTGATTCCTTTGCCCTTATACGGCTCCGGTTTTCTCTTCTCCCTGATCTCAGCGGCGTATTGGCCAACCTTCTCTTTATCTATTCCCTTAACGATAATCTTGTTCTGACCATCTACCGTAACTTCCAATCCTTCCGGATCTTCCATCTCTACCGGATGTGAATAACCAAGAGATAATACCAGTTTCTTTCCCTGCTTCGCAGCTCTGTATCCAACGCCGTTTACCTCAAGCTCTTTTGTATATCCCTCGGTCACGCCAACGATCATGTTGTAAATAAGCGTTCTGGTCAGACCATGAAGTGATTTCATTTTTTTCAGGTCATTCGGGCGGGTCACTTTAATCTCCTCGCCGTCTTTTTCAATATTCATTTCCGCAGGAAGCACTCTCTCGAGAGTCCCCTTCGGTCCTTTTACTGTCACCTTATTATTTTCTGCAATATCCACAGTTACACCTGCGGGTACCGCGATAGGCATTCTTCCAATTCGTGACATTTTGCCGTACCTCCTATAATTTTATGGGGTTGATTAGTTACCTGCTATCCCATTCGGCAGTAAAACTGCCTCATGTATCCGCTCGCTTTGCTCGCATAGAATTTACGCAGTAAATTCCATATGGCCTGATGCAATCAGGACATTCTACCACACGAACGCCAGCACTTCGCCGCCGACATTCATTTTCCTTGCTTCCTTGTCCGTGAGCACACCCTTGTTCGTGGAAACAATGGCGATGCCAAGTCCGCCGAGAACTTTCGGAAGTTCATTTGCGTTGGCATATACACGGAGACCTGGTTTAGAGATCCTCTTCAAACCAGAGATAATCTTTTCATTTTTGTCCTTGCCATATTTCAATGTGATGTGGATTGCCTTGAATCCATCAACATCAATCAACTCAAAGTTTTTGATGTACCCTTCCTTCAAAAGAATTTCTGCGATCGCAGTTTTCATTTTTGAAGCAGGAACATCAACGGTATCATGTTTCGCAGTATTCGCATTACGGATTCTTGTAAGCATATCTGCAATAGGATCACTCATTGTCATTTGATTTTCCTCCTTACCAACTGGCTTTCTTAACACCCGGGATCTGACCTTTATATGCTAACTCACGGAAACAGATTCTGCAAATTCCGTATTTTCTCAAGTAAGCATGAGGACGACCACAGATTTTACAACGGCTGTATTCTCTCGTGGAGAACTTTGCCGGACGCTGCTGCTTAATCTTCAAAGACTTTTTAGCCATGAAAAACCCTCCTAACTATTTCTTGAACGGCATACCAAACTGTGCCAACAATTCACGTGCT
>Ga0224746_10309_pt1 | contig 11016 bp, 9 predicted proteins | sample LIM_F_Water_Bulk_FD_183000 | JGI IMG/M metagenome (GOLD analysis project Ga0224746, IMG submission 183000) | Enriched cells from gastrointestinal tract of the lab mouse from Pacific Northwest National Laboratory (PNNL), Richland, Washington... | ecosystem: Host-associated > Mammals > Digestive... | reverse complement strand
GAAACGGCTTTCTACTTTGTAATAGGCCATCACCTGCTGTACTTCTGCTTCTGTAAATCCAAAATGTTCACTATATCTCTGATCAAGTATAGATATAATTTTTAAATGATTAAGTCCAGTAAATATACTCTCCTTTGAAATCCTCAGGCACCCGGTAATAACAGCAAACTGCAAATAATTATTCGTCTTCAGCGCTGATTCAAATAATGAACGGATAAAATCCACCATTTTCCCATAAAATCCTCTAAAATAAGCATTCTCAAGCGGCGCATCATATTCATCTATCAGAATAACCGTTTTTTTATCTGTCGCTTCGTAAAGACATTTACTTAAGAACTCTAACGCTCCGGAATAATCATCATATTCTGCCTTCCGGTCGGCAATTTTCTCAAACAGTTTCTTATCCTCTCCACTAATTTTCTCGCTCGTCAATATATACTGATGTCTCTGGAATTCGTCTGCAATTGCTCTTTTCATCTTACCATACGCGGATTCAAAAGTGGGTTGCTTTGCCGATTTCAGCGTTAAATCAATAACCGGATAGTTTCCCATATATTGCGTATATGTTTCGCCTTGTGCCATAATCTTTAAGCCTTGAAAGAGCGATTGATTCTCCTCATTTTTCTTCGCATCCCCTGTATCCTCAAAAAAGTACCGGAGCATACTTAAATTCAATGTCTTTCCAAATCTCCTTGGACGTGTAAACAGATTTACTTCTCCTTTTAAATCCAGCAATTCTTTGATAAACATTGTCTTATCTATATAGCAATAACCATCTTTTATTATTTTTTCAAAATTATCAACACCTATTGGTAATGCCTTCTTCATCAATGCCACCCCCACCTATTCTTCATATTATAACCCATCCATTTCCATTTCACAATTGGTTTCCTTTGAATAACAACAAAGCCACCTCCTGAATACTGTCGTATTCCCAGAGATGGCTCATGATATCTATTTGATTTGTATAATAAGCGATTTCTACTACCCGCTCATTATATTCTTTCATACAAAACCCCTGCACTCATTGTTCTTACAATGTATGCAGGGGTTTACTCTCGTATTACCGAAGAATATGATTAACTTTATCCTTTCCACACGATTTTATGGAAGCGTCGTCTTAATGGATCCTTATAATCTGTTCATAAAGTAATATCTCTTTGCTGTTAACATTCATATTATCATGGTAATGTCCAAAAAACCATTTCCTGTATCTGCACATCTCCTTGATCTTTTCAAAATAACGCGTCAGAATATCCGGCTGATACGTTCCTTTAGATATCCTATCCTGCGTACTGGTGGCACAGCAGTGGGAAATGATATAATCAACACTCCAGTTATTCCGGATCAAATTGCGCAGTCCTTCCGCCAGTTCCTCTTCTTCCGGCATCTCCTCTTTCCACCAGCTGACATGGTTAATACGGTAAAGCTCTTGATTCTTATCTAATCTCTTTCTTTTCGCTCTGAATCTCGGATCAGACGTCTCTAATATACCTCCGGATATATCACGGCTCTTTGCTCCTCCAAATGTAAATATCTTTAATCCTTCTAATTCATAGATCTGCCCTCTCATCAAATGAATAACCGAGGGCTCGATATATTGGACGTTCCCGCCATGCCACTTTGCAACCTTTTGCTTTTTCAAAAGATCAAAGTTCTCATGATTGCCGTCTATCCAGAGAGTCGTGAACGGTTTACTGTCCAGCCATTTCATCCAATACTTTTGCTCTTTCGATTCATCCCAGTACCCAAAATCTCCGCATATAATGACATAATCATCTTTACTCATTTCTTTCTGCTCCGGGAAGATCTCCGCGGCAAACCGACGGTAATTTCCGTGGCAGTCTCCGGTAGCATAAATCATATCCCCCGATCCCCCCAAGATACCTTATTCTTTCGCTACTTGTACGCTATGCTCCTTTAACCAATCTCTGACCATATTATTTAACGCAATATCTTTCAGCTCCTCTTCCTCTATAACTTCTTTAAGAGCCTCCACATCTTCATATCCATATTCTGCCGCAATCGTCTTAACCTGCTCCTCGTATTCCTTATCGCCGATCTTAATCTTCTCTTTACTTGCGATCGCTTCCGTCACCATACTCTGCTTAAGGCTGGACTTTGCAACGTCTTCCACCTGTTTTTCAAACTCCTCCACGCTGCAGCCCATCTGCTCCTTAATATAGGTCTCATAATCCTTACCGACATACTCTGCCATCGACTTATATTGCTCAATCAAAGAGTCGGAGATTTCTTTTATCTCATCTTCCGGATACTTCTTAATCTCCGTATTATCCAGCACCTTCTGCCAAACTGCCTGATTGACCTGATCTTCATAGTTCTCCGTATTATCCGCGTCTAACTGTTTCTTCACTTCTTCTCTATATTCTTCTACATTCTCTGACTTTTTTGAAACACTTCTCACGAAATTATCTGATAATTCAGGAAGAGACGATTTTGCAATACTCTTGACCGTAATCGTAAATACAACGTCCTTGCCTGCAACTTCCGCGCTCGGATAATCATCCGGGAACTTTCCGGACCAATCATACGTCTCGCCGATGCTATGGCCAATCACGCTGTCTTCGAATCCTTCAATAAACACGCCGGAACCTATGGTTAACGGATAGTCCGTTGCAGAACCGCCTTCAAATTCCTGACCGTCTATCTTTCCCGTAAAATCAATCGTAGCGGTATCCCCCTCTTCGACCGGCCGGTCTGTTATCTCTTCCTGGGTCGCATTCATCTGAAGCGTCGTCTGAATCGCTCCTTCTACCTCTTCATCTGTAGCTTCAACCGGTTTATCCACCTCAGGAATCTCCACTCCCTTATATACAGAAATGCTCAAAGCATCTGTCTCCAATCCTTTACTTCCCGAACACCCTGCCAGCATCGCCGCCGACGCAAGTATTCCTGTTAACAACATCATAACTCTTTTTTTCATATTAACTCACACCTCGTAAAAATTATTCTTTCAAAATACATACCTTTATGTTATAACACATTTGCTTTCTCTTTACAAGGACGCATATCTGAAAGAAATGATTTTAAGAATAATTTTAGTATCTACAATACCGGTGAAAAAAGTCTGCAGAACTGTTCCTTGATCCGAAGTATCAGATCCCTCTGCTCATATTTCTTCCGCGTAACCAGGGTACTCTTCATAATGTCATTTTCGAATGCTTCCATCAGCTTCTCCGTAGTTCTCGCGCTGTAAACCACTGCGTTTACTTCAAAATTCAAGCTAAAACTCCGGATATCCATATTCGCGGTTCCCATACAGGTAACCAGACCGTCGACACACATACATTTTGCATGGAGAAACCCGTTATCATAAGTATAGCATCTTGCCCCGGCTTCAATCATCTCTCCCAGATAGGAATAAGTCGCCCAATATACGAATGGATGATCCGGCTTGCATGGAATCATGATCCGCACATCAATTCCTGACTTGGCGGCGATTATCAAAGCGTCCCTGATATCATCGTCCGGAATAAAATAAGGCGTCTGGATATAGATATTCTTCCTCGCCATATGAATCAGGCGCAGATAATTATCTCTGATCTCCTGACTGCTTGAATCCGGACCGCTTGAAATAATCTGCACCGGATCTCTGCCGCCCCGCACATAATCCGGAATTTCAAAAAGCCGATCCTCCAGGAAAAGATTTTCCCTGGCCGCATAATTCCAGTCCAGGACGAACCGAACAGCTAACGAAGTCACCGCAGACCCTTCAATACAAATATGTGTGTCCCGCCAGTATCCGAACTTCTTATCCAGCCCCACGTATTCCCGTCCCACATTGAACCCGCCTACGAATCCGATCCGTCCGTCTATGACCACGATCTTCCTGTGGTTACGGTAATTAATACGCAGCTGCAATTTGCCGAGCAAAGCCGGAAAGAACTCCGCCACCTTAATCCCTGCTTTCTTAAGCCTTGCCCAATCGGAACGGCGCATTCCCCTGCACCCCATACTGTCAAACAGGACGCGGATCTCCACTCCCTGTCTTGCCTTTCTCAGCAGCACTTCTTCAATCTCTTTCCACAGCTCGTCATTCTTTATAATATAGTACTGCACATGGATATAATTCCTGGCATGTTCCATCTCTGAGATCAATGCCTGGAACTTCTCCCTGCCGTCCGTAAATATTCTGATATCATTATTGTCCGTCAGAACCGCTTCCCCTTCGTTCAGATTATATAGTATCAATCTCTTGAACCGCTCCAGCTCCGGATCACGAAGCCTTAATTTTTTTCGATAGATTGATTCCTCCTGCCTGCGGACTGCATATTTAATCTCCCCTTCTATTTCCTTCATCTTGAACATCCGCTCTTTTCGGAAATTCTGCCCCAGAAGCAAATACAACACAAATCCCAATATCGGAACAAAGTACAGCAGCAAAAGCCACGCCCAGACAGTCGTGGGATTCCTTCGCCGAAAGAAGATAATTATCAGCGAAAATATAATATTTATGACGAAGAGATGCTCCATCATCCATCGATATATCGTGAGAAATCCTTCTCCCGCTATCTCTAACATCCAATAACCTCCTGTTGATATGATTTGTCTATTATACATGATAGACAAACATACGTCTAGTATACTGACACATTTACTTTCGGCTAGATCCGAACATACAAAAAGAAGAAGCATTTTATTCCGTGCTTCTTCTCCGCCGCCGCTAAGCCTTTAAATTTCCTAATAATGTCTGTACATCAGACGCCATCTGGCTCATCTTCCTGTAATTCGCGTATTGAGCCTGCCTCTGCCCTCTGACCACAACCTCAGCGCCGTAAGCAGACAACTCCGCCGCCAATCTGTCCCCTATGGTAGGTTCCTTCGGCTTTTTTTTCTTCAACTTTTCTTCAAGTATCTTCTTAATCAGATAGTCCAATTCTTTCAAAAGATCAGTCGCCCTCTTTGATAAATCCCGGAACTCCTTCATATTCTCGTCGACTTCTTCGTCTTCTCCGTCTCCCGGGACGCCGGTCGCCTCCCCTGCAGACGGATCCTTCTGCATCTCTTCCTTTGCGATTTGCATAGATACATTCTTCACGAGTTCTTCGAACGTCTTCTCAACCGCGCTTAACTCTTCCTCCATGGACATCTTGCGGTAACGTACAGTATGCCCGTCTATCTCGAACTCAACGCCGCTGAAATCATCTCCGGTACTGGAATCCATAGTCCAGACCTCTCTCGTACCATTGGCATATCCGTCCATGATCTTATCCCGTTCCGCCAGATATGCCGCTGCCAGGCTCTCGGCATGGCTCCTTATATCCCGGTCCCCATATGCCGCCAGTTTCTCCTTATATTTGCCCGCCATCTCGTTATATAATCTGGTACTCACGCCATCCTCACTGGTACTGTCAAGTCTCTGCAATATGTATGTCCGGCAGAGCCCGTCCATCAAAGATAATCCGTCCCCCACAGAATATCCCGCTGATGAACTCAGATCTGACATCTGGTCCCTCATATAGTTCATCCCTTCTTTGGAGATATCGACCTGGTCCGTGGATGCAGCACGTTGTTGTTCCACAAATTTATCTGCAAATTCTACGATCTTTGTTCCGTTCTGAAAAATCTTAACCTGTGAATTATTCCAGACATTCAACTTATCCAAAAGAAATGTATAATCACCATATATCTTCATATCTTCACTCTCTCCCGCCTGATTATTGCGCATATCCCCGCACTCTTCTGCCGCACATCATAATATCGTTATACTATCTTATTATTAAGTATATCGGCTGAATTTTCTAAAAAGTTAAGGAACAATTCACACCCACGCCAGATTCTATAAAGCTTTTATTCTATGACGGTGTGAATCGCAATAACTTAAGTTCATAGATATGTGAATCAAATCTCTTGCACTTGCCCCCAAAGAATGATACAATGTATTTCGTAAAATACATGAGATCACACAAGATCAAAATAGAAATATATAAAATACAGGAGGTTCACCGTGAGTACATTTTCCATCGTTTTAATTGTAATCACAATTATCTTAATCGCCGCGATTATCGTATTATATTTTCTGGGCAAAAGAGCAGAAAAAAAGCAGGCGGAGCAGCAGGCTCAGTTAGAAGCCGCATCGCAGACCATGACGATGCTTATCATCGATAAAGGCCGGCTGCCTCTGAAAGAAGCCGGGCTGCCCGAGATGGTTATAAATAATACGCCCAAATATCTCCGCCGCTCCAAAGTTCCGGTCGTAAAAGCCAAAGTCGGTCCAAAGATCATGACGCTGATGTGCGACGCCGATATCTTTCCCCTCGTTCCTGTAAAGAAAGAAGTGAAGGCAAATGTAAGCGGAATCTACATCACCTCTGTCAGAGGACTGCGCGGACCGCTTGAGACGCCGCAGAAGAAAAAGGGATTTTTCGAAAAGATGCGGGATAAGATCAGCAAAAAATAAGATATTTAAAAAGCATTGGATCATCGGTCCAATGCTTTTATGTTCATCACAATATTACAATCTGCAACAGGCTCATTATTCACATCCAGGGCATAATTCACATGCACGTCGATATTCCTGTCTGTCACGTCTACCTGCATATCTTTCGTATGTGTTCCAACCAACAACTCACCATAAGGGGTATCATATTGAGTGATATTCATCTTATCTTTCTCGAAGACCATATGGGTATTCGACAACCCGCTTTTTACAATCTCAAGTTTGCCACTTTCCGCAATTCGCACCTTATTCCTGATAAACCCGGGTATTCCCTCCACGACTTCGTCATAAATTACATAATGCTTATTGTTCTTGAAATAATATGTAGCAGGCGTGATCACTTGAATCGGCTCGTTTTCATCCTCTTCCACGATTCCCACCGTCTCATAATGCAATCCCGATATGCTTAATAAAACATCCTTCGTCATAACATCACCTGATATTCTTTCATATTCTCCTATACTAATCAATCCCTTACCTGACATTCTTTTTAATATTCTTCTATATTGACAAGTCTCGTCGACGCTACATCATATGTTAGGATTCCGTTCGCAAACCGGGTGAATTTCTCTGCCGCGTCGCTTACATAGAATTTATAAGCCGCCGCCCTTTCGGATCGATTCTCGATTCCTCTCTCAAACAGAATTTTCTTCAGATCCATCGCCGTCTCATACGCCGGATTCACGATATGTACCTTCTCGCCAAAATATGCCTTGATCCTCGACCGAAGCAATGGATAATGAGTACACCCCAGAATCATCGTATCAATCTCCGTCTTTCTCATATCCGACAGATAGATATCTATCACTTCTTCTGTGATCCTATGCTTCGCAAATCCTTCCTCCACCAAAGGTACGAATAATGGACAAGGCTTCCCTATCACAACTGCATCAGGATTCATCTGCCTGATGATCTTGGTATACGTCTCGCTTTGTATCGTAGCTTCGGTCCCTGCCACACCGATAATACCGTTCTTTGTCGACTGCACGGCAACACGCGCCCCCGGCGCGATCACTCCCAGGATCGGAATGTCCGACTCTTCCTGCACCGTCTCAAGCGCCAGGGCGCTGACCGTATTACAGGCTACCACAATCGCTTTTACGTCCTTTGTCCTGAGAAAACGGATAATCTGTCTGGAAAACCGGAGAATATTACTCTTTGATTTACTTCCATACGGTACCCGCGCAGTATCTCCAAAATACACAATATTCTCATGAGGAAGCTGACGCATAATCTCCCTTGCAACCGTCAGACCTCCCACTCCGGAATCAAAAACCCCTATAGGGGACTCATTACTCAAATTATTCTTCACACTCAAAATCTCCTTTATGCCATTCGTGTTATCCATTGTACCGCCTGCCATTTAGAATTTCAAGTTGAAAGCCGTTATTTTCAAATATCCTTTGATATGTTTATAGAAAAAACGGGCGATAATCCTGTACATAGAATCGGTCTCAAACTAATTCTATGAAGACCGCAAGACTACCGCTCGTTTTTTTCTTACATATTCTTACTCCATCTTCCTAAAGCGCTAATTCCTTCGCTATCTCATACTGATAAACCGGAATTCCCTTCTGCATACCAAGAGCCTCGTTAATGTCAAAATCAACATATTTACCATGCTTGTATCCGACAACCCGATTTGACTTACCTTCAATCAAAAGATCCACCGCCATCGCGCCCATAATGGAAGCATATACTCTGTCCTTACATGTCGGGCTTCCGCCGCGCTGCATGTGTCCGATAATTGTCGCCCTGGTCTCCATACCTGTCGCCGCTTCGATTCTCTCTGCCATCTCTATGGAGCCGCCGATACCTTCTGCGTTGATAATAATGTAATTCTTCTTACCACGTTTCCGACATTCCTGGATATCTGCCACGATCGCCGCCTCATCGTATCCATGCTCTTCCGGCAGCAAGATACGCTCCGCTCCGTTGGCAATACCGCACCACAATGCCAGGTATCCTGCATCCCTGCCCATTACTTCGATAATGGAACATCTCTCATGGGATGTGGATGTATCACGTACTTTATCGATCGCTTCCATCGCTGTATTAACCGCAGTATCGAATCCTATCGTGTATTCCGTACAGGCAATATCCAGATCGATCGTTCCCGGAACTCCAATTGTGTTAATCCCAAGATTAGCCAATGCCTGCGCTCCGGCGAAAGAACCGTCGCCTCCGATTACCACAAGTCCGTCAACCCCGTACTTCTTCAGGATCGCCGCAGCTTTCTGCTGTCCCTCTTCCGTCCGCATCTCCTCGCACCGCGCAGTCTGAAGAATCGTGCCTCCGCGCTGGATCGTATCAGAGACGTCTCTTGCTGAAAGATCTATAATCTCTTCATCCAACAGACCTGCATAACCCTTTCTGATTCCTCTGACTCTCAGACCTTTGCTAAGCGCTGTACGAACGACGGCGCGGATTGCCGCATTCATTCCCGGCGCGTCGCCTCCACTGGTTAACACTCCGATTGTACGTACTACTTTTGCCATAAATCATTCCTCCATTGTAGTCATTTTATGTACACTCCGGATCACTCTGTCTCTGCCGCAAAGACAGATACATGCATTCCAGAAGCACAGTCATAGTTATCAGCCTTTCTCTCGTTCATCATTGTACATGAATTAACAAAGGTTTTCAATCGGTTTTTCTATTACTTTTACACAAGATTCTCCCAGATAATTCGTCAATTTGTTCAGCAGTATTCCGTCCGCATTCACGCTCCGGCCGACGCCCAGACGCTTGACAGCCTTCTCTCTTTTACAGTAGATCACTACCCTGTCCTCACCGTCAGAATCTTTTAACATATCAAAAAGTTCCGCCTCCTGGGCAAGATATGTATCTTTATCCGCATATTGAAGCCACAGCTCCCGCTTCGTCTGCTCAAAAGGGATCACTTTCTCGCAGATCAGCTTACTCGCCGCCTCGTCCTCTTCCGACACCCTTCCCCTGATGAATACCTTCGCCTCCTCGTTCAGATACTGTTGGTTTTTCTCATAATCCCTCGGGAATACCACCACTTCCACAGAACCTGCCAAATCCTCCAGCGTAACGAACGCCATCACCTTGTTTTGTTTGGTATATTTAATCGTCTTCGACGTGATTATGCCGCCGACCACTTCTCTTATCCCCTCATGCACCCTGGTTCTTCCATTCTCTTCATCTAACTGGAAGTCCAGAGTCGTTCTGGTAATATTCTTCCGCCATTTTTCTTCGTACTCCTCCATTGGATGACCGCTTAAGTATACTCCTAATACTTCCTTCTCAAATGCGAATTTCGTCTCCTTCTCGTATTCGCCTACATTCGGAAGAGGAATGTTGAATTCAGCTTTCTGGTCGTCGCTTACCATATCAAATAGAGTCATCTGCCCTGTCATAGAATTCTTTTTCTCCCGGTTTACCTGGTCTAAGATCTGCACATAGATAATCATGAACTGCTTTCTTGTACCCCCCAGGCTGTCGAAAGCGCCTGATTTGATAAAATTCTCAATCGTCCGTTTGTTGAGTATCTCTTTGTCAGACATGCGCTCGATAAAATCTTTGAGGCTCTTGAACCTTCCCCTTTCGTCTCTCTCTTCCAGAATAGCCGCGATCACAGAACGGCCAATACTTTTAATTGCGGTAAGTCCATACCGGATATTCCCGTCGTCTACGGAGAAGTCCCCCGCTCCCTCGTTAATATCCGGCGACAGAATATTAATCCCCATCTGACGGCTGGCATAGATATATTCCGCTACTTTACTGGGGACGTCGATTACGGACGTCATAAGCGCCGCCATGAATTCCACCGGATAATAATACTTAAGCCACGCCGTCTGATACGCCACCACCGCATATGCCGCCGCATGAGATTTGTTAAAAGCATATTTTGCAAAATCTATCATCTCATCATAGATCTTATTGGCAGTCTTCTCGTCAATCCCGTTGGCAATACATCCCGGAACACCTTCTTCGACATTTCCATACACGAAGTTCTCGCGTTCCTTTTGCATCACATCGCCTTTCTTTTTAGACATGGCCCGGCGCAGAATATCGCTTCGTCCCAATGTATATCCAGCCAGTTCACGGACGATCTGCATAACTTGTTCCTGATAGACGATACAGCCGTAAGTTGACGCCAGAATAGGCTCTAACTGCGGACAGTCATAGGTAATACTCTCCGGATGGTCTTTCCCTTTAATATACTGAGGAATAAAATCCATCGGCCCCGGACGGTACAGTGCGATTCCGGCTATCACATCTTCCAGGCTCTGGGGCTTTAACTCCTTCATGAAACTCTTCATGCCGCCGCTTTCTAACTGAAAGATGCCGTCCGTTCTGCCTGTTCCTATAGAAGCCAGAACTTTCTTATCGTCATAATCAATCTCCCCTATGTCGATCCTCTTTCCGGAACTCCTGCCTGCAAGCCTCACGGCGTCCTGAATCACAGTCAGAGTACGCAGCCCCAGGAAATCCATCTTAAGAAGTCCAAGCTCTTCCAATGTTGTCATCGTAAACTGCGCTGTGACGGATCCGTCTGAACCAAGAGACAGCGGAACATACTCGTCCAC
>Ga0224746_10308_pt1 | contig 11028 bp, 9 predicted proteins | sample LIM_F_Water_Bulk_FD_183000 | JGI IMG/M metagenome (GOLD analysis project Ga0224746, IMG submission 183000) | Enriched cells from gastrointestinal tract of the lab mouse from Pacific Northwest National Laboratory (PNNL), Richland, Washington... | ecosystem: Host-associated > Mammals > Digestive... | reverse complement strand
CGTAGCACTGACTGAAGCCGGCGAAGCATTCCTTCCATGTGCAGTGCAGGTGCTCCGTAACGCACGTCAGTGTGTTGAAAAAATCAACGATTTAAAACACCTGCTCACTGGCACGCTCAACATAGGGGTAACCTATACTTTCAGCCCTATACTTACCGAGACTCTTTCAGCCTTCATGAAGGCGTACCCAGAAGTCACGCTTAATATTTTCTACAAACCGATGGAGGAACTTATGGAAATGTTACATGACCGGGAGGTGGACTTCGTGCTCGCATTCAAGCCATCGCGTCCCGCTGAAGATGTAGAATCACATGTGCTGTTTCAGAACTTCCTCGCTGCGGTGATGAGCGTTGACCATCCTATGGCTTCAAAGGAAAAAATCACATTGGATGAACTGGTGAACATGGAGCTCGCCCTCCCCTCCCACGGTCTTCAGGCACGCAGTACATTTGAGGAACTTGTACCATTCAACATTCATTCCAAACTGAAAATACGCATCCAGCTCAACGAAGTAAATATATTGCTAAAACTCATCCGTCAAAGCAACATGGTAACCGTACTTGCCGAAGGTGGCGTGCACAACGAACCCGGCATCAAAGCCATCCCTCTCGATATCCCGAATAATGAGATGGCAGGATGTGTGCATGTACTCAAAAGTGCCTACCGCAAACGTTCCATGAAGGAATTCATACGGATGCTGAGCGAATCGGTTGCTGTGCGCGAGCAGTTTAATGCTTGGATATAGTCCTTAGAGAGGATAGCTCAAGAGTGGAGCTGACGTCGCATGAAGAAACTACGGGTGAAAAACAGCAATAGCAATGCACCTGATGTCTGTGAAATCGCCGTAACCCAAAATGCCGCCGAATAGCTGAAATATTCCACCATTATTCCTCCGAGAAGTATACCGATTCCCATACCGAGGTCCCATGCCGTAAGAATTGATGAATTGGCTGTGCCGCGCTGGTCATGCCGCGCCACACAGATAAACATATTCAAGAATGCAGGATACATGCGCCCGTTACCAAGACCTATCAGCAAAGCCGACAAATAATATCCCCACTCCCCAAACGCACAAGCAAAAAGAGTAAAGCCGACTGCACTTATCCACGCTCCCTGCAGGGCATTCTGTGTAAGTTTACCCTCTCTGAGCGACTTGGCACCATAGAGACGCGACACAAAAAGTCCCATGGATAGAATAGCAAAAAATATACCGGTACCATCGGTTATATCAAGCATTTCCTTACCGTAAATTGCCACATAATTACTCATCACACCCCAACACAGGCTGAAAAGCATGATATTTACAGCCATAAGCCATGCGCGGCTCAGGAAAAAGTGGTCCATACTTAATTTCGGCTTACCTTCCACCACGGGTCTGACAGGGATTTTAATAGTTGTGGTAGCATAAAAACCTATGAACGCCACCACGAGTGATATCCAGAAAAGCAACTGGAAATTACCGGAAAGGGAGTAAATATATATACCTGCGGACGGTGCTATAGCCATAGCGAGATTATTGCTCAATCCATAGAACCCAACCCCCTCGTTGCGACGTGAGGATGGAAGCACATCTATAGCCACAGTACTATTAGCTACAGTCGTAGCACCAAATGGCAGTCCGTGCATAGTCCTTACGATTGCAAACATCAGTATGGTGCCGGCTCCGATATAGCCAGTGAAACATATAAAGAAAGTAAAGAAACATAGCATCAGTACCTTCTTACGATTAAAGCTGTCCACAATAAATCCGCTGAACGGTCGGACAAGCAGAGCGGCCACCACATAGCCCGACAGCACAAGACCTATCAAATCCTTGTCGGCGGCAAACTGAGCGTCAAGATAAATAGGAAGAAGCGGCGTGAGTAGGTAAAATGAGAAAAAAAGCATAAAATTTCCCACCATCGCCTTGCAGTAGTTTGCATTCCAAAGCCTCTCCTTTGCAGATTCCTTATTCTTTTGCCCTATCGGTTCATTCTGATTGGATACGACAGCATTGTGATTTGCTTCCATTGTATTTTCCATACTTATTTTGCATCCGGCATTTGCCCCGGAATAATTTGGGCACAAAAGTACAAATTTATATCCATTCTGAACTTTTTTGTTAAATAATTTTTACAATTACAAAAGGTGTGCCATAAAGTTGCTAATTTTGCAGTTGAGTTTCCACACCTGACACAAATTAGGGGATAAAAATCTCAAAAATAAAAAATATCCCCTGATTACGACAAAGGGTAAAAATCATAATACAGAAAAGGTAAATAAGATGGCAGTCACCGCAAGTTCATCCACAGAGGATTTAGGACAACGGGCGATAGGAAAATTGCTGACACAGTACTCTGTGCCCGCAATCATCGCAAGCGTTGCCACATCTTTATATAACATAATCGACAGCATTTTCATAGGTAGAGGTGTCGGACCGATGGCTATAGCCGGACTTGCCATCACCTTTCCGCTTATGAACCTTGTAGCGGCTTTCGTAATGCTCATAGCTGCCGGAGGCGCTACTATTAGCTCCATTTTCCTCGGACAGAAAAATTTCACGCGAGCCACAGACGTGGTCAACAATGTGCTTATGCTTTCCATAATACACTCAGTGATATTCGGAGGGCTGACGCTTATATTCCTCGACCCGATACTATACTTTTTCGGTGCTACGGAAGCCACTATAGTGTATGCCCGTGAGTTTATGACTGTGATTCTCTATGGCACACCCATACTGTATGTATTCATCGGGTTGAACAATCTGATGCGAGCCACCGGCTATCCAAAGAAAGCTATGATATCGGCACTGCTTTCCGTAGCAGTCAACTTAGTCCTCGCACCTATATTTATCTTTACCCTTGAGTGGGGCATCAGAGGTGCTGCGATAGCTACTGTATGCGGTCAGTTCACAGCCTTTCTTTGGGTGCTCCACCATTTCCTGTCGAAAAACAGCTCTATACATTTTAAAAGGGATAACCAATGGCTCACATGGAGTATTATCAAACGTATCTACTCTATCGGACTGTCACCGTTCCTAATGAACGTGTGCGCATGTGTGGTGGTAATTTTTATTAACAGGGCATTGCTTGATTACGGTGGCGACGATGGCAACCTCGCCGTGGGCGCATACGGCATCATCAACCGTACCACCATGTTCTTTGTCATGATAGTATTTGGTGTCACCCAAGGAATGCAACCAATTTTAGGTTACAATATCGGTGCCAATAATTTTGACCGCGTGAAAAGGACGCTACGTCTCGGCATCTGGCTCGGAGTGGCAATCACATTCATCGGTTGGCTTGTGAGCGAATTGTTCCCCGACACTGTCACCGCGCTTTTCACCACCGACGAGACTCTTATTAGAATCTCACGCGAGGGATTCCGAATATATTTTATCTGCTACCCAGTTGTGGGTTGTCAGATTGTGATTCAAAACTTTTTCCAGAGCGTTGGAAAACCCAAAATGTCCATCTTCCTTTCACTCACCCGGCAGTTGTTATTCCTCATACCTTTCCTCATCTTCCTTCCAAGAATATGGGGTATTGACGGTGTATGGATGTCAATGGCTGCCTCAGATATCATAGCATTCATCGTCGCCATCGTCACTCTATGGTGGTGGATGGGACATGTGATGAAAAAGATGGAAAAATCAGCATTATGATAGAAAATTTAGATTTGCGCGTAGACCCGCGCACCGCTCATGAGAAACTGCTGCTCACAGCTGCAATCTCTACTCAATTAGGCATTGACGCCAATCGTATCAAACATATCACAGTAACCCGTCGTTCCATCGATGCCCGTCAGCGTCGGGTGATGGTAAACCTTTCCGTTGCAGTATATATCGACAATATGCCGGAAAATGTATCTCTGATTCAACCTGTTCATTACCAGAATGTGGCAGACGCGAAAAAGGTGATAGTAGTAGGAGCCGGACCTGCAGGGCTTTTCGCGGCATTAAAACTGATTGAACTCGGTCTGTGTCCCATCATTCTCGAACGCGGTAAGGATGTGGACTCACGTCGCAAAGATATGGCTAATATCTCGCGTGAGAACATCGTTGACCCGGATTCAAACTATTGTTTCGGTGAAGGTGGTGCCGGAGCTTATTCCGACGGCAAGCTCTATACCCGCAGCAAAAAAAGAGGTCCTGTTGATAAAATCCTAAACATATTTGCCCAGCATGGTGCCAGCGAGGATATTCTCGTGGACGCGCACCCTCATATAGGTACCGATAAACTTCCGGATGTAATCAAAGGTATCCGAAACACTATAATAGAATGTGGCGGAGAGGTGCATTTCAACACCCGCGTGACCGGACTTATCATAGATGGCGACACCGTGAATGGTGTCACAACGGCAGCGGGAGAGAAATATAACGGCGCTGTGATACTTGCCACCGGACATTCTGCTCGCGATATTTACCGCATGCTCCACACTCAAGGGGTGGAGATGGAGCCAAAAGGTCTGGCTATCGGCGTACGTCTGGAGCATCCTCAGCATCTCATCGACTGTCTGCGGTATCACTCAAAGAACGGGCGAGGTAAATATCTTCCCGCGGCTGAGTACACCATGCTCACACGTGTGGATGACAGAGGCGTCTACTCTTTTTGCATGTGTCCAGGCGGATTCATCATTCCGGCTGCAAGCGCAGACGGTCAACTGGTGGTAAATGGCATGTCTCCCTCCAACCGTGGGACACGATGGGCAAACTCCGGCATGGTAGTGGAAATACTTCCGGAGGATGTACCAGACCTCGATGACGAAAATCCGACCCTTAAGATGATGATGTTTCAGGAACAGATTGAGCGTGCCTTTTGGGATGAAGCGGGACACACACAGAATGCACCGGCACAACGTATGCTCGATTTCGTCAATTCAAAGCCATCTTCTGACCTACCCGAAACTTCCTACGCGCCAGGCATACATCCGGCACGCATGGATAAACTTCTCCCTAAAGGAATTGCACGTCGCCTACAAGCCGGCTTCAAAGATTTTGACAAGAAAAACAGAGGATTTCTCACGAATGAAGCTGTACTTATAGGAGCCGAGACTCGCACATCGTCTCCGGTACGCATTCCTCGCGACCCTTCCACCCTTCTCCATATTCACTACAAAGGGCTATTCCCCTGCGGCGAAGGTGCAGGATATGCAGGTGGTATTGTATCGGCTGCAATTGATGGAGACAGAGCCGCTGCTGCAGTGGCCGACTATTACAGTCAAGAGGCATAGAGCCACTCCAACTGTCAAATTCCAAAAACAAAATAGGCAGTGACCTGATGTGGTCACTGCCTATTTTGTTTTTTCCTATATGAGATTTAGAAGAAATAAGTCACTCGTATATCCCATGTGCGGTTCTGTGCACTAAAATCCTTCAACTGTACAGTCTTCAAAGCGTAAGTCATGCCCCAAGTGTAGGATGCGGAAATTTGCCAACGCTTGTAAAGCTCCACACCGGCTCCAGCTGTCAAAGCTATTTCACCGCCTGAGAAATCAATAGCTTCACACTTGCTGTGAGCAGCCTGTATGCAAAATGTAGGACCACCATACACAAAAGGAGCTACATAATCCTCAAGCCCCTGGAGACGTGTATATTTAAACTTAAGATGGAAAGGAATATCGACATAGTGCATGTATATGCGTTCATTGCCATAACCCTGCGATTCCCACAGAAGCTTCTCTCCCATGTGAAGAGTGGCACCTCTCTGTTCATACAGAAGTCCCATATCAATACCGAAACCAATACCGGGAAACATCATTTCAGCATGCAAACCTGCCGATTCTCCAACAGCCTGGTCAACGGTAAACAAATCCTGCTTGAACTTCATTGTATTGAAATTTACACCTGCAGTGGCACCCCAACGGAACTGGGCACTGGCTTCTGATGCGGCGCATAATGCAAACACCGCTATAATCAATGTGATGATATTACGCTTCATATCCCTTAATATTTTTCCTTATTTCTTTGATTTTTTCTTTATTCAGAGCCACAAAGTTACACATTTTTCTTGAATATCCTTGATTTGAGCCATCATTTATCATTCACTTTACATTTTCAGAACTTCTCATGTCATTTTGTCATAAAATATTACACTCTGTGATATTTTTATCATCGAATTAGCCTAAATTCACATTTTTTCGTTACTTTTGCATATCTGTATGTAATAAACCAATCACTTAACTCATCATATCATGAACAGATACTTACTTGGTATCGTGGCTGCATCGCTCGCACTCGGAGCTCAAGCCGACGACAAGAAAGCTGCCAACGACAGCACAGGAGGCTTCACCTTCACTGATGTGAAGCTTGTAAAGACCACTCCAGTAAAGGACCAGAACAAGTCAGGCACATGCTGGAGCTTCTCCGGAACTTCATTCTTTGAAGATGAAATCCTACGCAAGACAGGCAAGGAAGTTGACCTCAGCGAAATGTGGACTGTGCGTCACTGCTACAACGATAAAGCTGACAAATATGTACGTATGGGCGGTACCATCAACTTCGCTCAGGGCGGTAGCACTCTTGATGTCGGTTATGTAATAGACCGCTACGGTATGGTGCCGGAGGAAGCTTACACCGGTCTTCAGTATGGTGAAGAAAAACATGACCATTACGAACTCGCACCGGCTCTCACTGCATTTGTAGAGTCAATCAACAATCGCTGCGGTAAAAAATCAACCGCATGGAAAAAGGCTTACGAGGGTATTCTTGATGCATATTTCGGAGAACTTCCCGAAACTTTCGTGTATGAAGGAAAGACCTACACCCCGAAATCATTCGCAGAATCACTCGGTATCAACACAGCCGACTATATTCCTGTCACTTCTTTCACCCATCATCCTTTCTACCAGCCCTTCGCCATCGAAGTTGCCGACAACTGGATTTGGGAAAAGTACCACAATGTACCTTTGGAAGAAATGAAGGCCATCGTTGACAACGCTCTTGACAACGGTTACTCCGTAGCTTGGGCTGCCGACGTAAGCGAGCCCGGATTCAAATGGGTAAAAGGCTACGCCGTGATGCCTAAAAAGAAAGATGGTAAAGACCTTACCGGTACCGAACTCGCGCGTTGGGTCAAACTCAGCGACAAAGAACGTGAAGCTGAAGCCAACAAAATTGAAGGACCTGCAGAGGAGATTGAAGTAACACAGGAACTTCGCCAGCAAATGTTCGACCAAATGGAAACCACCGATGACCACGGTATGGTAATAGTAGGCAAAGCTGTGGACCAGAACGGCAACAAATATTACAAGGTAAAAAACTCTTGGGACACTAATCAAATCTACGATGGATTCTTCTATGTTTCAGAGCCCTACTTCCTCGCAAAGACCCTTGATATTCTCGTTAATCGCGAAGCTATTCCAAAAGATATCGCAAAGAAAATGAAAATCTAAAACTCTCTCAAAAACTGTTTTTTAATAAACTTTTCTATCACATGCAGTCGGCTCCTATTATTCAGGAATCGGCTGCATGTATCTTTGACACCAGACCATGGCATCCACTTTCCATCTATTCAATCCTGAAAATGACCTTGCACTTGGCATAGGTAACCGAAACTACACCCCTCCACCCCATGCAGCCGCACTTCATCATGCCGGCAGTCTGTTTCCTATGTGGTGGGCAGAGAGCGGAGACTGTATAGCCGCACCTGAGGAATTTGAGGAGGACGCATCCTTGCTACGCTCCACCTTCGGGCTTGAGGGAGAGATTGGAGTCCACAAAGGGATTGATGCAATATCTCCATGGGGATGGAGCCTTGATGCCAAACGCCAGTACATGTCCTATCTCACCAAAAACGGACTTGAAACGCAACTACTACCATCCGATAGCAATTTAGAGGAATGGCGACAGATAAGCCACCGCCGGACTTCAATAAAAATCCTTTCGGAACTTGACATGGATGTGTCACTTCCAATAGAGACTACCGACCCAGACGTAGTAGTCGAGTGCGAGCGTATGCACCCCGGATGTTTCATCAAGTCACCTTGGTCAAGCAGTGGTCGCGGAGTCTTCAATGCCGGTACATTGGATTCCACTACCCTGCGCAAACGTGCAGCAGGAATAATAAATCGTCAAGGAAGCATAATAGTAGAAAGAGGGCTTGATAAAACAATGGACTTTGCAGCTCTATTCCACTCGAATGGCGATAACGTCAAATTCCGCGGACTGTCACTGTTTACAGCTTTACAGCGCGGCATGTATGCCGGAAACATCGTTGCACCGCAAACACAAATCGAACATATGCTGTCGCAGCACCTCAACCCGGAAGACCTATATAATATAATTTCCCGCCTTGAAAATATTCTTCCACGTATCATCGGAACAACCTATCGCGGATGGCTTGGAGTAGACATGATGACATACATGATTGGCGGCATAGAAAAAATAATGCCATGTGTTGAACTGAATCTACGCATGACAATGGGAATAGCCGCCATGAAAATACATGAGAAGCTATCCAATAAGAATACTTACTTGCTCAATTGGGAGCATAACACACCTATCGGAGCGGGAGAAATTGAGCTCCTTCCACCAAGGCTTGGTTTCGCTTTACGTCTGAAACCACAACAATAGTTTTTACACACTTACCCTGTCAAAATAGATTGACACTCTCCATCAATGCAAGCATAAAAGCCATCCCAGCTAAAATGTCTTCAGACATTCATACAATCGATGCACCGGCAATCCCATCACATTGTAAAAGCTTCCCTCTATACTTCTGATGCCCGCTGCACCTATCCACTCCTGTATACCGTAGGCACCGGCCTTATCGAGCGGTCTGTATTTCTTTACATAATACTCAATCTCCCCGCGAGAAAGCTCTGCAAATTCCACTTTTGACTCAGCTCTGAATGTCACAGACCTATCATAGGTACGTACCGTTACACCTGTCACCACCGTCTGTGTCCTACCCTGTAATTTTTCAAGCATAAGGCAAGCTTCCGATTCGTCAACAGGCTTTCCCAAAACCTCATCATCGATTATCACTACTGTATCAGCAGTAATGACTAATTTCCTGTCATTTTCTGTCAGAGGAAATGCCATTGCCTTCATGCCGGAAAGATACGGCGCCACATCAATAGCTGCAACACCTGCAGGAACACTCTCATCTATGCTATAGGACGTGTCAATTTTGAAATCCAAATCAAGCATTCCGAGCAATTCTCGACGTCGGGGTGAACCGCTCGCCAAAATCAATTCGTATTTATTTAAATTATCAAGAGGCTGATTCATAATCAATTAATTTTATCAAAAGTTCATTGGAACATCCGTTAATTATACACAAAATTACAGAATTTTAATATTTCAATAAAAATTTTCATCAAAAAATTTGGCTATTATAAAAATGATAGATACCTTTGCAGTGTGTTAGTCATGTACAACACCTAAACACTACAACAAATAACCAATCAATACAACTCTACAATGAAAAAAATCCTCACCTCCCTCTTCCTCGTAGCAATCACAGCGATAAGCTGCAATGCCCAGCTCCTTTGGAAAATTTCAGGCAACGGTCTTGAAAAGCCGAGCTATCTTTTCGGCACTCATCACATAGCTCCCATCTCAGTACTCGACAGTGTACCTGGTTTTAACAACGCATTTGCTTCAGCTGACAAAGTATACGGTGAATTAATCATGAGTGAGGCACAATCGCCCGCTGCCCAGCAGATAATGATGACTGCTGCCATGGCTCCTCAGGATAGCACACTGACTGCCGTTCTTACTCCCGCACAGGTTGATTCATTAAATATTTTGCTCCAGAAATATATGGGTCCTATGGCGACAGTAGCACAGTTCAACCCAATGAAACCCGCAATGGTATCCACACTAATCGGAGTTGTACAGGCTCAGTCAGCCTTTCCTACCTTTAACCAGCAGGAACAACTTGACGGAGAAATACAGAAACGTGCTGCCGCTGCAGGAAAGGAAGTAGGTGGTCTCGAAACAATGGAGATACAGTGCCAGGCTCTGTTCGGAAATTCAATACTTGAACAGGCAAACGGACTCATGGACCTCGTGCGCAACGATGACAAGGCTATCGGAATGGCACATCGTCTTGCCAACGCCTACCTCGCCGGCGACCTGTCAGAAATGCTCTCAATTATTGAAGACCCGACTATGGGTACAGGCGAAAGCACCGAACGCCTCATCAATAAGCGCAATGCCAACTGGGTGCGGATTATGGCCGGACTCCTCCCCACAGCTTCCGTACTCATAGCTGTAGGAGCCGGACACCTTCCCGGCGACAAGGGTCTCATCTCACTTCTTAAAAAAGAAGGCTACACAGTAACACCAGTAGAATAAATGATAACACTTACCAACCTCACATATTCTTACCACCGGGGAGTCGTTGCCATCAACGATGCCTCGGCGGTAGTGTCTCCGGGAATACACCTGCTGCTCGGGGAAAACGGAGCGGGAAAGACTACCCTACTCCGTATAATAGGTGGACTGCTAATTCCACAAAACGGCTCATGCTCCATTGATGGCGAAGATGTGAAACTTCGTCTTCCCTCAACTCTCCAACGCACATTCTTTCTGCCGGACACAGTGGAGCTTCCAGCAAAAAGCGTAAATGCATTCGCCGCAATCCATTCACGTTTCTATCCTAATTTCTCAAGGGATACTCTTGAAGCAAACCTTCGTGAATTCGGACTGACAGGCGATGAAGAGTTTTCAAAACTCTCGCTCGGCATGCGTCATAAAGCCATCGTTGCCTATGCGATTTCACTGCATGTGGATGTGCTGCTTCTTGATGAACCGGCAAACGGACTTGACATCACTTCGAAGAAATCTTTGCGCAGCATGCTTGCCCGAAACACCGGCGAAGAGCAGACAGTAATTATCTCCACCCACACTGTCTCAGACCTTAAAGAGCTTTACGACGGACTGATTGTCCTCTCAAAGGGCAAACTTCTGATATGCCGACCCTCCTGGGAAATATCCGAACGGTTGGCATGTATCGACACGACCATTCCTCCGGCCCAACGAATTTTCATGGAACAAGGTCTCGGTATATTTCACTCTCTCATTATTAATGAGGATGGACT
>Ga0224746_10307_pt1 | contig 11063 bp, 14 predicted proteins | sample LIM_F_Water_Bulk_FD_183000 | JGI IMG/M metagenome (GOLD analysis project Ga0224746, IMG submission 183000) | Enriched cells from gastrointestinal tract of the lab mouse from Pacific Northwest National Laboratory (PNNL), Richland, Washington... | ecosystem: Host-associated > Mammals > Digestive... | reverse complement strand
TTCCATTAAAGAATATGTTGCACTGTTATTACGGGGCGGTGAAACCCTTGAACAGCGTTTTGCAATGGTACAAAATCACATGGAGGATATTAAAAAGCAAATGACTGATTTACAGAATGCATTTGAATTGACACAAAAAAAGTTATCATTCTATAAAAAACTTTTAGAGGGTTCTTCCTTTAAAAATATGTCCTATAGCGAAGAATGGAAGTTATTTAATCATGGAGAAAATTAAAGAGAAAAAATAGGAGGAAATGGAAAATGCCTTATATCACAGTAGAAAGCGGTGTTTTATCTGATACGCAAAAGGAGGAACTGATTAAACGGTTAACAGAAATATCATCTGACATTATGAAAATACCACAAGAATTTTTTGTAACAACCATAAAGGAAGTGCCCGACAAAAACTTTGGCATTGGCGGAAAAACCATTGACAAGGTAAAGGCAGAGTATATGCAGACACATACTAAGCAATTATAGGAGAATTTAAAACACAGGTAGGGAAAAGGAATGGAAAATGTTTTAATTACAGGGTCAACAAGCGGGATCGGAAAAGCGTTTGCCGAAAAATTTGCAAGCATGGGAAATAATATCATACTTGTATCACGAGATAGGCAAAAACTTGAACAGCAGCAATTATATTTACAAAATCAGTATCACGCAACTGTAAATTTTATTGCATATGATTTGTCAAAAGAAGATGCCGTAGATTTGATTATGAAGCAAATATACAACTGGAATATACCTGTTGATTTCCTAATCAATAATGTGGGCTTCAATGAGTGTGGCTTATTTACCAAAACAGATATTAGCAAGGAAATAAAAATGATTGACTTGCACATACGTTTTGTTACGCAACTTACAAAACGTATTTTGACAATTATGGAAAAGAATAATTACGGGCACATATTGAATATCGGTTCAACGGGTTCTTTCATTCCCTCTCCATCTGACGCAGTTTATTCCGCCACAAAAGCATATATTATGTCTTTTTCAAATGCCCTTTACGGAGAATATAGACATACAGGAGTAAAAATCACTTTGCTTTGTCCCGGAGCAACGGAAACCAATTTTGCGCGGAAAGCCAATATAGAACAAACCTTGCTTTTTAAATTTGCCGTTATGAAACCCGAACAAGTTGTTAAAATAGCTTATCCTAAAATAGTAAGAGGAAAACGCTTAATCATTCCGGGACTGTATAACAAGTTTCTTATTTTCTGCTCAAAGATAATGCCTCTTGACATTACAAACAAGCTGACAATGATTATGATGAACAATTACCGAGAAGAAGGTGATAACATATTGGAAAAATTTAAGTGCTGACACTTCTTTTTTAGATATCTCAAACACGATCCAAGGCACGGTTTATTGTACATGATACCAGATTTTTTATTTCAAGTCTATACATTTTTCCTGAAAAATACTAGAATTTCTATATCAAGGTTCCTGTTCACCCCATCCTGGGAACAGGTAAAAATCATACAAAATGCATTAATTCCTTGATGGCGTGCGCTTTTATTTCGTTGACGAACGAGTAAACAGTTACTGATCAAGAAACTCACAAAGGAGGATACTATGAAAAGATCCATCAGAAACTCTGCAAAGGCACTGGTCATCAAAGATGGCAGAATGCTGGCTGTCAAGATCAAAGATAACGACGAGGAATGGTATATCCTGCCTGGCGGCGGACAGGAATCAGAGGAACTGCTGCCGGAAGCCGTCTGCCGGGAGGTGGCGGAGGAGACGGGCATCCAAGTGACCGCAGACGAATTGGTCTTTGTGATCGAAGGCGTTCACGGAGAACCCTTTCACAGAGTCGATCTCGTCTTTCTGTGCGGCTATCAGGGCGAATCCCCTGACGCGGTGTCCCACAGGGACCAAAATCAGGCAGGATTTGACTGGCTCGATATCCAAACCCTCAACCGATCCAAACTCTATCCGTCAAAACTGCGCAGGCAGATCATGAATCTGTACGAAGGGAAACCTTATAAAGTATATCTTGGAAATGAGGAGACAGGTGATCCGGAATGTTTCGAGTAGATGAATATATGCAGCAATTGATCCTTTCGATGAAAAATGCATTTGGCGGCAGACTCCTGTACGTGGGACTGCAGGGCAGCTATCTGCGCGGGGAGGCGACAGAAGACGCTCTGCAATTTCCGTTACCATTGCTTTCCTGTCCGTCAGTGCCTGTCCTGCGTGTTTCTGAATGTCCGCAAGCACAACTTCGTGAACCGTCCTCGCCTCAATGGTGTGTGATGAACAACCCTCTTTCCCGAACTTGCGGTATTTGGTACAGCAGAACGGTTCTGTTCGATAATCGGCTCATGCGTGCCATAGATGATTTCACGCTCCGCATACGGGATATACTGTCTTTTCTTGGAACACATGGTCTTAGTTGGTTTGTCCGCTACGGTAAGGTTTCCTGCATAGACGGGGTTGCATAAAATCTTGCTGACATAGGCGGTATCCCAGTCATACATTTTTTCCTCGTCAGTGTACCTCTCAAACATTTCCTTTTTGTAGAAACTCGGCTTTATGACCTTTGCCTTCCGCAAGCGGTTACAGATAGTGTGAAGCCCCACACCCTCCTCGGCGATTGAGAAAATCAGTTCCACAACGGGGGCGGTCACTTCATCAATGACAAGGTGGTTATGGTCTTTCTCGTCTTTCTGATAACCGAATGGGGCGGTAGTAGCCATATACTTGCCCTGCATTCTCCTTGCATGGAGTGCGCTCTTGATTTTCCTTGACGTGTCCTTTGCGTACATTTCATTAGATAACCTCGCATAAAGAAGTACAGATTTTAGAGTTCCACATACCCGACAAAGTTGTAGTAGATTTTGATGTCCCGGTGAGTCTCCCCGGCAATTTCGTACTTCTCACCCACCTCGATGCGCTTCACAAGCCGCAGAAGCGTGGGGCGGTCAAGTTCCTCAGGCTGGGCATAATCGCGGATGACGGCCAGCCATTCGTCGGTGGCCTGCTCGTCCTCCTGGGCGGCCTCCAGCTGGGCGGTGAGCTGCGTCCGCTGTTCCAGCTTGCCCCGGCGTTCGTCCTCATAGCGGTTCATCAGCTGGACGCACAGGGCCTCCGGCATGACGCCTTTCACCTTGTCCTCGTAAGCGGTGACCACCAGCTTCTCCAACTCAGCCAGCCGCTTGTCCACCGCCGCCAGCGTTGCCCGGAGTGCCTTTGTCTGTTCCAGACTGGCGGCGTTCTTCTGGGCGAGGATTTTCTCCTTGAGGGCGGCGGGACTGCTCTGCGCCAGCATCGCCTTGGCGTGGATGTCCAGCAAGAGCAGCTTCGTCAGCACCTTGCAGTCGATGTAGTGTATGGAACAAGCCACCTTGCCACCGCTGCCGTATCGGTTACATATATAGGCTTTATAGGTGCCGTAGTGACCGTCCTCGTGGCGTTTCCGGCTTCGATAGTCTTTCAAAATCCGCATAGACGAACCGCAGTCTGCACAGTAGAGAACACCGGCGAACAAGGAGATTTCCCCATCGCTGCCGGAGCGCCCCTTGGAGGGGTGGTTGTCCAGTCTCTGAACGGCGTCCCAGACCTCCTGGGAGACAAGCGGCTCATGGGTATGCTCCACCTTGATCCAGTCCTCTTTCGGCTTGCTGACCTGTTTGTGGACCTTGTAGGAGACGGTGCCGGTTTTGTTCTGCACCATGTGGCCGAGGTAGACCTCATTCCGCAAAATGGTCTTGACCGTCACATCGTTCCAGTAGGTCGTTTCGCCCCGCAGATTCGGCCTGCCCTCCGCCATGTAGCAGAAGCTGCGGGGCGAGGGTACGCCCTCCCCGTTCAGCGTCCGGGCGATTTTCCGAAAGCTGTCCCCCTGCAAACGCATATCGAATATGCGGAGAACAACAGGCGCGGTCACCGGGTCGATTTCCAGGATATGCTTGTCCGCCGGAGATTTTCGGCAGCCGACGGGAGCGTAACACCCGACATACTTCCCCGTCCGAAACGTGGACTGCTTCACCGCCCGGATTTTGCTGCTGGTGTCGCGTGCGTAGAGATCGTTCATGACGTTCTTCAAAATGACCAGCATCTCATTGTTCTTGTGGATGGTGTCCACGCCGTCATTGAGAGCGATGAACCGGCACCCCATCGAAGGGAACACAATGTCTGTAAACCGTCCGGCCTCGATATAATCTCTGCCCAATCTGGATAAATCTTTGCAATCTTGTTTTTTTTACCTCCCTGGACGCAGGAACATAACATCTGTTACCTGCTCCCATTATAGCCGCTTTAGCACTGTAAAGCAATAGCTTTCCGCCGGACATCGGAAATTTTTACGCTGTCCGCCGCCCGTTCCGCTCCAGTTCCGTTGTGTCGATGACCTCGCCCATTTCCGCTTTTTCTGCAAAGCTGCTGGACAGGTGATAGGTTACTCCGTCCATTTCCACATCAAGCCCCAAGTTCAAAAACACGCCCCGTCGCCCGCCGTATTCAAAGCCGGGGAGTTCCCCTGCCACGGTAATCTCAACTGGCCGTTTTTTCGTTTTCATGCAATACCTCCCATGCTCCGCAGAACGTCCACGGTATTGCCCAGCGCACAATAAAGCGCCTCGCTGTCTGGATTTCTCATGCTGGACTTCGCCGCCATTCGGATTTTCCGCAGGACAACCTCTACATCCCGTGTGGTATACCCATTTTGAACGGCGGCGATGGCAAGGTTGACAAGATAGACGCAATCGGTACGGCTCAACTTGTCCTGCACCGCCATCCTGCCGAGCTGCTCCAGAATGCCGTCACGAGATTTTAAGGTGGCGGCTGTTCTGTCCTCCCGCCATAAGACCTCGCCGTTTTGAATTTCGGCAGCCGCTACCGATAACAGGTGAACACCCTCGTACATATACATCTTGTTCAGCGCCTGCCGCCTGCTGGGGGCGTATTCTTCGGTGATGTGAGTGTCCAGCCTCGGCCTGCCCCGGCCACGCTTGACTTCTTCCACTTTGATGTTTCCCATTGTCTGGCCTCCTTTCAAAAACAAAAACGCAGATACAACAAGACCGGCCCCAGCAAAAATGCTGTGGTTCGGTCTATGTATCTGCGTGAAAAATATGTGCAGTATTCAGGTTTTTATTATGGTAGCGCAAACAGATGTTTCCGTCAATGCCTTTGGGAAAATTTTGTCGAGAGCTGGCGGGGAATTGAGATTTTTGAGTAGTCACTTGCTGGGGCTGACTATGCGTCTTATGGGCATTCTCTAATCAGCAAACAGCCGGATTGGTTTTCGATTGAGCTGATACAATGATTCGTCCTTCTCCATTTTGTAAAGATTGATTTCATTTTCTTGACAGTATACCAAAACTTCTCTTTCAAATGAAGCATCTGACTGACAACCTAAAGTTATCGAAGTGGGAAAAATCATATCAAGCAATGCACCCTTTTTCAAATCATTCCACTTGTCGCCGCAAGCAGCCTTGTCTCGAATAATTCGCCATTCTTTTTCGTAACTCCACTCTGGAGATTTAGTAGAAAGACTTTCAATAAATGCAGTATGTGTGTCTTGATCTATAGAATCCATATTGATCGAGCGGAAGCACACCCTGCTATCAGAGTATATTACCGGAATTGCGGTAAATCGCAATTGTCTATTTATTTCAAGCAAATTATACTCCACGCACATGCCTCGGTGGTTATTAGCATAATGCGCCCACATCAAAAGAGATTTTTCAGATTCACTCAAGCAGGAAATACCTGTTTGTCTTCTTAATGTTTCCCATTCAGAATGGAATGATTTAATTGCTTGGCGCATTGTGATTTTAAGCTCTTTCCATTTTGGACTCCCTGCACGTATTCCTCGTTTATCCGGGCACATTAACAGCGCACTATCAAAAATTCCTTTTTCATCTATTGCTATATCGCAATCAAACACATCATAATCTCTTTTCCACTCGTCATCGACCTTTAGATCCTTCAGTTCGTCCATAGAATTCACCTCTCAATGCTGTAAAATTATCATCGCCTGGTACATTCTCATCGGCTCCACTACACAATTGTTTTCAGTCATATCCTCGACAAAAAACTTATATGCCGTCATAACGGATTGACCGTTCTCTTGACGGGGTTTCAGCAACTCTAAGGGCATGGTCAGTATATCATAGTAATCGGAAAGACTACTGTCGGGGTAGAGAGTTCGTACGTCCAGAATGGCCTGGGCGGTCTGCTCGATTAACTATCAACCGAGCTCCATGAGGCGGTTTACAAGCGAAACGACTTCATCAACCCATTCGGTACTATACCCAGCAGCTTGTGCGAGTCGATCAAATTTTGTGCGAATTCCTTCTTCATCACCTCGTTCATCAAACAGTTTTAAAAAGCGAACCCACCACCGAGCTTCAATCCCTGCAAGTGAAGTTTTCATAGCATCGGATACCCAGTCATCCATCAATCCATGCACTCTGGCAATACGACCAAAATTGCCGCCTCGGTCATCATGTACAATATCTGAATAAGAACTTCCGGGTTCTGGGTAAGGATGTGTTTTAGGATGCTCAACTGGTCTTGCGTTGGCACTGCGGTGTTCCCAGTAATATGTACGTAGATCAGCAGCATACTTTGCTTGCTCAATATAGGGAGGCTCAAGAATTGGTTTTCCAGAAATCACATTGGATAGTGACCAGGGGAAAACCGCGATTAAATCCCATATAGTCATAGCGTTTGCGGATGCCTTAAAACGGAAGGATGGCATTTCTTCTTTGGCAAGAAGATACCAGCCCTTTAATTCAATTCCAATCAAAGGTTGTCCTCCTTCATTACGTTCAAGACGCACATCCGGAAAACTCTCTGCGTATCTTCTGAATTCACAATCTATCCACTTTCCATTTGGGTCCCAAATCGCTCTCGTTGCGTTTAGTGTTGCGACTGTTTGATCTTCAATAGCTCCGCCGAGTAGCGTATTCATTGCAAAAAGATCGGTTGCAGATAAACCCTCAATGTTGATTGGGGACATGAAGTGCATTGGTACAGCGCGAAGAGCCTTGACGACGCCTTCGCGCAATTCAGTTCTTTCATCATCTTGCGGCAATTCATATCGCTCAACACTTTCCATTACTCCGCCTCCTCAAATACAAATGTACCATTTCGTTTAAAGCTGTCATATGCTTCGTCCAAACGGCCCTTCGCCAAGCCAACAAAGGTATCATCAATTTCGGAAACACAAGCATGGCGCCCCAGCAAAACAGATGCAACAGATGCGGATGCCAATCCGCCAAATGGCTCCCAAACAACATTTCCCTTACAGGTTGCCGCAGCTATCTGAATAAGCATCAAATCTAATGGCTTTTGATTTAAATGAGCGGCGGATTGCTTGGTGGGTTTGTAGGTCCGAGGCGCACTGCGTTCCATCGTTCCTCGCAAACGCTCTGAATCTGCCAGAGGCGGTCTGCTCCAGACATTTGTAATTCCATTTCTGTGATTCCAGACAGCCCGCATACAATCCCATTCCTCGCTTGTGATGGGTTTTGTACCATCCAAAGAGAAATACGGTCGATTTGCAGGCTTGCCAAACGCCGTACAGTAATCTGCCATTTTCTTGACAGCCTCGCCAGGAGGCCAATACCACAACCAATCTGCCGTTAGGTATTTCCTTGTAGCAGCATTTTTAACTTCACATGCCTCATTTGCTTTACATAATGGCAAACCGCTTCGTTGCCACTCTGCCCGCAGCCATTCTTTGACTGCAAGAGTTTGCCCATCCCCCGTATCGAGAAAAAGTTTTCTGCGATATAATGCTGAGACTTCTGTCACCACAGGCAATTGTCGTATTGTTTTTCCATTAACATTGCCTGCTATATGGGCCAAGCCTTTATCCCAAATAGCAAGTTGGACATACTCCCAGCCTGTTGCAAGCAGCAAAGGATGCACAGTTGCCCAGCCGACTTCTGTGTTCCAAAACCAAAGACTGGTAGACGGTTTTGCCGCTTTTGCCCACTCTAAAACATGAGGTTGGTACCAATCAACCAGACCAGCAGCATCGGTAGTATCTCCTCGAAATCCACGGACACCATAAGCACCATCAGAAACAATCAAATCAGGAGCCGGCCATTTTGAATACATTTCAGATACATTTCCATGATGTAGGTCATATAATTCGCTTGAAAAATCTGTTCCCATTCTCTTGCCCCCCTATATAAGCGGAAATCAGGCAGCATCCCTATCAATCTTTTTTACTATACCACAAATTCCGCCAGAATTCCAGCCCAAATATACCGCAAGAACATCAAGAGGGAGGCTTGCCAATATAACAAGCCTCCCTCTTGGCGTTCGTGGTTTCCTAAAGCGCATTTGTAAGGGCTTTAAACCAACTAAACGTTACATATCTCGCTCTTGATGATTTCCTCGACGCGGCCGGTGATGCTGTTCATCGCCTTGACCCACTCCCACTGCGACTGCCGCTTCAAGCCCTCGGTCGCTCCTTCGGCTTCCATCATCTGACGGACAATGCGCCGATAGCGTGCCTGCGCTTGCTCATTGAGGTCGGCGAGATAGGTATGCAACTTGCCCGTCAAAATCAGATGGTTCAGCAGAAGTGGGTTCGTTTCCTCCAGATATACCCGGTGTATCCGCCCCCATTTTCCAATGGGGCGGTCATCACCCTCCGACAGTTTAATAGCGGGGATGTAGTAATCCCCAGCAAGGACATAATCAAGGCCGCTTGTTTCGTCATGAATTATCGCTTTTAATTCGTTCATTATGTTTCCCTCCATCATTTTCGGTAGCCGCTACCGTTAATACAGTGTTCGGCACAAATCAGCTTTGTCGGAGGTAACAGGGATGCTATGTCCTGTGTGTAGTGGCATTCTTTATGAGAGGGTGGCATTGATGATGTTGCGGAACGGTGTAATATCCATTTGTGCGTTTTCTATGGAGTCCACTCCGTCATTGATTGCAATGTACCGCACGTTATGATTAGGGAAAAATACCTCGATATAAGTACCCGTTTCAAGATAATTCCTCCCCAAACGTGACAGGTCTTTTGTGATGAGCGTTGACACTTCCCCGTCCTGTATGTCCTTGATTAGCTGTCTGAAAGCGGGGCGGTCATAGTTTGTACCGCTGTAACCGTCATCAACGTAGAACTGGCAGTTCAGAAAACCGTTGCGCTTTGCGTAATCTTTCAGCATGGTTTTCTGCGTGCTGATACTCATGCTCTCATTGTTCGTGCCGTCGTCTTTGGAAAGCCTGCAATATAAAGCAGTGATTTTGTCGTTATTCAATTTTGCCCTTTTCATGCAATCCTCCATGTTTTCCGAAGGAAAATGCGACTGCCTTTGCAGGAGCAGAGGATTTTCCTCCTTGATGAAAAGGGACTTCCTCTCAACTCATATTATACTATATTCCCTTTTCCGTTTCCAGTGCTAATTGGCTTTGTTTTCCGCTATTTCCTTAACCTTTTTTGTTATCTGTTCCTCGGCTATCCGCTTGAATACCGTTTCCATTTTTTCAGTGCCTACATAATGCCTTTCCACGATTATTTTTGTGGGTGGGTGCTGTTGGGTGGTTCTTTGTCCTGTCTTGCTGTTTTTGCTCATAAATCTGCTCCTTTACATGAAAATAGAGCGTATAGATTTGTTTTCTATACGCTCTGACGCTGTGTTACTTATTCTGTTGTGATTGTGGCATTGTTTAACTGGTAATCAAGTTTTTTAAAGTTTCTTTTTCATACAAATGGATTCTTCCATATTAACATATTGTCCATAATTTGGTATAACTTTATAGCCAATTTTTCTATATAATGCCATAGCTGATACAAGGGGTTCTCCAGATTCTAGAATAAAATACTTAAATCCTTTTTCACGTGCCCGTTGTTCAAGCATTTTCATAAGCTCATTCGATATTCCTTGTCCACGATATTCTTCTTTTACAAATACCCTTTTTACTTCTGCATTTTCATCATCATATTTTTTGAAACTTGCACTACCTACAGGAATATCATTGTCATACGCTATGACAACGTCATGAATATCATCTAATTTGTTGTATTGAATGTATTCTGCTCTATTTTCTTCACCGCCCACAAGTTCATTTAAAAATTCATCTAATCCATGACACAATTCAATAAAATCCTTATTCTGTCCGTCTGTATATTCAAATTTCATAGTATATCTTCCTCCATAGTTTTCAATTAGCTAAAATTTTACCACAATCACATTGATATTGCTATCACATTTTCATTAAATTATTATAATCACAATTCCTCCCTCCGTTTTGCTTTGCCTTGTTGTTTGTTTTGCTGTCGGCTCTCGTTCTGAAGCTCCCTTTCAAGGTTCTTCTTGTTATAGCTGATTACCTCGGCATATGCTAACTCTGTGGCAGTCTTGGTCTGCTCTTTGCTGATACTGTCATACTCCGATTGCAAGGACTGTATCTCGGCTTTCCACTGTTTCGGCGTTATCTTCTCGCCGTTCTGTAAAAGGCTCTGCATACGCTCCTTTAATTCGGGGTACTTCGATAAGCTGTCCTTATTCTCCTTATCGTATTTGATTTTCGCAAGTCCTTTGAGTGACTGGCTCTCCTTATAGGTGGCTTGGATTGGCGCATAGAGGGCATACATTTTTGACAGTTCCTTTAATCGGTTTAATTTCTGCCCTTTTGAAAGATGTACCGTTTCAAGCTGTTGGTATTTCTGTTCCTTATCCGCTGTGAAGTTCGCAAGGCTCTCAAAGCTGTCTATCTTCCTTGTCGTGATGAATTTCTCTGCATTGTCGGCTGACTGCAAGGCGCTTCTGTCGGATATTCTTCTTAGGTGCTTTCCACTGACAATCGGCAAGTCAAGTCTGCCTTTACGCTCCCTCACTTTTGCAATCATTTCCATGACTTCATTCTTCACGCTGACCGCCGCATTTTTAATCTGCGTACTTTTGTACGTTGCGTACTGTGCGCTGTGAAGTTCCTGCTTGGCAAGCATGAGCATTTCTTTCGCCTGTTCCAACAGCATATTGTTCTTGATGATTTCCCGATTGATGTTTCCCCTCTCGGTCTGTATTCCCTTGCGCTCTAAAGCGTTGGCAACCGCCCCGATATGGATAGTTGGCTCTCGG
>Ga0224746_10305_pt1 | contig 11079 bp, 12 predicted proteins | sample LIM_F_Water_Bulk_FD_183000 | JGI IMG/M metagenome (GOLD analysis project Ga0224746, IMG submission 183000) | Enriched cells from gastrointestinal tract of the lab mouse from Pacific Northwest National Laboratory (PNNL), Richland, Washington... | ecosystem: Host-associated > Mammals > Digestive... | reverse complement strand
TGAGATTGCTCCCAGTATTTATCCCAGCAAATACGGAACAATACAGCGGGACGTATGAAACGATAGAATGGATTAAGATTAGCATGGTATCCGGCAAAGGGGTAAAGAAAGTCGTAAATGTGAAACTAGATAGGGAATCACAAGAGACCGACCTCATTAAAAAGTATCTAAAGCCTGCGTGAGTCGAAACATACTCATTTGCTTGGAAAGAAAAATACCAAGCAATATAAATCCGTTCCCTTTTCCCAGACGGACATTTTGTATTTTTGTTTCAACTTGACAAGCGACGTGAAATTTGGTATAAAAGAAGCAGGGCGAACATATGATAAGCCTGGAGCCGAAATGCTCTTGGTGTGAGGGCACCACAAAAAGTTGAGCTGCATATGGGGCAGGGTAATTCCCATAGCCATAGATGCTGAGAAGCATCAAGCCCTGCGGCGGGGACAACGCCGTAGTCCACATGGGGGACTTAATTATTCCCATGGCGACCGATGCTGAAAAGCATCAAGGCTGGCAACCAGCATAAAACCCTCAGCAGGATGGCAGCAATGTCATCCTGCTTTTCATTTGGAGGAGATTATGGATACAAAGGAAGCTAAAATGCGCACTCTTTGCGGACAGGTTACCCTTGCGGCGCAGGCTTACCAAAGAAATCTCGTTGGACGCGCTTTTCTGTATGTGTTTGGTGAAGAATGTATCGAAGTGTTATTTCGTACAGATGATTTCTTCCACCTAACTGGCCTGGAATCCTGTCTTGATGCAAAAGATTTTTACGACAACGCCAAAAATAGCAAACTATCACACAAACAGATATACTTCAAGCCCAAACATCCCTACGATTTGGTGAAAAAGAAACTGCCTTGCTTGAGTCGTTTGGATGAGCTGACCAAGCATAAAGTAACCATTCTTAAAGACATGAAGACAAGCAGTATTACATATAAAGTTGGGCTCACTAATGTGTCCTTCACCGTAGGAATGTACTATAAGGCGGGTTATTATTCCCCGCAGACGCTGAGGGTTAAAGACAATTCCTTGGGGACAAGCCGCGATGCGGTAGATGCAGACTTTATATTCGGAAAGAAGTATGGGGAAAATCAATATAATGTAATGCTATTCTCCCAAAGTGAAAAAGAAATTCCTCAAAAGCTTCTTAACCTTCTTGCTCCGGATTGCCTTCCGGTAGTCATCCCTTCGTCAACCCCAAATGATATATCACCATCAGAAACTTGTTCAGTCTCCTCAGCCGAGAACTTACAAACTGCGGAAACAAAGGGGGCGGAAAATCTGCCGGTGTAGATGAGACGCCTTCAAATCGTTCAAGTGGCATTATCTAAAACTGATAGAATAACAGTCATCGGCTACATATCCATCTATTTCATTAAAAACACAACGCTATTCACCAGGCGTAAGATTTTTGTGAGGAGGTTTAGTCCATCATTCTGGATAAATTTTACATCAACATGTCGCGGGGGCTTGAAACGGAGGTGTCCGAAATGTGTAACTTGAGCCAAGGTGTATGGGAAAAAGGCGTGCAAAGTGGCATGGAAAAGGGTATGGAAAAGGGCATTGCCGCCCTCGTGGCCGAACTCCAGAATTTCATCGGGGACCCCGCAGCAATTGCCCAATCTCTCGTCCGGCGCTTTGGACTGCCCCAGGAGGCCGCCATGGAAAAGGTCCAGCAATACTGGAAAAACTGATACAACACCCCCTGCCAACCCTGGCAGGGGGCCTTCTTTTTTGAGCAAAAGAGAATCTCTGGCTGATGGGGATAGTCGCCCTCCCCCTGCCCGACACAGCCCTCCAAAATTTTCTCAGCTTCGATGAAATATTTTCGCCTTCTCAACCAATATAAATACTGCGGAATTTTCCTGCCTCTTTGTACCAGAACTGTAACTTGCCGAAGCTGCTTCCCTTTCCAGAATTATTTCACCAAATAAATATCAGCCAGTCCAAAGTCGGTCCCGACTGCGCTAAACTCTATGGTTACTGTTGAAGTGTTATGTATTGGTATGCTATACTTTGTTTTAGGAATTCCATCAGACAGCTCTACAGCCTCTGCTTCTATTGATTTTCCATTTTCTAAGTAAGAAACACGTAATTTGCCGCGTCCTGTTCTTGTATTGTCTACGTGCCCTAGCAGAAATTCTATATGCGAGTAATTTTCGCCACATGCTATGCGTATTGTGTCAGAGATGTATGCTCTTGCAACTATTCCACTTGAGTATTCTGTATTTCCCATGAAAAAATGAGAATTTTCATCATACACATCAAGGGCTAATCCATCATAATATAGCCCTGCAGAAATGACATTTACCCTTTCTGGTATGTCCTTCCCATAATAGATTGCGCCATCCTGATATTGTATTGGCTCGCTTAGAAAAGAATTCAGCAGACCTTCTGAATAGAATGTTGCTCCATCAATAGTTGCCATGTAATCTTTCCACGAAGATTCAACCTCTTCTCCCAAAATATGTAATTTTGGTTCACTAAGGATAGCCATCTGTTTTGTTTTGTATTCGTCCAGTTTCTCTCGCATCTGCTTATTTTCTGATGCTTGCTCTAAAAATTCAGTGGACACAACCGCCAGTTCATCTAACAATTCATCTTGGGAACATGACACAACCATTGGCTCATCTCTCCCCAGGGAGACAAGAAACTGCTGCAAGGAATTCTGTATCTCTTTTTCCCCCTTCCCATTTTGGTGTAATATCTGAGCAATCATCTCAATTTGTTCCTGTGGATTGGACAATGATAAAATTTTTTCATCAACTAAACCCTGCGATACCATTGCTACCTGGATGTAGTCAGAAATGCTATCGTATGTAATAACATCATGAACCAGGTACATATGACCTGCTGAAGTGAACATGCCTGCAAGGACTGTAAAAAATACTCCCGCAATTGCTCCTGCAACTGCAGCAAATGTTGGGTTTCTGGTCTTTTCCCTCCACCAACCTATCTTCTCTTGGTACTTGTTTTTTAGCATATTTGTCGCCTCCTTGCTGTTATTTGTTTCCAGCAACGCTATTATACCATTCTTTCCAATATTTGTCGAATAATTTTTGAAATTTCGATGCCTTTGCCGCTAAAGTTCTGCGCTCTTTGCTAGGTGAGGGGGTTTTTTGTTTGCTGGGAGGGCGGTTGGCAAAGGAAGGCGAGGCGTCCTGCCCGATAAAGCTACGCGCGTTGTCCCTCAGAAAATTGTTGATAGTTTAAGGCCTACCCCCCCAACCACTCAAATATCAGCGTTTTGAGAAACATCGCTTATCTCCTTGCTCAAATTCTTTAATGCAGATTTTATCCAGCATTCACATGGGCATGTATGAAGCTGAATCAGGAACAATTCTAAGCTTGGTGCGGCTCTGCGCCATGCGCGGTTGGCTACATTATATTTTTTTGCTGGGTTTGTGAATAGCATAATGGATGAAGAGGTAATTGCAAACACAGAACAAAAGCCAAATAGGGCCTGCTCTCCAGTTGCCGATGTAAGAAAACATAGCATAGAGAAAATGATTGACCAGGGGCCAAAGGAATAGTGAATACAGTTAAAAAAATCAGCAAATATAACCATCCATTTACTTTTCTGATTATACGCTGCAAATCGTTCTCATATGGCTCTGTATTGTCAGATTTGATGTAGATACTGGCTTTAAGAAACCGCCTTTGCACGAGAATGAGGGAATATATAATGTTTCCTAGCAAGACAAATATTATTGACACTGTGACGTACATCTCTAATAAAGTCATACTTTTTTTAATTACTTCCATTACTGCCTCAGCTCCTTGAAAGAAGTTTGGGTCCCCAGTGAGGAGGAGTTATTCCAATTATTTGTTCTTTTCTTGCTATCAAAACTTCATTCCTTTTTCCCCCAGAAGTAATAATATCATGCTTGTCAAGTTTTGTCGAATTTAATACATGAGTGCAGAGAGTCTCGGATACTTGAACCAGGAGCCAAAACCTCCGGTTAAGCCGGAGGCTTGAGTAGGCCCTAGAAGGGCCTAATACCGGCGGGCGTCTCAAGACGTATCGAATATCTTTCGCCTGCATCTCATGCCCCGCCGACCGTAAACGGGCAATTTATCTTTAACAATACTGGAAAAGCTGACCGTGCTGCACCAGGGGTTCTTCGGGACCCCCAGGTTTTACATTTGGGGGACGATTTGACAAGGGGGAAATACGTAGCGGAGCCACTGGACCGCTGCCCCACCTGAAACAGCTTAGAGAGATGTCCCCATTCTGTGTCTGGCAACATGACCACAAGCTGAACAGGACGCGACTGACTTCTTGTTATCAAATCAACGGCTAGCTACTCCGTATATTGGCCCGATACCACTCACGAACCCCTCACCTGTTTTGTCCACCCCGGAACGCCACATGCCACCCCCTTGCTCCCGCCACTGCTCGTATTATTTTTTATCCCTTAAATATAATCTTCCCACCCAACTTCTGTAACAAAGCCGTAGTCACTCCAAGAAGCTAAAAACCATCGGTGGACAAGGGCCCCAGATGGCTGAACGCATCCCTGAGACTGGAAATCGTTTCCTCCAGGTTCGCATATCATATTAGCAACGGAACCAGTATGAATAAGCAATACACCTCCGGCGATTACGCCCTGACGCAGACCCTGAAATGGGGCCAGTCCTACGCGGAGTTCCTGTTCAAAGACACCCACTTCCGCGACCTGCGCATCACCAAGCGAGACAGTTCCAACACCTGGACCCTGGCGGACGCCACCTTCACCCTGGACTCCATTAACCTGGAGAATCCCAAGGGCGGCCCCATTCACCGGGAAGGCAAGACGGATGGCAACGGCCAGCTGACGTTCAAGGACCTGCCCAACGGCACCTACCACGTCACAGAGACCGTTCCCCCGACCGGATACAGCCTCGCGGACCCCAACTGGCAGGATGTAACCATCACATCTTACAGTGACCGGGTTATCGACATCGAGTTCCTCAACGCTCCCGAGCAGGGCCTCCTGATTCGGAAGCTGGACGCGACAACCCGCCAGAACCTGGAGGGAGTTTCCTTTGAGGTCCGCTTCCTTGGCACCGCCGACAGCCCCAATGGCACCACAAATGACCCCCGTACCTACGTCACCGACGCAAACGGACTCATTTACCTGCCCGACTGCGAGCCCGGCTGGTACCAAATCACCGAAACCGCCGTTCCCGACGGCTACATCATCGACAGCGAGCCCCGGCTGGTTCAAATTGTGAACAAGCGCGAGCCTGTCATTCATAAATTCTTGATGCTCCCACTCTCTGTTGAGTGAGGGGGTTATTTTTTTTTGTTTGCTGGGAGGGCGGTTAGCAAGGGAAGACGAGAAGCATTGGGTGCGAAGGCGAGGCATCCTGCCTGATAAAGCTATGAAAGTTGTCCCTGAAGGGTTATTGACGTACTCCTCTTATACGAATTACACAGTAGTCATCACATATGACTTGAGTAACTCGGCTTGTTCAAGTCGGACAAAATGCTGTCTTGTCATCTTCTGCTCTCTATGCTAAAATCAATCAGAAATGCTTACATATCGCCTTTGCATAAGGAGGGATACCTTTGAGACTTACAATATTTTTTGGTCTTACGAGCATTTTCCTAGCTATCCTGCCATTTTTCATAAAAATAAAGACAAAGTATAGAATTATCTCTATTCGCACTGTGGCACTCTTTTTCGGACTCCTCAGTATTGTTTTCCTTTACTTGGCCTTTATGGATATTAGTGATGACTCGGCTGGTGTAAGTTCTCCGTCTCAATTTTCAAATAGTGATTCCAACGTAGCGATAAATGGAAACAATAATATAACTATTTTTAACGATGCAGGTGGACAAATATTTCCGTCCGATTATTCGCCAGGCACTGAGATAGGGAAATCAAATTATCAGGCAACAGATGATTTAGTAGTCCAATCCCTACGAAAAGCCGAGATATATTTTGATGGGAAGCAATATGGGTTGCTCGTAGATTTATATTCCTCCGGGCTGTTAGCTGAGCATCCTGTCGCTCTAAACAATTTAGGTTATATGTACTCCCAAGGAATTTACTTTAAACAAAATACGGGTTCCGCTCAAAAGTACTACGAACTGGCAGCTCAGAGAGGCCTGCCAGATGCTAACCGTAATTTGACTGCTTTGCTCCTCCGTAACTGCAAAACATATGAGCAGGTTGTTGATGTACTGAAGGACGGATTAGAGCGTAACGTTCCTGGAGTATCCCTTTTCCTGGCCTCTTGTATTCAAGAGACTGAACTATCCCCTGATATTATGACCGAAGAGAATTGGAAGCAAGCCCACCGTGATGTGGAGGACTTCTTTTCCTTTGCTCCTGAAAAGCAAGAGGAAATCCTTTCCTCAGCTATGATAAGCACAGGAGAGCAAGGCTTACTTGAGGATACCATCCCTCATGGCAATTCGTCTATATATGAGTCCTTAACTTCTATAGGCACTCATACCAGTTATACGTCCTCCTACAATTTAGTTTATATATATAGCTACATTAAAACGGGTCGCCGGTTTATTTATGACCACTTCCTGCAGGAGTCTTTTTTATACAGCAATCCCGTACATGACTAGGAACATAAGCAAACATGGCCCAGCATGCTTGGAGAGAGCTGGACATATGCATCATGCACACGATACAAACAGACAACTTGACGGGCCATGAAAAGGACCAGCTCATTGTTGGAAAAATTGCGGAGATGGAGCATTTTATTGAGACATTTGAACATTGATACTCTAACAGTTGCATTCACAAGATTATTTTGCGCGAGTAGCTTCATTTATCCCCAGTCTGGGCTTTACGGCCCAGGCTGGGGATTTTATTTGCATTTACTGAAGCAGCCAAGCCCCACTTGTGCAAACTGCACAATAATTCTTGTCGAAATTTTATATATAAATGTGAAATATTTCCATTTGGTGAAGCAATATGTATTATAGTGAGATACAGGGACGTTTTTATTTACTCTCTCTTGGAAGGAGGTAAATTCCAATGTGGAAGTTGTGAGAAAGTTCACAATCCTTTTTTACAGAAACTATCACGCTCTCAATACCACCCATCTAAGGTAGAAGAAACAAACATATCAGGTGAAGCATTTATTTACCCTTGAGGCAATTCAATTATTAAATATGCTGATAAGGGGCTACAGTCACAAAGGAGGATATTATGAAAACCATATTTGACCGAGTCGTTACTTTTTTCCTGTGTCTAGGACTTCTTATGATTCCGTGTTCTGCATCTGAAGCTGGTCTATCACCTAAAGAGACCGCCATTGCTAATGACCTTATTTCTCACGGTTATACAACTCAGGCAGCTTATCGCCTTGTGAAATTTGATAGCATTCTCAAGAAAATGGAGGCTTTTGGTCAAAAAGTTGATATTTCCCCAGATGGCACAGTTTACATCGAAAACGACTCTTCGGGGACCAATCATTTAAGTAATGATGAAGCTGAATTCATTATTACCATGCTCACGGAGCATATCCAACAACAGGCATCTACATGTATTGCACAGGAGGACGCTTTCCAAATTCTTGCGCAAGACATGGAGGAAAACCCCGGGAAGAGTGTTTACACTGTACGGACTGGAGAAAACTCTTTTTTGCGTGCAACAGTATTGATTACAGATTCTACTATTCCAAGTGGAAATAACGAAGTTTCTCCTGCTTCATCTGGCCCTGTTATCAGTGGTCAATACCAATTCTTTAATTATGGCAATAAACATATAAGCTATGAGTTAGAGGAAGTATCGGATGTTTATTATGCACGTTGCCAAATTGAAGCACTTGCAACTTCAACAGCAGAAAAAATGACTTTGACAAAACCTGATTCTGCCCAAGCGAGCATAGGGCTAATCTCCATTCAAAATGCATCCTTGAACCAAAAACAAACGGTTGCCACGGAGGTGGGAGATTATTGTGAAATTAGCAACAATGTGGTCTTTGCAATCTCAGGGTCTGCTGGAGTAAATTTACTAAAGGGACTAATTTCTATCTCTATAAGCGGTGGTGATAATTGGACACAAAAAGCTATTATCCGGGCACATAAAACGTCAGCTTATGGTATTGTTTGGACATTAGGCGATGTATACAAAATCTAATGGACCTTTTCTTAATATGTTAAGTAAACTATAATATATGATTTGTTTCACTTCCTTTCTTTGTTATCTTATTATCTTATTTTTGTTACTGAACTTCCTTTTCCCCAAAAAGCTATGGCGATTACTTGAGTCTTGGAAGGCTAGGCATGAGCCTTCTCCCGTCTTCTTCCTTTTGAGAAGAGTATGTTCTCTTTTCCTCTTGGTTCTTCTTTTGATAATGCTTTATAAAATTCGAACCGTTGCAAAATAGAAGGTTTAGCAAAACTCCAATTCCCCTTTTTGCAACTTCTTCGAAAAAAAAGAAATGTTAAGCAACAAGTTCCGTTGGCCATAACTGTTATATACAAATTTTCCTTGAGGTTTGTTCGAAAGAAGCAGTCGAGATAATGATTTCGCCAGAGTCAATTCTGATAAATGAGTTAGACAATCATCCACGACACAATATATACAAAATACTCGCAGATGATTCCAAGCTAGAAACATCCATTACAGGATTCCTTTTGGAATAGACAAATCTGGCTCACCTCCTGCGTGAGGTGGGCTTTTTTTGCCTAAATATATCTCATATTCCCCACGAAGCAAACAATGTTATGAAATTTATACTGTATCCCCTTGCCTCTTGGTGAGGGGTCTTGTATCTGTAAGCGTAAAAGGCCCAGGAAAACCGGGCCTGGGCTACTACGTTTACAAAAGAAGCGCTCTGGCACGGGATATACTTATGCCCTGCCGCCCGACATGGGCTACCGCTACTCATGAGATTTTACTGGACACCCCCCTGTCTCGCATGGTATACTTAATCTCAGGAAGAAGGCGTTCTCCATGGACCAGGAGGCAAACGTCCTGCACGACAGCCAATCACAGGCCTATGACGCAGCCTGCAAGCGCGTATTGTCTGAGAAATCCATCCTGGCCTGGATAATGAAAAGCTGCCTGGATGAGTACCGGGACTGCTCCATCCAGGAGATTGCGGAAAAGTACATCGAGGGCCAGCCCCAGGTGGGAGAGGTCCCCGTTCTGCCAGACACGGCACCCAGAATCCATGGCCTGGATACGGAGGACAAATCTACTGTTGAGGGCACCGTTCTGTATGATGTGCGCTTTCGGGCCGCAGCCCCATCCGACGGCAAGCCCATTGGCCTCATCATCAACGTTGAGGCCCAGAACAAATACCACACCGGGTATCCCCTGGTCAAGCGTGGCATATACTATTGCAGCCGGATGCTGTCCGCTCAGCATGGAACAGAGTTCATGAATTCCGAATATGGGAAAATCAAGAAGGTCTGCTCCATTTGGATATGCTTGTCTCCTCCCAAATACAGAGAAAACACCATCACAAAGTATCGCATAGTTGAGGAAAACCTTGTGGGCGAGGCCCATGAGAATGCGGTGGATTATGATTTGCTGTCCGTGTTTATGGTCTGTGTTGGAGGCCCAGGCAACAAAAATCATACGGGGATTTTACGTTTGTTGGAGGCATTGTTTTCCGAGTCTCTTCCCCCGGCGGAAAAGAAGAAAATCCTACAAGATGAATTTGACATCAATATGTCACGGGCGTTTGAAACGGAGGTGTCCGAAATGTGTAACTTAAGCCAAGGTGTATGGGAAAAAGGCATGCAAAGTGGCATGGAAAAGGGCATGGAAAAGGGTATCCAGGCGCTGGTGCTCTCTCTCCAAAAATTCCTGAAAGACCAAGCTTTGGTGGCCAAGGAGGTTGCCGAGCAGTTTGGACTGACCCAGGAAGCAGCCGCAAAAAGCGTGCAGCAATACTGGAAGAACTGATGCAGTACCCCCTGTCTCCCCTGGCAGGGGGTTTTCTTTTTTTGAGCAAAAGAGAACCGTCGCTGGTGAAGGTAATCACTACTGCTTGCGGCGGAAATGTTTCTGGCAAAGTATATTGGGGTAGTCCACAAGACCGAGCGGATTTTGCTCTTCCTGAAATCGCTTCTGACACTTGGATTTATTCCAGATACTAACCCCTGCGGACTTTCCCAGCCTCGGCCTGCAAACCAAGGCTGGGGCCTTTGAGAAGGCTTTCCAAAACGCACCCAAATGGAGGCTGCCCTAACTATGAAAAGTATGTTGAAAAAACTCCTGGGAATTCCCCAGGAGCTTTGCTTTTGGCAAAAGGAAACGCTTGGGTTCTGTGGCACAGCCCGATACCGGATGCTGGAAGAATTGTTTCCCGACCTATTGCATATCATCCCGCAAATCGTTTGAGGGATAATTTCTGGCGGTTTTGAAATATAGGAATTCACAGAGCAAGCCACCTGGTAGAACAATAGGGAGGATAATATGAAAGAAGAAAACAAGCAGCTGAAAGCATACTACCGTTTCCAATTGGAATGGATGGCCAGCCATGGGCATACAATCACGAGTCTTGTTTCTGGATTGAACGCTCTTCGAGAAGATTACCTGAAGGGCGCATCCATCTTGCAGATTTACGATGGATGGGAGAAAAATTGGGGATTTGGTGGAACGAAAGCTATCTGGCCTAGCTTTGAAGAGTTCCTGCGCGCCAGACCCCAGAAACTGGAAATAGAAAACAGCCCGCTGAGGGCCTACGGCAATTTTGCCCCAGAACAGGAAAAAAAGCAATGGGATGCATACACCCGTTTCCAACTGCGGTGGATGGCAAGCCATGGACATAGTATCCAGGACATGATTATCGGATTGGACATCCTCCGGAAAGATTTTCCGAAGGGCGCATCCATTCTGATGATTTACGAGGCGTGGGAGAAAAACTGGGGGTTTAGAGGGGCAATTTGGCCCAGTTTTGAAGAATTCCTGCGTACCGAATACAATGAAGCGAGAAGGGAAACTGAGTAAAATTCATTGTAAAAAACACAAAAACTAGGGTGTGCTGTGAAGATGAAACAATATTGAGAAATTTATACTGTATCCCCTTGCCTCCTGGCGAGGGGTCATGTATCTTCAGCCCAGGACTATTACCAAAAACGTAATTCCGCTACACCAAGGGTTCTTCGGA
>Ga0224746_10304_pt1 | contig 11088 bp, 11 predicted proteins | sample LIM_F_Water_Bulk_FD_183000 | JGI IMG/M metagenome (GOLD analysis project Ga0224746, IMG submission 183000) | Enriched cells from gastrointestinal tract of the lab mouse from Pacific Northwest National Laboratory (PNNL), Richland, Washington... | ecosystem: Host-associated > Mammals > Digestive... | reverse complement strand
TGCGGGCGATGACATCACACAGGGTCTTCCTCGTGTAGAGGAGCTTTTTGAGGCGAGAAAGCCCAAGGGCCTTGCCATTATCGCTGAATTCGGCGGTATTGCAACGATTAAGGATACCAAGAAGAAGCGCGAGATTATCATTACCAACAATGAGACCGGGGAGTCCAAGGCTTATCTGATTCCTTACGGCTCCAGAATAAAAGTGCTTGACGGCGCAGTACTTGAGGCCGGAGACGAGCTGACGGAAGGAAGCATCAACCCGCACGACCTGCTTAAGATTAAGGGAATCCGCGCGGTGCAGGATTATATGCTCCGTGAGGTACAGAGAGTGTACCGTCTGCAGGGCGTTGATATCAGCGATAAGCACATCGAAGTGATTGTACGCCAGATGCTTAAAAAAATCAGGATTGAAAACAACGGAGACACGGACTTTTTGCCCGGCGCGCTGGTTGACGTACTTGATTATGAGGACCTCAACGAACAGCTTATTGCGGAGGGCAAGGAGCCGGCGGAAGGCAAGCAGGTAATGCTGGGAATTACAAAGGCGGCTCTTGCAACGAATTCCTTCCTGTCCGCAGCTTCTTTCCAGGAAACCACCAAAGTGCTGACAGAGGCGGCTATCAAGGGCAAAATCGACCCGTTGATTGGACTTAAGGAAAACGTAATTATCGGTAAGCTGATTCCCGCCGGTACAGGTATGAGACGCTACCGCACGACCAGACTTTCCACTGACAGGGAACTCATGGAAACCATTGATGTGGATGAAGAAGACGTATTTATCGAAGATGGTACTCAAAGGCTGCCGGAGGACGAATTCATTGAGGACGGCTTTGAGGAATCCTATGATGAGGATGCATTCGAGGAGGAAGCCTTTGAGGATGAGTCTTATGGGGATGAGGAAGTGCCTGAGGATGAATTTTCAGAAGAAGATGCAGTTGTGACAGATACACTGTGACAGACCTTCCCGAAATAAAAGATAAAAGAACTGCCATAATGCTGAAAACAGTGTGGCGGAAGGATACGGAATTATGAGACGCTGCGGTCTGGCTTTGCGGTCAGGCCGTAGCATTATATTTAATATAAGGACAATTTGCGAAGTATGCGGGCGTTGTTTTGCCTGAAAACTAATTTCCCCGTTGTTTTGCAAAAAAATATGTTGACAAAGAAATTTTCGGCATTTATACTATTTTAGTGTGCGTAACTGCGCATGTAACAATTTATAAGCAGGAGGTGAAACAGAATGCCAACATTTAACCAGTTAGTCAGAAAAGGACATCAGACATCAGTAAAGAAGTCAACTGCACCCGCTCTCCAGAAAGGATGGAACTCCCTTCACAAGAAAGCAACCAATACTTCTTCTCCCCAGAAGAGAGGTGTCTGCACTGCTGTTAAGACAGCAACCCCTAAAAAGCCTAACTCAGCCCTTCGAAAGATTGCCAGAGTACGTCTCTCCAACGGAATTGAAGTGACAAGCTACATTCCCGGAGAAGGCCACAACCTGCAGGAGCACAGCGTTGTTCTTATCAGGGGCGGAAGAGTAAAGGACTTACCCGGTACAAGATACCACATCATCAGAGGTACACTTGATACCGCAGGTGTTGCAAACAGAAGACAGGCACGTTCCAAATATGGCGCTAAGAGACCTAAGGCTTCCAAGTAATATTGGAATGAATTGGACCCACAAATGCAAGCTAATTTAGTGTTGGAATTCTGTTACGATAGATAGTTGTTGTAATTAGATTTACCCGCACGAACACAAATTGTGAGGCGGCAGATGTTTCCGCTGCCGAAATTAGAATGACACACTGTGAGTACCGATGATTTAATGTGAATAATTAAGGAGGGAAGAACCGTGCCACGTAAAGGACATATTCAGAAAAGAGACGTATTGGCAGACCCTTTATACAACGACAAGGTGGTTACAAAGCTTATCAATAACATCATGTTAGACGGTAAGAAGAGTACCGCACAGAAGATTGTATACGGGGCGTTCGCTAAAGTAGAAGAAAAATCAGGCAAGCCGGCTCTCGAGGTATTCCAGGAGGCCATGAACAACATTATGCCCGTTCTGGAAGTAAAAGCGAGACGTATCGGCGGCGCTACCTATCAGGTGCCTATTGAGGTGAGACCTGACAGACGCCAGGCGCTGGCGCTTCGCTGGATGACCATGTTTTCACGCAAAAGAGGCGAAAAGACCATGGTGGACAGACTTGCCAATGAAATTCTCGACGCTGCAAACAACACGGGCGCAGCCGTTAAGAGAAAAGAAGATATGCACAAAATGGCGGAAGCAAACAGGGCGTTTTCACATTACCGTTTCTAATCGGACGAATCATAAATTTTATTTGTCCGGGGCGGCGTGAAACCCCGAACGCGCAATGCCAGGCAGACGCCGGGCCGTGAGGCCGGAAATTCTGCAGATTAATATAAGGAGGAAAAATCTTTGGCTGGAAGAGAATATCCGTTAGAGAGAACCAGAAACATTGGTATTATGGCTCATATTGATGCCGGTAAGACAACTCTGACAGAGCGTATCTTATACTATACCGGTGTTAATTATAAGATTGGCGATACTCACGAAGGCACTGCTACCATGGACTGGATGGAGCAGGAGCAGGAGAGAGGTATCACGATTACGTCAGCCGCTACAACCTGTCACTGGACCCTGGAAGAAAACTGCAAGCCCAAAGAAGGCGCGCTGGAGCATCGTATCAACATCATCGACACACCCGGACACGTTGACTTTACCGTTGAGGTAGAGCGTTCCTTACGTGTGCTTGACGGAGCTGTAGGCGTATTCTGTGCCAAGGGCGGCGTGGAACCTCAGTCAGAAAATGTATGGCGTCAGGCTGACACTTATAATGTACCGAGAATGGCATTCATTAACAAAATGGACATTTTAGGTGCCGATTTCTACGGAGCAGTAGAGCAGATTAAGACCAGACTTGGTAAAAACGCAATTATTCTTCAACTGCCTATTGGCAAGGAAGATGAATTTAAAGGCATTATTGATTTATTTGAGATGAAGGCGTATATCTACAACGACGATAAGGGCGAAAACATTTCGATTGTTGACATTCCCGAGGAAATGGCAGATGACGCCGAGTTATACCGTTCCGAACTTATCGAGAAAATCAGCGAATTGGACGACGAGCTGATGATGAAATATCTCGAGGGCGAGGAACCTACTGTAGAGGAAATGAAAGCAGTGCTCAGAAAAGCAACCTGCGAATGTACGGCAATTCCTGTATGCTGCGGTTCCGCATACAGAAATAAAGGCGTACAGAAGCTTCTGGACGCGGTTCTCGAGTATATGCCTGCTCCTACAGACATTCCCGCAATCACGGGAACCGACCTTGACGGCAACGAAGTTGAGAGACATGCGTCCGACGAAGAGCCTTTCTCAGCGCTGGCTTTCAAGATTATGGCAGACCCCTTTGTAGGAAAACTGGCATTCTTCAGAGTTTACTCCGGTACAATGAACTCCGGTTCCTATGTACTGAATGCCACAAAAGATAAAAAAGAACGTGTGGGACGTATCCTGCAGATGCATGCGAACAAGAGAGCCGAGCTTGATAAAGTATATTCCGGCGATATTGCCGCTGCCGTAGGGTTTAAGTTTACCACAACCGGCGATACTATCTGTGACGACCGTCATCCCGTTATTCTGGAGTCCATGGAATTTCCGGAGCCCGTTATTGAGCTTGCTATTGAGCCCAAGACAAAGGCGGGACAGGGAAAGATGGGCGAGGCTCTTGCAAAGCTTGCAGAAGAAGACCCCACATTCCGCGCTCACAGCAATCCGGAGACAGGCCAGACCATCATTGCCGGTATGGGCGAGCTCCATCTGGAGATTATCGTGGACAGACTTCTGCGCGAGTTCAAGGTAGAAGCCAATGTAGGCGCGCCCCAGGTTGCCTACAAGGAAACCTTTACCAAGACCGTCGAAGTGGATTCCAAATACGCAAGACAGTCCGGCGGACGCGGTCAGTACGGACACTGTAAAGTTAAATTTGAGCCTATGGACGCCAATGGTGAAGAACTGTTCAAGTTCGAATCCACCGTTGTGGGCGGCGCTATTCCCAAGGAATATATCCCTGCTGTCGGCGAGGGTATTGAGGAAGCTGCAAAGTGCGGTATCCTTGGCGGATTCCCTGTACTGGGCGTTCACGCTACAGTATTTGACGGTTCCTACCACGAAGTCGATTCATCCGAAATGGCGTTCCATATTGCCGGTTCCATGGCTTTCAAGGACGCTATGCACAAAGCTGACCCCGTTCTGCTTGAGCCCATTATGAAGGTTGAGGTAACGATGCCTGAAGAATACATGGGCGATGTTATCGGCGATGTGAACTCGAGACGCGGACGTATCGAAGGTATGGAAGATATCGGAGGCGGCAAGATGGTGAAGGCTTTCGTACCCCTTTCCGAAATGTTCGGTTATGCCACAGACCTTCGTTCCAGAACTCAGGGACGCGGCAACTATTCCATGTTCTTTGAGAAATACGAGCCCGTACCGAAGAGCGTACAGGAAAAGGTTCTGGCTACCAGAGCAAAATAATGATAGATTAAGCACAGATGCGGTAAGATTTATACTGCAGGCGGAGGTGTCTGCGGAAATAGTGCTTGAAAATATCAGTGATTTTTAATATAATCAAAGATAGCCGATTATGTAACGAATAATTTTTCAAATTATTAAAGGAGGACTTTAAAAATGGCTAAAGCTAAGTTTGACAGAACGAAAACCCATTGTAATATTGGTACCATCGGTCATGTTGACCATGGTAAAACCACTTTGACAGCTGCAATCACAAAGGTACTTGCCGAGAGAGTTGCTGGTAACACAGCTACTGATTTCGATAATATCGATAAGGCTCCCGAAGAGAGAGAAAGAGGTATCACAATTTCTACCGCTCACGTTGAATATTCAACAGAGAACAGACATTATGCGCACGTTGACTGCCCGGGACATGCCGACTATGTTAAGAACATGATTACCGGTGCTGCTCAGATGGACGGAGCTATCCTTGTTGTTGCCGCTACTGACGGTGTTATGGCTCAGACAAAGGAGCACATCCTTCTGTCCCGTCAGGTAGGCGTTCCTTATATCATCGTATTCCTCAACAAGTGCGATATGGTTGACGACGAAGAGTTAATCGAGCTGGTTGAGATGGAAGTAACAGAGCAGCTTGAAGAGTACGGCTTCACAGACTGCCCGATTATCAAGGGTTCCGCTCTTAAAGCTCTTGAAGACCCGAACAGCGAATGGGGCGACAAGATTATGGAACTCATGAGCACAGTTGACGAGTATATTCCTGACCCTCAGAGAGAGACAGACAAGCCTTTCCTTATGCCTGTTGAGGACGTATTCACAATCACTGGCCGTGGTACAGTTGCTACAGGCAGAGTAGAGCGTGGTACACTTCACCTTAACGAGGAAGTTGAAATCGTTGGTATCAAAGAAGAGACACGTAAGACTGTTGTAACAGGTATCGAAATGTTCCGTAAGCTGCTTGACGAGGCTCAGGCCGGCGATAACATCGGCGCACTGCTTCGTGGCGTTCAGAGAACTGAAATCGAAAGAGGACAGGTTCTTTCCAAACCCGGTTCAGTTACCTGCCACAAGAAATTTACAGCTCAGGTTTACGTTCTGACAAAAGATGAAGGTGGACGTCACACTCCTTTCTTCAACAACTACAGACCTCAGTTCTATTTCAGAACAACTGACGTAACTGGCGTTTGCAATTTGCCTGCAGGTACAGAAATGTGCATGCCTGGCGATAACGTAGAGATGACAATTGAACTGATTCATCCTATTGCTATGGAGCAGGGACTTACGTTTGCTATTCGTGAGGGTGGTCGTACAGTAGGTTCTGGTAGGGTTGCAACAATCATTGAGTAATCTTGTGCTTAGAGCCAAATAAGTAAAATAAGCACCGCAATTCTTTGAGAAATCAAGGGGTTGCGGTTTCTTAATGCCTAAAAATAATAGCGAACAAAAAGGAAAAGCCACTTGCCGGAATTTCATGGAAAATGGCTTGTGGCTCTAAAATGGCTCTAAAATATATTAAAAATAGGGAGTCCGCTCGTGACTCCCTTTGCTTAATTACAATAAATCCTTTGGCACACGTCCAAAGAAGAATTGTAATAGTATTTTAGTAAACGGTAGATAGTGCGTACCTATACAAAACATGAGCAAACCTGTATGATAGAAACAGATTTGCTCCAGTCTTTATTTCACTTCACTTTTATCAGGCTTGTGCGGGAAACGCTTTCCGGCTCCTCCTGTGCGTTTTCCTCTCCGGCAACAGCTTCGGACTCGTTAAAGAATACGATCTTCCCATCCACTTCCATAAAGGAGATTTGGTCTTCGGTTTCATGTTTCTCTGTTGAACGGCCAAACCGGTGGCGTTTTAGGTCCGCCATCTGTTCCAGTACCAGCTGGAGCGTATGGTCGATATTTTCAAGCTGCTCCTGCTGCGACAGGAACAGCCTGGTAAGTGTTTCCCTGTCAAGGCTGTTCAGTTGTTCTTCCGTATATTTTAAGGCCATGCTGTTTTCCCCCGGTATCCTGATAGCCTTATTATACCATGGATACGAGATTTTTGCGACCCCGGCCCTGCCGGATGCCCGTCATAATGCCTATGGTTAAAACAGCGGATGCTGCCTTTGTATGATACTGTTTCCAGAACCCTTTTCGGGAAGGGAAAGCATGTCTGCGCCCATTCCGGACCCTTTTATGGTGTGCTGCGCGGTTCCGCAGGGATGGGGTGGGACATTTTTTCCGGCCGGAGAACTGTCTGGAAATTTCTCCGTTTTGCACAAAGTCATCCCATGTATTCCGGCGGTTCCACCGGCCTGACCGATTTCTTCGGGGTAATCGTCAGCCCTTCCATCAGCCACCGGAACTGCTGCGGCGTTAATTCACGCACTTCCTCCGGGGTGCGCGGCCACTGGAACCGGCTTTCTGAGAGCCGCTTGTATAACAGGAGCCATCCGTCCCCTTCCCATACAAGCCCCTTTACGCGGTCTGTGCGTCTCCCGCAGAAAAGATAGAGGGTATCCTTTGTATATGGCCGGTTCCCGGTCTGGGTTTCCACGAGTGCCGCCAGCCGGTCCATGCCGGCGCGCAGATCAGTATAGCCGCAGACAATGTAGACGGCTTTAAAGCAGGTGGCGTCACCCCGCATCCCGCACCACCTTAAGGACTGCCGCAAGCAGCGGCATGGGTGTGGATTCCGTTACGTGGATGGAAAAACCGTTTACAGAAACAAAAAGCCCCGGCCTTGTATCGGTATCGTCCTGTATTTCCTGATGCAGGAGGCAGGGGGTTACCGGGACGATCTGCTGCGCCGGAGTCTCCGGCGGAAGGTTTTCCAGGCACACCTGCCTTACACGGCGCAGCCTGTAATAGTAGTTCGCTTTCGTAATGTCGTGGCTGGCACACCAATCAACGACACTCATGCCTGCGGGACGGTTCTGGCACTCCCTGATCTGCTCCGCCCACTCTTTTAAACGGTATTGTACAGCCACTGCTGTTGTTGCTGAACTCATAGACTTACCTCCGTATAGCGGTATCAAAAGTTAAGGCTCAACTTTTAATACCCGTGATAGAAATATATTCTATTGTCACATATTTTTCCCTCACAGTCGAGGTACGCACTATCTACCGTTTACGTATTTTATGTTGAAGAAGAAAAATTATGTATAGATAAAATAAATTTCAAAGAATAGTCGAGTAGACCAGCACCTCACGATGCCCGCCCCTCACAGAACCGTTATTAGAAGGAACAAATACTATTTTAAGCTTTCGGTGATGCATTTTAATCTCCATCCCAAATGCAATCGGGTCTCATCTTAGCTAAAGCTATCAACTGATATAGTGGCTTTATGGCATTTGCGGCAGTTGCCAGCCAATAGTCACTTGTATCCCCTTCGTTTACTTCAAGTTCTGTTTCTTCTTTTCTTACATCAGCAGGTTTATGTAGTAAAACAAGTATATCGTCTATTTTATTTCCATTTCTGTCATAATAGATGGTTGTTTTTCTCTTGGTGGTAATCCACTTACCCTTTTTCTTATATTTTTCATTTAGGAAGGAAGTCATTTTTTCAAGTATTGGAATACTATCAACACCTGACAGTCCATAAATACTTCGGATTCCTTCTTCTTCATAAATTTCACAATAGTAGCATCCATAATTATAAGTAATGTTCAAATGGGCGTCTGTATTCAGAGCTGGCGTAAATGTTCCGGTTTCCGGATGATAATCAGCCATATACGTTCCGCCGGTCATCAAATGTCCCGGAACTTTTGCTGTTTCTCCTGTTACCGGTTCCTTTAAATAAATATCATAACTCATAAATCATTCCTCATACATTTCTTTATAAAACATGACGTAATCAGTTATTATTTCAGGATATTGATTATAGAAATTCCTGCAGACCTGTTTAAATAGGCCCAATATTTCATCATTTATACACAGGGATAGCAGTTCATCTAAGATGGGCTCTAGTTCTCTGGCATTTACTGTTTTTCTGGAGCAAAAACCGTCTACAATGGGCTTATATATAAAAAATGCCTGAGTGCTTAAAGCTTTTATATTGTCTGCTATTGCTTTTATTTCATCAAAATAATTTGTTTCTTTCATACCTTAATATTTCTTTTTGGTTAATAGATATTTTTTGCTATAAGAATGTTCCATAATTCGATAAGGCGATGGGGTAATTATTGCCGGAGTAATAATGAGTATCTATGTACTGCCATACAAATAATATTTTTCTTTCCGTTAATTTCTTTGACTATAATAAAAGAATAAATTAAGATATACTTTTTGTCATTGGATGGATAGTCCAATAGTTATATGCATTTTACAGGAGATGCTGTTTTAATAATAAAAAGAACTCATTGAAAAAAGGAGTAATTTAGATATAATTTATTTTAGATTCAATAAAAAGGGGAGAATCGTATGCAGTTACCATATTCTGATATGTTAGAAATACAAAATTTAAGCAGAATATTTGATAATACAAGTGAGTGTTATAAGTTTTTCTGGTTTCAGGCAATTGTTTCCAAGGTGCTGGAAGGAAAACAGCATATAACTTATGATGAACTGATTAATGAGATGATTGCAGATGTATGGTATATGGTGATTGAATATCATCTGAATCTGGGACCCAGGGATACCTTGGAAAGCTTAGTACATTATTTACAAGCAGTTTCTCAGATGAAATCCTCAGAGAAGAAAGAAAACATTATTAATTATTTGGAAAACTGTAAGGATAAAGAAGTAGCAAAACGAAAAAGAATACTTACAAAAAATGTTCCATATCGTATTCAGGCTCCATTTATGGATAAAGTCAGAGGGAAAGAATGGGATGTGTCAGAAAGTGCGCTTATTTTAAAGATTAATCAGGAACGCAGATTAATGTATTATTTTGAAGCGCTTAATGGTATGCAGACTACGATTCGGTTAAGCGCAGAGTGGTTTACTTATATACATAGGAATCAGGAAATCATAAAAGGGTGGCTTCGATATCATATCATAATTTATTTACAGAAACGGAATCCGAGCGTCCCGGGAATTGCCGATAAATTATATCCTCCGCAGGAGCGGAAGTTGGAGAAGGTTAAGAAATACTGGAAGCTGTTATTGACGCTTCAGCCGATTTATGAGATATACGGGCATATACCATTAGCAGATAAAGAGATTTCCATTGACCATTTCGTCCCATGGTCTTATGTGGCACATGATGAATTTTGGAATCTGCATCCCACAACACGAAGTATAAATAGCAGTAAAAGTAATAATTTACCGGACTGGAATATTTATTTCCCGCAGTTGGCAAGACTGGAATATATGTCTTATGAACTGATATGGAAATATGATACGGTACATAATGAATTTGAAAAATGTGCCAGAGAACATTTAAATGATGATACAGTGCGCAGACGGATTTATCATAAAGGGCATGATTTTTTGAGTTTTTCCGGTGAGTTGGAGGAAATAGTACAGCCGGTATATCAATCTGCCAGAAATTGCGGTTTTAAGGGATGGATTTATAAGGACACAGAAGATAATTATGAATCAAACAATATTATATTATGATAAAAATGCGGAAGAATTCTGCGAGGCAACGAAAAATGCGGATATGAGTTTTTGCAGAGATAAATTTCTATATCTTTTAGAACAAAGATATTATATTGAAGGAAAAGATACAGACAAATTAAAAATTCATATTTTGGATGCGGGCTGTGGCAGCGGACGGGATGCAAAGGCTTTTTTAGATATGGGATATCAGGTAACTGCACTGGATGCTTCAAAGAAAATATGTGAAGAAGCTGGAAAAGTGACAGGACAGGAGGTTTTTTGCATGCAGTTTGAGGACATGGAGTTTCGACAGGAATTTGATGGAATATGGGCGTGCGCTTCTCTTCTGCATGTTTCTTATACAGAAATAAATGAAGTGATGAAACGGATTTGGGATGCTTTAAGAGAAAATGGGGTGTTTTATGCCTCTTTTAAATATGGAAAAGGTATGAGAAATGATAAAGGCAGGCTGTTTTATGATTATGATGAAATTGCGTTAAAAAATATTGCGGTAAATAGTTGTTTTTGGGTGGAAGATATTTTTGTGACGCAGGATGTTCGCAATGGCAGAGAAAATGAACAATGGATTAATGTGCTGGCAAGGAAAATAATACCCTGAAGAAGGAAAGCCCAAAGTGTTTCACCTGTCAGAAAGCAAAAAAAGTGGTTGGATGCATATAGGAAAATTTTTAACAGTAAAAAATCGGAAAATGGCGCTTCGGTATATTTGCCAATTGCTTTGTTCCTGTCGGGAATAACGGTTGCAATCCCCTAATTATGATAATGAAGGAGCAGCTTTAGGGGTATCACTTACGCTGGGGATTGTGGTTGGAGAGGGAATTCAAATGCGTACAGATTAGATTGTTGTAACGATAAGAAGTGTTTGACATGACGGTTACAATGCTGCATATTTATGTGGAAAATGGAAAGCGGGAGTGATATAATCAAAAAAATCAAACTTTAGTGTTCTGTGTAATAAAGCAATAGTATGTATCATAGA
>Ga0224746_10303_pt1 | contig 11101 bp, 12 predicted proteins | sample LIM_F_Water_Bulk_FD_183000 | JGI IMG/M metagenome (GOLD analysis project Ga0224746, IMG submission 183000) | Enriched cells from gastrointestinal tract of the lab mouse from Pacific Northwest National Laboratory (PNNL), Richland, Washington... | ecosystem: Host-associated > Mammals > Digestive... | reverse complement strand
CAATCAGGAAATTGAAAATCTGGACGTAAAAAAGGGAACGGTTGCGCTCTGGTGGCTGGGCGGTCCTTCCTGGATGCTAAAAACGGATGAGGGAGCTATCTTTTTTATCGATGTGTATTCCGGTCCGTCACATTATACCCAGTATTACTATTGCGGTGTATGCAAGCAGGCGGGCGCAGATACGATCAACTGGATGCGCATGAATCCACAGTTGATCGATCCCTGGAAATTTAACAGGCTCGATGCGGCTTTCAGCACCCACCATCATCAGGATCACTGCGATCTTTATACGGTAAAGGCGGCATTGCAGACAACGGAGTGCAGGTTTGTGGGACCGGCGAAAACGGTGGAAAAATTAAAAGGGTTTGAAGTGCCCGACGAGCGTATTACGACAGCGGTAGTGGGGGAGAGTATTCATTTCCCCGGCGCCCAGGTGGAATTCCTTATGAATTATGACGATACAGTGATCCGCACGGGGGATGGTACTTCACGCGACAAATATGAGAACTGCTGCGTGAGTTTCCTGTTTAAGACATCTGCCGGAAATATCATGTTCCTCGGTGATACATGGTACAACGATGCTTACAAAGCGATCGGGGATAACTATCAGGTCGATGTGGCAATTTTTGATATGGGAATGAACGCACCGGGAGCAACCGATAAAATGACGCCTTATGACTGCGCAAGGCTGGGGGAGACATTAAAGGCAAAGGTGCTGATTCCGGATCATTACGATAACTGGGCGAATACCTGCAGTGATCCTGAAATGCTCTGCAATCAGTTCGAGAGGATCGTCAGCGAAAACACACCGGATATCAAGACAGTGATTCTTCGGCCGGGTGCAAGATTTATCTATCCGGACGATCAGGATATCAAAAGATACCGTTATCCGAACCAGAGTGAGGGCTACAATCCGGAGCGTTCCGTGTCTTACGGAGAATATGCAAGGAAATATGGAAAAAAGAAGTAAGAGCAAAAAACGAACAGAACATAGATCACAATAAGTGATTTATTAATATTTATGATGAAGAAGGAGGATATGGGTTGATGAAAAGAAAAATGTTGGCAGTGTTATTGACGGGGATGATGGCAGTTTCTTTGCTGGCAGGTTGCGGAAATACTGCGGCGGATGAAACGGCTGCGGAAGCGGTAACAGAAGAGGCACCGGCGGAAGAAGAAGCAGCACCGGAAGAGACACCGGAAGAGAGCACAGAAGAGGCGGCTGAAAGCACGGGGAAATCAGCTTATGGCGATGTTACGGCAAAAGAGAATTATAATTTTTATGTGATTGTAAAGAGTATGAGTTCTGATTTCTGGCGTGCGGCAGCAGACGGGGCGGAAGACGAGGCAGAGACGCTTGGTGTGACAGTTACTGTAATCGGTCCTAACTCCAATACGGATATAGCGGATCAAGTGCAGATGCTGAATAATGCCATCAACAGCAAACCGGACGGAATCGGCATTGCTGCCAGTGATAAAGAGGCGGTGATGGATTCCCTGCAGGATGCTATGGATGCAGGAATTCCGGTTATATGTTTTAATTCAGGGGTTCCGGGAGCGCCGGAAGGAAGTGTGTATGCGACAGCTTCTACAAACAACTATAATGCAGGCGGTGTTGCGGCGGAAAATATGTATGCGGCCTTGAAAGATGTGATCGCAGCGGCAGATGCACCCGTCAGGATCGGTGTGGTAAACCAGGATGTCACCAGCGAATCGGTTATTGACAGAGGGCTTGGGTTCATTGATAAGATGATGGAATTGGTAAAGGCGGACGGAAAGAGCGCGGCAGTTATCGGAAGTGATAAGTATGTAGACGACGCGAAAGAATCAGGTGAAGTCGGCAGCGCGGATGTAATCATCGAGGTAAAGGTTCCGGCACAGGCAACCAGCGAACTTTGTGCGATAGAAGCAGGCGTTTTGTTAAATGAACAGGACTTGATCGGTATTATGGGAACAAATCAGGAAACTGCGGAAGGCATCATTACAGCAAATGAACTTCTCGGCAAACTGGGTACAGATCCGGCAGCCGGTGAAATCATTGCCTGCGGGTTTGATTCGGGTGCAACCATTATCGGCGCGATCGAAAACGGAACTATGTATGGCGCGGTGACGCAGTCTCCGAGGTATCAGGGGCAGATCACGGTAGATCTGCTGACAATGATCGCAAACGGCGAAGCGGTGAAAGATGAAGAAACACCGGCGTTCTGGTACAATGCGGAAAATATGGACGATCCGGAAATAGCACCGAACCTTATTAAATAAATATGATAATGTATTACATAATAGTACAGGGCCGGAGAGTTCTTCCGGCTCTGCTTTGTTGTGTGCCTTACCTCTGGAGACCCTACTCACATACCAAAAGGTATGGTCGAAAAAGGTTTGGAGAAGGAGGTGGATGATGTCATAGTAGGCAACATCAGCAAAGCTGAGCTATAAGCCGAAGGACTGAAACATTTACTTAAAAATAGAATAAAAGATAGAGCCGGTTTGCTCAATCCCCTATCCTGTTACTTGGTAAAAATTGGAATATAAGTTGTAGAGCCGTATACGAAACCCGTACGTACGGTTCAATGGGAGGGCGAGAAAATTATTCTCCCTCTGCCCTGTTTAATTTTTGAAGAAAGTTTTGTAAAAACCGCCGAAATGTATTATACTTTAATTAATAGACAATAGCAAAATGACCAGTATAAATCTTGATACAGAAAGGGGTGCTGTTATGAAATGCAGAAGGACATCAATAGAAGCGGAAGTAGTGAAATATGAGCAGGGAAAGGGACTGGAAGACGGATATGAGCTGTGGTCGGATATCGTGACAAAGATATGGATCGTGACAGACTCTCTGATCAAGGTGACAAAGCCGGACGGGACGATCGTTTGTCCTTACATATTCCACCGGAGAGGACGTACTTTTATCAATGAAGGGGATTATATCATCATCGACGAAGACGGTACAAAACATGTCTGCGGAGAGGATAAGATATTTACGCGGTATGAACCGGTTAGCCTTGATGAGATCTTATGACCGTATAAAATCTGTAAACAGGAGAGGGGATAAGAATTGACTCTGCAGCAATTAAAATACGCGCTGACGATCGCGGACTGCGGTTCCATGAACGAGGCGGCAAAACAGCTTTTTATTTCCCAGCCCAGCCTGTCGGAGACGATGAAGGAGCTGGAAACGGAGATCGGGATTGAAATTTTCCTGCGCTCCAACCGGGGTATCAGTATGACGCCGGAAGGTGAGGAGTTTCTGGGCTATGCACGGCAGGTGACGGAACAGTTCGGGTTGTTGCAGAGCAGATATATCGAGAAAAAGAAAAAAGAAAAATTCAGCGTATCCACCCAGCATTATACGTTTGCGGTGAAGGCTTTTGTGGAGACGGTAAAAAAGCTGGGGATGGAGCGCTATGAGTATGCGGTGCATGAAACTACTACTTATGATATCATCACAAACGTCAGGTCTTTTAAAAGTGAGATCGGCGTATTATACCTGAATGATTTTAACGAAAAAGTCATGATGAAAACGATACAGGAAAACGGGTTGGAGTTTAAGGAACTGTTTTCCTGTAATACTTTTGTCTATCTCTGGGCTAAGCATCCGCTGGCTGAGAGGGAAATGATCTCAATGGAAGAACTGGATGATTATCCGTGTCTGTCTTTTGATCAGGGGAAGCATCATTCCCTGTTTCTGGCGGAAGAGATGAAGAGCGATTATGAATACAGGAGGCTGATCAAGGCAAACGACAGGGCGACCCTTCTGAATCTGATGGTGGGATTGAACGCCTACACGCTCTGCTCCGGCATTATCTGCGAGGAATTAAACGGCAGCGATTATAAGGCGGTTCCATTGAAAGAGACGGAGAGGATGCGGATCGGTTATATTGTGAGAAAAGGGCAGAAGGTCAGTAAGATCGGGAAGCTGTATATTGAGGAACTGAAAAAGTATCAGGAGATGGCAATGTAACGGGCAGGAGGGAAGATGGAGGTATAGGAATAACCTATAACCAAATAAAGGTTTCGTGTATTAGCTTTTTTTCCGGATTGGTTGTATACTCTTCATGTCAGCAAAAGTAAGGCAAAAAGCGGATGCGGCAAAGCGTCCGTGAAACTGAAATGAAGAGGAGGAAACATTATGAAGAAAAAAGCATTGGCAGTACTTTTGACGGGCGTGCTGGCAGCAGGCATTTTAGCAGGCTGCGGCTCGACAGAAGAGGCAGTGGAAAGGCCGACAATGGAAGAGGCGGCGGAAGAGACATCTGAGGAGGAAGAGGCACCTGCAGAGGAAGAAGCGCCGGCGGAAGAAACGGTTGAGGAAAAAGGAACCATTAAGGTGGCGGCATCCCCGACACCCCATGCGGAGATTCTGGAAGCGGCAAAACCGATTTTAGCTGAGCAGGGATGGAATCTGGAAGTTACGGTTTTTGATGATTACATACTGCCGAATCAAGTGGTGGACAGCGGCGAACTGGATGCAAACTACTTCCAGCATATACCGTATCTGGATGAGTTTAACGCAGAGAGAGGAACACATCTGGTAAATGCAGGAGGCATCCACTATGAGCCCTTCGGCATCTATCCCGGCACAAAGAAGACTCTGGACGAAGTGGCAGACGGCGACGTGATCGCGGTACCCAATGATACCACAAATGAAGCAAGGGCGCTTCTGCTGCTGCAGGACAACGGCCTGATCAAATTAAAAGACGGCGCAGGCCTGACGGCAACGGTACAGGATATCGAAGAAAATCCGCACAACCTTGAGATTCAGGAATTAGAGGCGGCTCAGGTACCGAGGGTTGTGGGAGAAGTTGCTTATGTAGTATTAAACGGCAACTATGCACTGCAGGCAGATTTCAGCGTTGCAAAGGATTCTATCGCTTATGAAAGTTCTGATTCCGAAGCGGCAAAGACCTATGTGAACGTGATTGCGGTTGCAGAGGGCAATGAAAACAATGAAGGCATCAAGGCTCTGGTGGATGTGTTGAAATCTGATGAGATCAAGCAGTATATCAATGATAATTATGACGGGGCGGTGATTCCGTTTAATTAAATGCAGAGTATGTAAGTCTATATTGACAAAGGATTGAATCCCCCGACTGTGCCGCAGCGCAGTTGAGGGATTTTTTTCTTTTGCCGGAACTTTGTTGTCAAGGCCTTTTTAAATCCGCCTGACCTCCTCTTTTTCAGGCACAAAAAAAGAGTTAGAATCCTTTAAAATCAAAGTTTCTGACTCTTTCCAACCTACTCGGCGCGACAGGATTTGAACCTGCGACCTCTGCGTCCCGAACAAAGTGCCCGCCTTTAAAAATCCCCTATACGTCCATTTTTCCCCTTGGGATACGTCTGTATACCCTCGGACACGTCCATTTTTCCCCTGTCCATGCCCATATCCAGCACTTTTCCAAACTTTTGTTGGAACTTTGTTGACCCTCTCCCCAAATTATTGATAACAATGGATTTCACACAACGTCTGAATCCTTTAAGCATCTCGTATTTTTATATTAGACAGCATATCATATTTCTATGATTGGTACAATAAAAAGGGATACTTTTTCTGTTGCAGGTATCCCCATTTTGTATTATGGCTGTTTAGCCGAATATCTCGTCCGCTTTTTCACCATGTTTATTCTTCCATTTCCGGCTGACATGGTTGTAAATATTAGCCGTCACTGTAATATCGCTATGCCCCAGCCAGTTCTGAACCTTGCCTAAATCCCAGCCCTCCTCAAACAGGATGGCACAACAGCTGTGCCTCAATTTATGTACCGTTAAACCTTCCGGCACACATCCGCATCTTATGACTGCTTTCTTGAAATGCTTGGTTATGTAGTCCGGGCTGTATACTCTTCCGTTATCCCATGTGAACACATATCCATCCTTTGAGTAGATGCCCAGTTTTTTCTGGGATTCCATAAGTTCCTTAAGGTCACCCTTTATACTGTCCAGCAACGGATAATAGCGGTAGGAGCTTTCTGTTTTTACGTTGTCTCTGCATATGTCTCCTGCCTCTGTCCTTACGATTGTATGGTTTATGACAATCGACCCTTTTTCAAAATCAACCGCACTCCATTTCAGACCGAGTATCTCCGACCTTCTGCATCCATAGTACAGACCGACTTTCGTGATGCAGTACAGCCTTTCAAAAAGTGGCTCCGCTTTTATAAAGTTCAGAAATGCCGTCGCCTGCTCTTTATCCATGTAAGCAACCTCTTTCACGTTGCTTTCCTTTACCCTCGGCACCTGTACCTTGTCTGCCGGATTCGTCATGATGACACCCTGTACAACCGCATCATTCAGAAAGCCTTTCATCAAAGTCAGCTGGTCTCTTACCGTCCGTCTGCTCAAACCAGTCGGAGTATTTTCATTATAGATATTCCGACGTCCGTTTGCCAATGCCCATTCGCAATATTTAAGCAGGTCTCTCGGCTGTAATTCCTCAATCCTGATATCTTCCTTACGGAAATACTCTATGATTGTCTTGCTCCGTTTTTTATATCCCCATGCAGTTGTACTTTCTATCTGTTTGGATTTATGATCGATCCATCTCTCAAAACAGTCTGCAAATGAATGCGATTCTTTTTTCTGTGCAAGCTGTTCCAGTTCCATTTCTTTCTCCTGCACGAGCCGGTCTCTTATCTTCTCTGCCTCCCTCTTCTTATGTGAAGCTATTGAAATTCCGGTTGACTTCGTATCCTGCAAACGATGTTCCCCGGCATAATAGCTGACTACCACATAATATTTTCCTTTTCTCTCTATAAGGCATCCTCTGACATTTTTATTGGTTGACATATTTTTTCCTCCTGTTGTTTCGTATTGTTCGGGGATGGTACCGCTGGCCATCCCCGATTGTCAAGACTGAATTTCATATAAGCTGATATAGGCTAAATAATTCATATCTTTTCCAGTAAGAGAGCAGGATTTACTTCTGTTTCTTTTTTGTTAACTGGTTTGCCAGATATTCCAGATTAAGTATACAATAACTCCATTTGGTGTAAGATTCTGGAAAAAATTCCGCTCCCAGTTTATTCTTTTCAGCAGGAAAACGAACACATGTCTGATATCCTTTGGATGAATCCGTGAGATACAGGAATTTGTATTCTTTCAGCTTTTTCAATAACAGGTCTCTTTTTATATTCAATGTATTGGCAATCTTGTCAATCTGTTCTGTATTAAGGGCATAATATGCTTTATGTAAACTGTCATCAAACCAAGCCTGGTTTTTCCGGATTGCCATCATGATATCTGCATAGAACCTGTCCGGGTAATCATATTCTTTTAATGAGTCACTTTCGGTAGGGAGTAAACTGTAAATGCTTAATAAAAACAAGAATAATTGTTTTATGCTTACGCATTCTTTTGGGAATGCGGTTTTATTATAGTAATCATTGCGTACATTCGCGACAATTTTAGCGCCGGTATTTTTTGACATGAACCCGGAATTGGTATTTTCCTCATCACAAAAAAAGTAGGCGCCGGCAATCAGGTCAGCCTGCTTCACATTCATTTTCGCAGAGTAAGAATCGTCGCTGTACTGCTGGCAGTATTCTATCCAGCGGTTCCCTTTTGAATCCGTAAAAATCCGGGCATAAAACAAATGTCCTGTATTAGTCTTGAATCCTTTCATGCCCCGTACGGGATCAAAAAAACCATGTTTTATGGATTCTTTCAAGTCAATGTAATCTTCTTTGGTTACTTCTGCCCGTTCGTTTTCAGGTATCTCTGGAATTATGTTCCCTAACGGTTCAATAATTTCCACAACAGTAAGAGGCACAATGTTCTTCGAATGTTTTTTTTCTGAAACGCCCCTTTCTTCTGCCGGGATAATTTCGTCGATATCCGAAGGCATTGCGGCTGCTAACGCATTATCCATAATAGTATCTGCTGTTTCCTTAAAGCTGGCTTCCATAACTTTTCCCTCCTCATTTTTATTGATTTCGTTTGCCATAGTTTCTGCCTCCACATTATTATTTTTTTCTGCGCTGTTCATAGTTGCATCTACCTCCTGCATATTATTTTCCATATTGATATTTCTGCTCATAAGTGTCTCCTTTCTATGATAAACATTAGTTGCTTTTTTCAGAGTTGCTTATTTTTGGGCAGGCTTCCCCCATACTGCGCCCTATGGGTGGGTATACTGCCCCCTTGAAAACCTGTTTACGGGTTCCATATGATATCCCTTCCACTTCCTCCGGCGCAGTTTTGGAAATTTTCGGCATATTTTTGTCAAGGTTCGATTTTTTTGTCTTTTATCTTTATGTATCTTTCATTTTGTTTTCCCCCTCTCGATAATACAATTATAACACGCTATAGTATAACGTCTATATGGTCTTAATCAGGTCATACATAGCGTGTTTTGTGGTTAATAAAAGACATGCTGTAATTTTTTGTGTAACACTTAATGTTGATTTTGTACCACATAAAAAAGGAGGTATGCTTTGCAAGCACACCTCCCATTATCTCTTTGTTTTAGGTATTGGATGTTGTTTTTTCTCTTGTTGCTCCTTTTTCAATTTATTAAGGGTTACAAGTGAATTGATATAATTATAATGTCCTCTCAGAAGTTTTAGCAGTTCACTCAGTGATGTAGTGCTTTCTTTCTCCCATTCCCTGTAATCCAATTCACACAGAATATCTTTGAGGCTTTTGATAGCGTTCGGTCTGTCAAATCTTTCACCGTATTTGAAATAGTAACAAATGGCAAAAATGGGATTGTCACATTTAAGTTTCTGTTCCCAATCCTTGGATAGGTCTTTTAATATATCCTCTACTTTCTGTTTAACTATATCATCCCCCTCGTTTTCAAAATCAATATGCAAGTCATAATCGACCTCGTACTTCGATTTATAAAAGCACTTCCAGCTGGTCTCGTCAATACCATCTATCTCGAATGCTATCGGGTCGTCTTTTCTGAAATATTTCATTTCTATTCCAAAAGTTTCTGTTATGGAGTTTGCTTCTGCCCGGGTAAATTCAAAGCATTGTCCGTTATTTATTCTGTTGAGCCTTTGCCTTGATACCGGGAGCATATCCGTACAATAAATCGGATATGATTTCCTCTTTTTTCCCCGTTCGTCCTCATCTATAAAACAACGGGCTTTGTCTATATGATAGTATATATATTTTATCACATATAAGTTAATCATAATTGAAAGACCTGTATTTCTATCATATATGGTTTTTACGCTTTTGCGCTTTTTCTCATTACTGGTGTCTGCCATTCCAATATTCCTCCGCTAAACACATTATATAACATAAGTGCCCTAAAATCATCTTGTATTTTGAACGGTAACTCATAGGCACCATGTTTGGATATTTTGTGTTTCTTTTATATAAACTTGAAACATTTGAAACAAAATGGTATTTAGCGGTCAACTGCTCCGGCAATATCGTTTCTTCCTCTTGCCTTATCATTTTTCCAACAAGACAGGATTTTGCATTTATGATAATCTGCCAATTGCTTATAGTTTATTACCATAATTGTATACTCTTTTTCTCTCCTGAATCACTTTTCTTCTTATGCTGGCTCTATCTACAGCGTATGTATTACTTCTTATATAAATATGTTTTTCTGAAATGCTCCCCCCTTATGGTCTTTTTAAAATTTCTCATTGTTCAGCATCCCATGCATAACATACTGAATCACTGTTTTTCCAACCAGTCTGATTTTTGTGTACACCCGATTTTTCATCACAGCGTTATACCCCTACACACTTTTTTTCTGGAAACCTTGTTTCCACACCCGAAAAATTACTTTTTCTGAAAAAAATATATCACCCCTCCCTTAACGTGCACTTTTGGGAAATCATACATGACATTATTTCCATCTCTCCCAATTCCTCAACATTAAAGTGTATACTTAAATCTACGTCCATAAAAAACCACTCACAGCCTTCAGGCCATGAGCAGTCCTTTTTAATCTTCCAATTCTTCCAGATCCCCAAACAGGTTGACCTCAACATAAACCTTGTCAAGGTCAAGGCTTATATTGGGTTCTAACATTGTTTCCAATGTAACAATGTTGCTTGCCGTGTTGACAAGGCACAAAGACTCTGGCAACTCCACTCCATTATGTTTGACAACTGCTTTCATCAGTCTACCCCCCCGCTCTTTTCAATTTATTGTATATCTGCTCTGCTGTATATTTCTGATTACCCAGAGCAATCAGCTGTTCCATGTTCAGCCCCCTTGTGTATGCATCCACCAGCTGGACACTGGAAATATCCTTGACTCCAAAGGGTATGGTTTTGACTATGGTATTCCCACTGACACGCATATTTCTGACATCCCGGTCAAGGTTGGACATAATCTGTTGTACAGCCCAGACTTGTTTACTTAAATTTTTCAGGCATTTAATTATTTCCTGCTCATACATAAAAAATTACTCCTTCCAAATTTTTTTAATTATACCCCTTTATGTACAGCGTGTATGTAAACAGGAATAAAGAAAAATCCTATCCAGTATGCCGCCAGACAGGATTTTTCTTTTACTGTATAACAATTATCTGAGTTGTAAGGTTTCAAAAGCAGGAGGGTATGCTCCCCACCTTTCCAGTGCTTTCTCTGAAATGTTACCTGCACTCCAATAACATTTGGATTATAATGTCGGATTATTTTTTCAGGAAGAATATGATATTTGTCAGGCACGTATTATAACCTATAAGACAAATTTCCCATTCTCTTTTCAATGTTCAAAATCATTGTTTACAGTTACAAAAACAATCCCCTGCTCCAAACCCTGCAGGAGATTGTACCATCCATTTTTTATTTTGGCTGTAGCGATTCTTAACGGAATTTCAGACTGGTTTTTATGGATTCTGCCGTATATCCCAGACTTTAATTTTTAGCCCCTTCCAGTTCTTTCCATACCCCTTTTGCTATCCAGCGTATGAATATGAAACACTGTTTCCCTAAATAAACTGCTCCACATAATGAAATGATTATCATTGTATGGATTACTGTAAATGTCAGATAGTCCATCTGTCAAGCCCCCTTTCCTTAACCTCTATATATCGGTCAACTGTTTCCTTTGCCCCCATCCATGCGTTTTCTTCATAGAAATATGTTCCACTCTCCATAATGCCCTCGCCGTCCATGCTGAACACGC
>Ga0224746_10301_pt1 | contig 11111 bp, 8 predicted proteins | sample LIM_F_Water_Bulk_FD_183000 | JGI IMG/M metagenome (GOLD analysis project Ga0224746, IMG submission 183000) | Enriched cells from gastrointestinal tract of the lab mouse from Pacific Northwest National Laboratory (PNNL), Richland, Washington... | ecosystem: Host-associated > Mammals > Digestive... | reverse complement strand
GTTGGTGTAGACGTCGGCGGTGATATTGCCGTCGGAGAGCTCGCTGAGCTTGTCGGCCAGCTTGTAGGCCACGATGCTGTCGATGGCGTCGTCCGCCGCGCATGTGGCAAGGGTCAGGGTGATGGGGGCGCCGTCGATGTCCGCGCCGCCGGAGGCGCCGGAATCGCTGGAGCCGGAGGAAGCGCCGGAGCTGCCGCTGGAGGAGCCAGAGGAGCCGGACCCGCCGCCGCAGGCGGCCAGGGACAGGATCAGCGCAAGAGCCAGAATCAGGGCAGACAGTCTTTTCTTCATAATTCATTACTCCTTTTCATGTTTGTTTCTTCTCTATCAGGAACCACGCGCCGTGGGTTCGCTGCGTGCTCAGTCGCCGTCGGCGATCATTTTGTGGAAGCTGTCCAGAATGCTCTGGATGTAGGCTTTCCACTCCGCGGAGTCGAGGAAGGGGTTGGGGCCGTTGGGGTTTTCAAGCTGCTTTTGGCGTTTTTCAAAGGTGTGGTTCTGGTTGGGGTGGTTGCCCAGAACGATATCTACCGGGCGGTCCAGCACCTTCAGCAGGCCCGCCTCAAAGGCGGCGCGGCTCTTCTCCATGTCTTCCCCCTCGGCGGCATAGCGCCGGAAGTGCTCGCGGCAGAGAGTGTTCAGGCCCGCGCCTCCGTGCATAGCGGCGGTATAGGTCTTTCCCTGATGCTCCGTATGGAAGAAGATGCTCAGCACACCGGGGCTGTGGCCGGGGGTCAGAACAAACTCCAATGTCGTGTCTCCCAGCGTGAGGGTATCCCCATCCCTGACGGCTATGTCAGGCTCAAAGAGGGAGCTGTAAGGAAACTCCTGGTCGGCGTCGAAGCTGAGGACCGGGTGGTCCCGGAACATGGCGGCGTCGGCCTCGTGAAGGACGGTCTTCGCGCCGGAAAAGCTCTTTACCAGATTTGTCCCGCCGATGTGGTCTACGTGCCCATGGGAGTGGACAATGTAACAGATATCCTCCGGACGGAAGCCCGCATCCCAGATGGACTGGATCAGCAGGGAACGGGTCTGGGGGAAGCCGGTGTCCAGAAGGATCAGGCCGCTTCCGGTGTCGATGATGTGGGAGCTGACCAGGGAATTGCCCACATATGTAATGCGGTCCGTAAGGGGGAAGGGATGCTTCCGGAGCCCGGAGAGGTCCCGGAAGGCCGGGGCGAAGGTAGATGCGTCGACAATGTACTGCAAAGGCTCACATCCTTTCGGCGATATCGGGATTTTGGCGCAGAGAATCGCGATTTCTGTACTGCGCGGCTTCACTGTCTGCATTTTGGCACAAAAAAGGCGGCGTGTAAATTTCTAAAAAATTAGAAAATAGTCCCTTTTTTGGCAAAACCAAAATAGGGACTATTCATCCAAAAAATCATTCATCTCTGTTATGCGAAAAGAGCCGTCCGAAGGAGCGAATGGCGCGCCTTCCGCTTTCAGTCTTGTAATCTTTTGGGGTTTGTGGTAGACTGGTGGAGAGAAAACGAACGAAAATCTGTGTATAATGCCGAAATCCATTTGGCCAGGGGGCACTTTATGAAACGCATTCGATCCCTCACAGATATGAAAAAACGCAGCGCCACGTTCACGCAGCTCACGTGGAGCCTCTTTGCTATGCTGATTCTGGTTACGGTGCTGTGCGGATTGCTGGTGCTGTTCATTCTGGTGGAGCAGAGCACGCGGGAATTTCAGGAGAACCGCCTGCTGGAGGCGGATCAGGCTGTGAGTCAGATTGATAACCGCCTCCTGGAGGTGCGGGACGCTCTCGTCCGCCTCAGCGGGAACAGCATCATCATCTATTCCACCCTGGTTCCCGGCAGCGCAAACCAAACCGCGGACTACAACTGCGCCGCCGCTCTCAACGGATACCTCTCGGACTGCCCTTATATCCGGGATATCTATCTCTATGTCCCCAGGTTTGGAACAGTCTTCTCCGCCAGGTCCGGGGCTGTCGAACTGCCTCTTTCCGGCGCACAGAAAATCCTGGAGCGCCGTGCGGCCCAGCCCACGCCCTACCATAAAGGAGAGCTGACATGGATTTCCCTGGAGCGGGCGGAGGGAAAGGTGTACCTGCTCTGCGCCTTCCTCTACTCTCTGGACCGGCCCGCCGGCATTCTGGCGGCAGAGCTGGTCCAGGACACGTTTTCCTGTTCCTCCGCCGGGCTGGCAGAGGGGTACTATTGCGAACTGCTGCTCTCCGGTGAAGATCGTTTTTTCCGCAGCGGCTCGGAAGATTCCAGCGGGCTGACGGCGGTTTCCCGCCAGTCCGGACAGTTCGGCTACCGGCTGGACTACTATACCGAGACGCCTGCCATCCTGGCTGCTGTCACCCGGGCCGTGCGGTTCGTTCTGCCCCTTTGGCTGCTGCTGGCGGCTTTCGATATGCTGCTGGCCTTTGATGTGGCCCACGCGCTCTACGCGCCTATGGGGAAGCTGGTACACACCATCCAGGAGAAGTGGTCCCTGCCCAGGGAGGACCTGGACAGCGGGGACGCATACCAGTTTGTAACCCGCGTTCTGGAGGACAGCCGGGACCGGGAGCAGGCCCTCTCCGCCGCCATGCGGGACTGCCTGCCCCACATTCTGGAGAGCGTGTGCCAGCGCCTGCTGGAGGGCCGGGATGTGGAAGCCAGTAAGCTCCAGGCCGCTCTGGCGCTGGATTGGCCGGGAAGCGCCCTTCGGGAACGGGGGAGCCTGACGGCGTTTGCCTTCCTACGGCCGGACGGACAGCCTCTGGGAACCATTGAGAGCGAGCTGATTCTCCTGCTTGTGCAGGAGGGGGTGGAACGGCTTCGGAACGGTGAAGAGCTTCTGCCCCTGATCCTGCCCTGGCTGGACCGCTTTGCCCTTCTGGGCGCCTGGGAGGGCGGGCCGTCGGAGCTTCCCGGCGGAGTCCAGGCGCTCCTGGAGGAGATTGCGGAGAAGAACGGCCTGCGCCTGGAATGCAGCAGCCTCTTCCCTCTCCCGCGGCTTCAAGACCTTCGGACGGTGTTCCAGGAGGCGTCCCGGCAGCTTGAACGCCAAATCTACTACCTGCGCCCCGACGGAGGCCGATCAGCCCCGGAGGCGGAAACGGGGGAAACGCCGGTTTCCGGCGCAGTGGAGGCCGTCGTCCGGGAATACCGCAGCCGCGTGGATGCCCTAGAGGCGGAGGCGGCGGTGGAAGCGGTGGAGGGGGGCCTGGGGGAGCTGTTCGGGCTTCCGTCCTCCGCCCGGCGGCAGAGCCTGGCCGCGCTGCACAGTGAGCTGATGGCGTTCCTCATCACCCGGGACGTGGACGTGGGTTCCCTGCGGCAGCGCCCCCTGTCCGGGGCGGCGTCCCTGGAGGACTGCGGCCCATTCCTGGAGGGCCTGCGGACCTTGACGGAGCCTCTGGCCACACAGAAGCTCCACGCCGCCGTACTCCGGATGCAGGAGCTGGTTCAGGAGTGCTACACAGACAGTACACTGTCCCTGGGCTGGGTGGCGGACCGTTTGAATATGAACCAGTCCTACCTCAGCGCCCTCTTCACCCGGGAGCGGGGCGAGGGCTTCCTCGATTACCTCAACGACTACCGGGTGAAGAAGGCGAAGGATCTGCTGGAGTGTACGGACACGCTGGTGAAGGAGGTAGGGTTCAAGGTGGGGTTCAGCTCTGCCCAGAGCTTCAACCGGGTCTTCAAGCGTTACACCGGCATGACGCCGGGGCAGTACCAGCGTGCCTGCGGAAAGGGGATGTGAGGAATGGGCAAGCGCTATACGCTACTGGGGATGATCGCCGTTCTGGTGCTTCTGATGGGGGCGGTGTTGCTTTGGAGCATGAGGGAACGGCCCGTGCCGGCGGTCCAGGCCGCCCCGCTGGCGGAGTCTGAGGCGGATGATCCGCCTACAGTGCTGAAGCTGTTCTCGCCCTATTCCTCCGGCTCTTTTCCCTCCCACGTGCTGAAAGTATTCTGCGACAGTGTGTACAGCATGTCGGACAACGCCTTGGCCGTCCAGCTTTATGAGGGAGGGGCCTTCCGGGAGGAGCGGAACAACCTCCAGGCCCTGGAGAGCGGCACTCTGGAGATGTGCGCGGTATCCTGCGACTGCCTTCCCCAGCTTCTGCCGGAGGCCGCACCGTTGTTCACCATGTTCCGCTGTTCCTCCCGTGAGGAGGCGATGGCGCTTCTTGAGGGCGGGGAGGCGCAGGAGCTGTACCGCCAAATGGAGGATATGGGCATCCTGCGCCTGGGCAGCTTCTGGAACGGCTTCCGCTGGCTGTGGACCACGGAGCCGGTTTCCAGCGCAGAGGATTTCAGCGCCCTGCGCCTGGGGATTCCGGATGTTCGGATGCTGCAAAGCGGCTTTCAGAACCTGACGGACACTCTGGTCGTCACCAACGGCGGAAGCCTCTCCCTGAGCCTCCAGTCCGGTTCCATCAACGCCTGTGAGCAGGATCTGACAGAGGTGACGCAGCAGGGGATCAGCCCCAGACTGTGTCAAAAGACAACAGTCTGGGGAGCCCCCAACCCTCGACTTTTATGCTCACGCAAAAAATATCCGGCATTGCTGCCGGAGCTACGCCCTCGCGGACTAAAAAATAACAGCCCTCATCCCAAGGCTGCCATCAGATTCTTTATCCCTACAATATTCAGAGCACGTTTCATATTAAACGCTAAAAATGTCAATGACAATTCCCCCTCTGCTTTTTGGATACCGCGAAGCAGAAGTTGCCTGACACCCATATCATGTTTGACAGTCCCGAAAGGATGCTCAACAATACATTTCCGTTGGGATGAAATGGCCTTATTTTGCAAAATGCGGATCTTCTTTAACGGAACTGGCGACATATCGCACTCTTTACTGAATTCAGACTTCTTTATCATCCGTTCCACATAGAAATACCGCATCGTCGTACACTTCTTGGGGCAATGTGAGCACGCGCTTGGGTTGCCGTATTTTGCAATGTGCTTTTTTGTTATGTAGCAGGACGGATACAGAAATTTTCCCATCGGGCAAATGTAGATGTTCCTGCTCGGAATATATACCGAACGGGCAATTGTCTCATCATAACCGGTTGTAACTTCTGCCTCCTCCGCAGTCGTTGGATACCAGAATTCATAATCGCCACCGCATACAACTGGAATGTTGTTTCCGGCAAGCACCTGTGCCACATCGCTTACACTGTCATATCCATTATCCGCTACGATCGTCATGTGATCTGCCTCGAGTATCTCTGAGGCTTTTTCTGCTATAGGCGACATCAGATTTTTGTCCTGTACCTGATTGCAGACCGCAAACTCCACCACCATTTTATTCTTGCCGTCCACAGCGGTTTGGACATTTAGACACACCGACATACCGTCCTTCGTCTTCATCAGCCGGCTGTCTGGATCGGTCAGCGACACCTGCGTTTCTTCTCCGCAGGTAATACGCTCAAGATAGCCTTCCAATTCCGTCCTGCGTTCCACAAGAGCCAAAATGGCAGCCTCTATTGTTCTGGCCTGATCTTCTGATTCCGTTTCTTTATCAGTTCGTTCCAATTCCTCCAAATACGCGGCTATCTTTTCCTCTGCCCTGCGAATGCGATCCTGAATTTTTCCTTTCGTATAATTCCTGTCCTTGCCGTTCCACGCTTTGAATTTACTCCCGTCTATGGCTATCAATTCTTTCCCATAAAGCCCCAGCCCTACGCAGAACCTCACAAAATCCCGGAACACATTCTTTAGTGCTTTCGGATTATTTTGCCGGAACCGCGCTATCGTCTTATGATCCGGGCGCAATCCATTCAGCAGCCAAATTACCTCAATATTTCTGTAACATTCCTTTTCAAGATTACGACTTGATCTTATCCGATTGAAATAGCCATACAGATATAACTTCAGCAGATCTCTCGGTGCGTATGCGGGTCTTCCTGTATCTTGCGGCTCACTATACTCGAATCCCATTTCACCGATGTCCAATCTTGAAACATAACTGTCTATAAATCTGATCGGATTATTTTCTTCGATTGCATCTTCCAAGCTGCTTATCCAGCACTGATTCCTGTCTATCCCTGAAATATATTCCATCCCATTTCCTCCCTTTCGTTCCCTTTTGCTCTATTTTACCATAAAAACGACCTTTTGCATAGCGTTTTGACACAATCTCCCCCCAAACCCCGTGAACAGCCCGTAGCCGGGGCTGGCTGCGCGTTCGGTTCCCGAACGCTGTTGTCCCTGCGACCCAGGGACAGGCGGGGCTTGCGCCCCGCGTGGAGCCAGAAACGACCGCCTCGGTGTTTCCGGGAAAAAGAAAAAAGTGGGGCTGGCCTACATCCCTGTAAGCCAGCCCCGCCAAGTTCATCTGTGCGGATCGGTGCGCTGTTCTTCCTTGCGCCGCTCATCCATAGCCGCCTGTTCCTTCTCCTTTTCCAGAAGGACAGCCGCCACTTTCTGCGCCACAAGATACTCCTGCATCTCCGTCCTTGCTTTTCGGTACGCCGGGTACGCCGCCCGTTTCTGCTCCAGAAGCTGGGCATACTCGGCGTTCAATTCCTTGACACGGGGGAGCTTTTGCAAGCCGAGCTGTTCAAAAGCCTCTTTCGCCGCCTTGTGGAGCGTGATGGCCTCCCGATGCCCCTCAAGGAATTTTTTACTGTACCCTGCCTTGCGGTAGGCCACATAGACTTCCCTGGTCTTGGAATAGTTGATGATGTGTTTTTTCAATGCGGCGATCTCCTGCATCCGCTGTTCCGCCGCCTTGATGGAGTCCCCCAGACCATTGAATTGGGTGACTGCCGCATCCGCCCTCGCCGCCAGTTCGTCAAAGCTGTCGATCTCGTTCTCCTGCAAAAAGCACATGACCTGTGCCATCTGTTTCAGGTTAAAGAGGGTCGCCCACCGCTGGTATCCGGCGCCCTTCCCCTCGTTCAGCTTCGCCTGAATATCAATGAGAAGGGAAAACTTCTTGTCGTGGACTTGCTGGCTTTTCCCGGTAGGTCGCTCCCGGCGTTCCCCGGCAATAGCGTCTTTCAAATCGTCCACCGTGTAGCCCTCGCCCAGCGAACTGAACCGGGCAAAACGATCCTGCCCCCTGCATCGAATGGAAGGCCGCTTGCCCGGTTTGTACTCGCACCCAGCCTCCGTCAGGAAGGAGATCAGTTCCTCGAAGTCCTTCGGTTTCCTCTGTAATGCCGCATCAATGATAGCCCGCAGATTGTCACGGTTGGAAGGGCGCTTGGGGTACTCGGTGCGCTTTTTCCGTTCTCGGCATGGGCGTGGCTCTATGATGGAAAGCCCATGCTCCAAACACAGCCGGTCGCTAATCCGTTGCAGGGCAAAACTGGAAAGGAAGAAATTTTTGAATTTCCGGGTGCAGTCCAAAGAGGTAGAATTGAAGATGATATGGTTGTGGATATGCGCCCGGTCGGTATGGGTGGCAACGATAAAGGCGTGTTTGCCTTTGGTGAAGCGCATCCCCAGCTCATAGCCGATACGGTTGGCCTCCTCCGGCGTGACCTCGCCCGGTTTGAAGGACTGGCGTATCTGGTAGGCGATGATGTCATGCTCCTGGCTGCGTCCCGTTATTCGTTCATACTGCCGCTTTGACAGAAGGAACTTCTCATCCGCTGTCCGGGCGTCACACTCATAGCTGGAGATATATTTTCCGCCCTCGGTCTTTTCCTCATTCTTGGAATAGTCAGTCCTGTCCGCCGGCGTCTGGGCGATAGTCTTGCCCTTGTTGATGTGCAGGGGTATCAGCCGTGTCGCCGCCATAGCCCACCTCCCTCGTCCAAAAACTTACATTGCCAGCTCCTCCAGGAGCCTTACACTTCGCACCTTTCCGGGGAAGCTGTCCTTCTGTGGATCGGCTGTCCCCCTGCGGTCGAAAGCGGCGATCTTCTTTTCCAGACCGTCCAGTTCTTTCTCCTTTTCCTTAACGATAGCGGTGCGCTCCTCCAGAGTGCCGGAGATCAGCTCGTCCAGCAGATACTCCACATAGTCCATTTTCTGCAAGGCTTCACAAAACAGGGGATGCCAGTCCTCGTCCTCCGGCCGTGGCGCATACTGTTCCTTCCAGTCACGGAGCAGATGGAGGTACTCACACAGCACACGGTAACAGCGGTTCTTCTTTTTGCGGTACTCCTGCGCCGCCGCCAACTTGGAAATGACAGACGGCCTCCTCTGGGGCTGCCACGCTTGCAGGCCCTCATACCGCACCCCAAAATCCTCCGCCAGCTTCTCGGCGACTCTCTTGGGGGAAAGGCCGAACAGCTTGCCCACAAAGTCGATCACATCCCCGTCCTCCTGACAGCCGAAGCAGTGGAACCGCTTATCCACTTTCATGCTGGGCGTCCTGTCATCGTGGAACGGACAGCAGGCCATGCCGTTACGCTTGACCTCGATCCCATAATGCTCCGCCGCCGCTATTGTTGGTACGGCGTCCTTGACCGCTTCAAATAAATTCATTGTCATGCCCCCTTTCCCGGTATGTAAAAGGGGCGAAAAAGAAAGGAGCGGCAGTTGCCGTTCCTTCTTGTGTGCCGGTTATGGAATTGTCTTATCCGTAAATCTCCATATCGCCGCCCTCCCGTGAAAGCAGACCGCTCAGAAGATCAGCCGCTTCGCTCATGCGGTCATGCTCGTTTCCGTAGGTCCACTCGGTCACGGTGTCGCCGTACATCTGCTCCCGCATCCAGTCAAGCAAGGTTTGAGCCTCGTTCATCGGGAAATCCATCTTCGCACATCCTTTCATAGATTTATGAGTGGAGGAAAGCCCCAAGGCTGCCGGCCCACTCGCCGGCCAGTTCCACCAGGAGCATGGCGGAAAACTGGAGCGCCACACAGACCGCCTCCACGCCGAACAGGATCGCCACATTCAGCCAGTCCCGGACGCACACCTGATAGATGCCGCAGGCCAGGATCACCAGCATGAACAGCCCGACAACATAGGCGGAGAGGTTGGATGCCAGCCTGCCTACAACATGGAATGTATAGAGTACCAGCATCAAGGGGAGCGCCAGCAGTTTCAAAGGGAGTTTCAGAAGCCTCATATTTTGTCCCGTCCTTTCCTGTTTCCTGCATACAGTTTACCGCGCCGGCCCGCTGTCCGGCAAGGATGCTGCCTATGTAAAGGACGCGGAACCGCTCCGCGCCCTTTCGCAAAACTTTTGAAGCCCCCAGCCGCTATCGGATATTGGCAAGGCGGGCAAGGGACTGTCTGGACAGCTCCCATATTTCGTCCAGCCGGGAGCGCAGGTCCTCAATGTCGGCGGCATAGACGCTCCCGGTCTCGTTCGCCCTTTTCGCGTACTGGTTCAGGTTGGTGCTGCACCGCTGGAGCAGGACGATGAGCTGGCGCACATCTACCAGGTCCAGCCTCACGCAGATACCGTCCAGAGCCATCTTGCGGACATAGGCGCTCATGTTCAGGATGCCGGCCTCCTCCATCTTGGAGCGGATGCGCTCCTTATCTTCGGGGGAGATACGCACCTTCAGTTCTTCCTCTTTCTTCATTCGCGCTCCAGCTCCTTTCCGGGCTTTTTGTCCGGGGGTATCTCCGCCGCCCGTTTTTTCAGGTCCTCCAGAACAGAGGGCCGTTCGCCCTCACCGACCTCCTCACTGACCTCCGCCTCATCCTGGGAGATGCTCTCGTCCATACTGAGGGCGGCGTCCAGCTCCGCAAGTCTCGCACTCTTTTCGGCAAGCTCCGCCTCCTGGGGGAAGGGCTTTGTCAATTCCACCTGTGCGGCGGCCTGCTGGTTCCGCAGGTTCTCCAACTGCTCCTGTCCCCGCTCCAGCCGTCCGGGGATACCGGCGAGGGCGTTATCCAGCCGGGTCAGGTTGCCCCTTGCGTCCGTCCCCAGGCTGACACGGTGGCTCATCTCTCCCTTCAAGGTGATCTGGAACTGCTTCTCAAAGGTGTTGTAGGAAAGCTCCATCTGAAATCCCCGGTAGCTGCCGATGGGGATGCCCTCGGTGCTTTTGATCTCCTTGCACAGGGCAAGGATGGCGTCCCCGGCATCCGCCTTTTCCGTGTAGTGTTTGCCGCCGACCTCCATCCCCACAAAGCCCTCCTCCGGGAGCGGGTGGGCCTTCGCCGTTTTCATGTCCGTATCAAAGCCCCGGTTGCGGCTCTGCTGGGCCTCGATCTCGGCGGGGAAGTATTTCAAAAGCTGGTCCTCCAGCCGGAAGTGCTTGCTCTGGTAGTCGGCCCGGAGGACTTTCAGCTTCGCCACATCCACATCAAGGTCCATCTTCTCACGGATCAGCGGATTTCCGGCGCACAGGGCCTTGATCTCCGCATAGGAGAGCGCCTGCTCATCCACATCGTCACAGCTTCGGACGGGGGACTTGCTCGTCATGATCTGGCTGATGAATTTCTGCTTGTTCTCCAAAGTCTGGTAGAGGTAGGCGTCAAAGGTCCCCTCCGTCACATACTGGAAAATCTGCACCTGTTTGTTGCGGTTGCCCTGCCGGATAATGCGCCCGTTGCGCTGGGTCATGTCAGCGGGACGCCAGCCCACATCCAGGTGGTGGACCGCCACAAGACGGTCCTGCACATTGGTCCCGGCGCCCATCTTCTGGGTGGAGCCGAGCAGGACGCGCACCTCCCCGGTCCGCACCTTGCCGAACAGCTCCTTCTTCTTCGCCTCGGTGTCGGCGTCATGGATAAAGGCGATCTCCTCACGGGGGACGCCAGCCGCTACCAGTTTGTCCCGGATGTCCTCATAGACATTGAACGTGCCGTCCCCCTTGGGCGTGGAGAGGTCGCAGAACAATAACTGGGTCAGCTTGTCCGCCTGCCCCTCCTCCCAGATGCGGAGGACATTCTGGACGCAGGCGTTCAGCTTGCTATTTGGGTCATCGGGCAGGAGCGGGTTCATCAGCCGCTGGTCGAGGCCGATCTTACGTCCGTCCGAGGTGATCTTGAGCATATTGTCAACCGAGGGGTCTATATTCCCGCTGTGGACAGCGGCGGCCCGTTCGGACAGGTCCGCCACCATCTCCTTCTGTATCTCCGAGGGCTGCACCACTACGGTCTCAAACTTTGCCTCCGGCACAGGGAGGTGGAGCTGGTCGGCGGTCTTGATGTCGGCCACCTCTTTGAACATACTCATCAGCTCCGGGAGGTTGAAGAACTTGGCAAACCTCGTCCGC
>Ga0224746_10300_pt1 | contig 11148 bp, 12 predicted proteins | sample LIM_F_Water_Bulk_FD_183000 | JGI IMG/M metagenome (GOLD analysis project Ga0224746, IMG submission 183000) | Enriched cells from gastrointestinal tract of the lab mouse from Pacific Northwest National Laboratory (PNNL), Richland, Washington... | ecosystem: Host-associated > Mammals > Digestive... | reverse complement strand
ACCTAAAGAGGGTATGAGCCCCTGGGGCTGGAAGCAGAACGCGCTCATTGAACTTGACCCCGAGGCTCGCACCTATCGCTACACACCTGAATATTACGCTGTGAAGCATTTCTCCTACGTTATTGCTCCAGGTGCGGAAATCATCGGATTCTCACCCAAAGAGAAGGAACAGACACCTCTGATTATCGCCCGCAATCCCGACGGGACGCTATTGGCTGTTGTGGCAAACTACAATGACGCAATCAAACCCCTCAGCGTCAAAATCGGAGACAAATACCTGAATGCCAATCTCAAGCCCCACTCCTTCAATACATTTATAATCAAAAAATAATATCACAGACTATAAATCCAGGCTGTGACATAACATAAATTTTCGGGTATGAATCCATACAAATTCATACCCGATTTTATTTTACAGTCCCCCAAATAGGTAATCAAGGGTCAGTCCACCACACACCAACCGGAAAAATCTACTGACCCATACCCACCCCTAAGTATTCCGAAGATTCTTATGCACAAAAAAAGCTGCTAACTCAAAATGGTTAACAGCTTTATTTGCGTGCGCACGAAGGGACTCGAACCCCCACGTCGTTAGACACTAGATCCTAAGTCTAGCGCGGCTACCAATTACGCCACGTGCGCAGGTTGATTTTGCGAGTGCAAAGTTAATAACAATTTATCAATTCTCCAAATATTTTTATCACATTCAAAGTCAGTAGACTATTACACAAAGCATTAACAAGTTAATTTTCATATTTATCCGACCTGTTTGAGAATATCGAGTGCAACTGATGAATCAGTATTAGGACCTATATGCCTCCCAGCCCTTTCAAGCACTGCCGGCACAGCATTAGCCACGGCAACCGAGTCGTCAGCAACCTCCATCATGGACAAATCATTCAGATTGTCGCCATACACAGTGATAGCCGTTGCCCCTACCATCTCAGCCAGCTTCAGCACTGCACTCTGTTTTGAGACTCCTGCACCAAACACCTCAATGAAAGCTATATCATGATTAAAGATATCACGGTAACATGACACTGACAGCCTGGAATCCATGCGCAGCTGCCGTGCCACACACTCTATAGCCTCCGCATCACCCATGGCAAAAACCAGAATTGTACCCGGGATGGGACATTTATCACCTTCCGGCGAATCGAGTATGAATCTTTTGAGTCCAAGGTCAGCACGCTCTTCATAAAATTTAAGCTCATGGCGGTCCATTTTACCGTTATGATATACTTTCAGCATGCCATCATCACCCAATACATATATAAAAGGATTAATACCTGCACTATGAAATGTCTCCATGAGTTGCGGCAGCGCATCGGGCGAATGCAGTACAGGATTGATGTAACGTTGCGCCACACGGTCCCACATCGCGGCCCCGGTCAGCACTATGGCAGGTATTGACGTATAAGTATCCTTCAACAGCACCTCAACAGTAGCGGGTGTACGGGCGGTAGCCACGGTTATCATTGCCCCCTGACGTGACAGTCTACTGATTATCTCCGCACTCTCTCTGCTCACTTTGCTATCGGCACCGAGCAGGGTACCATCCATATCGGATATAAACAAACGCTTTTCCAAATCTTCTATTTTTACTTTACAAAAGTACAACAAAAAACCGCTATTTTAGATTTTATTCTGTGCAAAATAAAAGATAGTTCAATCATTTTGTGGTCAAAATATCTACGTTCATCCATTTTCCATGCAAAAATTTGTTAAATGTAATAAGTACATGATGTGTATTTCAAATATAATGCTTACATTTGCATGTGTGTTTTTCATAGTATTAGATTAAGATAAAGGTTTAAAAAGGAAAAGAGCTGTCGCGAGACAGTTCTTTTTTTATTTTTATATTCCGGTCGGTTTAGAAAACGTTTAACATTTTTAATTCAAATCCCCATTTTGTTTTTAGATTTTTTTGGCAAAAAAGTTGCATTTCGACGTCAGATGCGCTAATTTTGCGGTTTGAAATTTATACGTATCGAATATGAAACATCTTGACCTTATCCTCGCAGAAAAACTCTTGAAGATTAGTGCCATAAAGCTCCAGCCCGAAAACCCTTTCACTTGGGCATCAGGATGGAACTCACCCATTTACACTGATAACCGTAAGACCCTCTCTTACGCAGATGTCCGTAATTTCATCAAAGTAGAGCTCAGCCGCATCATCCTCGAGAATTTCGGTGATGTTGATGCGATTGCCGGCGTTGCTACAGGTGCTATAGCTCAGGGAGCATTAGTTTCCGATACTCTTGGACTCCCCTACGTGTATGTACGCTCCACTCCCAAGGACCACGGTCTGGAAAACCTTATCGAAGGTGACCTCCGTCCCGGACAGAAAGTAGTAGTGATTGAGGACCTTGTTTCAACCGGCGGTAGCAGCCTTAAAGCCGTTGAAGCAATCCGCAATGCAGGTTGCGAAGTGATAGGTATGGTAGCCATATTCAGCTACGAATTCCCCGTTGCCACCAAACGTTTCAAGGATGCCAACGTCAACCTCATCACCCTTTCCAATTACTCAGCGCTCATCACTGCAGCGCTCGAGACCGGTTTCATTCGCGAAAGCGATGTAGCCACCCTCAAGGAATGGAGAAAAGACCCCTCTATGTGGACCCCCGCTTCCACTTCAACAGAGGAATAACTTATAATTCACATCTTATTACTCAGAGCCACCAAGCCGAGCCAAAGCCCACTTGGTGGCTCTGAATGTTAATCATACAAATCCACATATATGTCAACTTATTCAGGAAAATCAGTAACTCTCCCACGCCCCATAGAGGATATATACGCAAAAGTATCAGACCTCGCCCAGTATCAACCCCTCATCGAACAGCTTCCGGAAGAGCAAAGAGCAAAAATGCAAGGAGTAGAGTTTGATGGTGAATGCGTGAAGATGAACGCTCCATCAATCGGACAGTTGGTATTCCGCATCACCGAATGCACCGCACCCTCCCATGTAGGTTTCTCAGCCGAAGGTTCACCTGTGCCCTTGAAACTCAGTCTTGACCTGGAAAGCGCCTCGGCCGACTCTACCTCGCTCACCCCGAAAATCGACATCGAAATTCCTGCAATGCTCCGTCCGTTTATCGGCGGCAAAATTCAGGAAGCAGCCGATAAATTCGGAGAAGTCTTCACATCACTGTTCCATTGATGCGGCATTCTCTTCTCCTTCTGCTCATCATCCTTTCCGGAGCAGTCATTTCAGCATGCCACTCTGTCGACGACAACCGGATACCATATTCCGAAGTACATCTGACATTTCACACTGTGGGCGACTGGAATATATACGGCGTGAAAGGTGCTGCAGCAGACCATCGCAGCTATATTCTCACACGAACCGAGCACATCCCTACCGATTTTCCATACACAACCCTTGACCGGACTGGTTACGGAGGGTTGCTTCTGGTCACAGATGTGCTTGGCGATGTGCTCGCCTACGACCTTGCATGCCCTTACGAAGCGCGTCCAGGCATTCGTGTCTCCGTTCCCAACGGTGAACTTTTTGCCGAATGCCCGGTATGTGGCAGTACTTATGACATATTCACCAACTATGGCAAACCACGCTCCGGACCGGCGAGCGACAAAGGCTACAGTCTTACCAGATATTCCGTAGTGTCCGGGGGTGCCACTGAGTATAAGGTCGTCACACGATAACAATATCATCCTCTCCCTGGATTTTCACACCATCCCATATCATCCCATCAAATTGCCATGCATTCAATCTCAACTGAAAACGTACTCCTCATCGGTTCCTGCCTGCTCATGGCAGGAGTGCTCATGGGTAAGACAAGCTATCGCATCGGTCTCCCTCTGTTGCTTATATTCCTTCTGGTAGGAATGGCTTTCGGCACTGACGGACTCGGAGTTGAGTTCAGCAATATGCACATTGCGCAGTTCATCGGGATGATAGCCCTGTGTATCATCCTCTTCTCAGGCGGTCTCGACACCAAGATTTCATCCATACGTCCTGTTGTGGTACCGGGATTGGTACTCTCGACTGTAGGAGTGCTGCTCACCGCACTGCTCACGGGGCTATTTGTGTGGTGGCTTTCAGGTATGTCATGGACCAACATCCACTTTGCATTCCTCCCATCGCTTCTTTTGGCAGCCACAATGTCGTCGACCGACTCCGCCTCTGTGTTCGGTATACTCGGTACCCAGCGCGTGAATCTGAAACAGAATCTGCGTCCCATGTTGGAACTTGAAAGCGGTTCTAATGACCCTATGGCCTACATGCTGACCATAATCCTCATTGAGACCATCCAACTTGGAGGTCACCTGTCGGGCCTCACGTTGATATGGCAACTCGCCCTGCAGTTTGGTATCGGCGGCGCTGCCGGATGGATAATGGGAGCTGTGACACGATGGCTCATAAACTGTTACCGCAAGATTGGGACACATGGCGCGGTAAATGTCAAGGAGGATATCGACCAGGCTTCATCCATGATATCAATACTTACCTTAGCCTCGGTATTCTTCACTTTTGCAATAGCCACAGCGCTGCAAGGCAACGGTTATCTCGCCGTATACCTATGTGGTATCTATCTCGGCAACAAACGTGTGCCCTGCGGTCGCGGCATAGGCAAGTTCATGAGCGGCATGTCCTGGCTGTCACAGATAGTGGTATTCCTCATGCTTGGTCTTCTTGTCAATCCTCACGAGATGCTCACAGTGGCACCGGTATCACTCTTGATAGGTATATTCATGATACTTCTCGGACGCCCACTGGCAGTATTCGCATGTCTCGCACCTCTGCGTCACATCACCTTCAAAGCTAAATGCTTTGTGTCGTGGGTAGGACTCCGCGGAGCCGTTCCCATAATTTTCGCAACTTATCCGGTGGTAGCCAATATAGAGGGCGCATCTCAGATATTCAACATCGTCTTCTTCGTCACTCTCCTTTCGCTTGTACTGCAAGGCACCTCGGTAATCGCGAGTGCCAAGAAATTGCATCTCACAGCCGAGACCTCGGCTGACGAAAGCGACTTCGGAGTTGAACTACCTGAGGAGCTGTCAACATCTTTAGAGACACTTACGCTTACCGACAAACTACTTAAGCAAGGAAATACATTGCGCGACATGAATCTGCCGCAAGGTTCTCTGGTAATGATGGTGAAGCGCGGCGACAAATACATGGTGCCAAACGGACGCCTCACCCTCCAGAAGAAAGATGTGCTGCTAATCATCAAAGAAGATGAAGCGTGAGGCTGACTCTTACTCCTCAAGCTTCACACCCTTGAACTGACCGAGAAGATTGAACTTCAGGTCCACACCGTCGGAAAGTCCGACTTCAAATCCGCTTGATTTCTTTTTGATTTTAACGATTTTGACATCGCTGAAATTCTTCTTCACGTAATTTCTTATCGGTCGGGAAATAAGCCCTTCGGGCACCTCTCGACTCTTGCAGTCAACCGATGTCCATTTTCCGGCGTTACTGAATTCAATTGTAGTACCGTTGACAAGACGCACATCATAGTCTGTCTTCTTGAGCAGATGGCGGTCCACCTTTATCATCCCCACCTTTGCTTTTGGGAAATACTCTTTCAACATATTTTGGGCTGCTTCGGGAAGCTCATCTCTATTTATTGTATACTTGTCGAAAGCGCTTGCCGCACCTACAGCCAGCAAAATCATAAAAAATGCTGTAATAAGTTTTTTCATATTGATTTTTTATTTGGGTTATTAACAGTGAGAGGTTGCACTAAAACAACCTTACAGATACTTATCAAACAATCTTGCGCCGAAAAATCCTCCTGTCTACCGACTTTACCGCAAGAATTTTTGTAAATTTGCACCACTGAATCATCGATTCTATTGCAATGGGAAGAAGAATTATTTTAATCACCGGAGGTCAGCGGTGCGGCAAAAGTGAATTTGCCGAGAAGATGGCTCTGCAACTCTCGGAATCCCCTATCTATCTCGCCACAGCCCGTCCATGGGATGATGAATTCCGTGAACGAGTGAAGCTGCATCAGGCGCGACGCGGAGAGAAATGGTCTACAATCGAGGAAGAGCTGGCTTTGAGCCTCCACGATGTGACAGGAAAAACTGTGCTTGTTGACTGCGTGACTCTTTGGACCACCAACTTCTTCTTCGCTAAAGGCGAAAATGTCAACGAAGCTTTGACTGCTCTGAAGGATGAATTTGACAAATTCACTTCAAGGGAAGCCACATTTATATTTGTAACAAATGAAATCGGGTTAGGAGGAGTGAGTGAAAATGCCATGCGACGTCATTTCACCGACCTCCTCGGATGGGTAAACCAATACATCGCCGGCAAGGCTGATGAAGCCTATATGTTACTCTCCGGCATACCCGTAAAAATAAAATGATTTCCATGAGAACTTTCATCATCGACCGTCCTGACCAGGAGCTGCGCGAAAAGCTTGTGCACAAGATTGATAATCTTACCAAACCGAAAGGCTCCTTAGGAAAACTCGAGTCATTAGCAACTAAAATCGGGCTAATCCAACAGACTCTAACTCCGGAATTGAACAATCCTCACAACATACTTTTCGCTGCTGACCATGGTATCATCGAGGAGGGTGTCACTGTATCGCCCAAGGAGGTGACCTGGCAACAGCTCAGCCATTTCTCACATGGTGGTGCAGGTATAAATTTTCTCTGCGAGCAGCATGGATTCAAGCTTGTGCTGGTAGATGCCGGTGTTGACTACGACATTCCTGCTGGAAGAGGCATCATCGACATGAAAGTACGGAAATCAACCCGCAATTTCCTGCATGAAGCAGCCATGACTCCTGAGGAGTTTGACCTCTGCATTGACCGCGGGGCACAGGTAGTCGACATAGTTCACGCCGCAAGCTGCAATGTGGTAAGTTTCGGAGAAATGGGTAGCGGCAACACCTCCCCGTCATCCATGTGGATGCATCTGCTCACCGGTATACCCCTCGCTGACTGCATCGGCGCAGGAGCCGGACTCAACAATGAGGGGATACGCCATAAACTTGATGTGCTAACCCAAGCTTTGGAGAATTATTCAGGCGACGGAAGTATGAAGAATAAACTTGAATGGTTTGGTGGCTATGAACTTGCAATGGCTGTTGGCGGTATGCTCCGTGCCGCAGAGCTGGGGATGGTAATCATAATCGACGGGTTCATAATGACAAGCTGTGTAGCTGCGGCCGCCCACTTCTATCCAGCCGTACTTGATTATGCCGTGTTCGGGCATCAAGGTGATGAATCAGGTCACAAACTTATGCTTCAGGAACTCGGCGCCGACCCTATTCTACACCTCAGTCTCAGACTCGGTGAAGGTTCCGGTGCCGTATGCGCCTACCCTATCCTCCAGTCAGCTGTGCGCATGATTAACCGGATGGATTCATTCGCTGATGTCACAGTGACAAAATATTTCTGACCCTCCCTGTACCATCAAGATGAAAAAACTGCACGCAGCATTGATTTTTTTCACCCGACTTCCATTTTGGCGGCTTGGAGAAGTTCCGGCACACTACTATAAGCGTGTCGTGGATTGCTGGTCCATCACCGGATGGCTCACCGGCGGCATCATGGCTATCACACTATGGCTCGGTTCCTTCATATTCCCCTTCCCTGTGGCAGTGATACTTGCCTTTATCTCCCGACTTCTCATCACCGGAGCGCTGCATGAAGATGGCATGGCTGATTTCATTGACGGAATGGGAGGTGGGACTTCCCGCTCGCGGATACTGGAAATAATGAAGGACTCCCACATCGGCACCTATGGAGTAATTGGACTTATAATGTATTACCTATTGGCTATAAGTCTCATCTCATCGCTTCCCAATGCAGCCACCGCATGCGCGGTACTGTTTGCCGGCGATGCCTGGAGCAAATGTTGCGCTGCACAGGTAATCAATTTCCTGCCGTATGCCCGCAAGGAGGAAGAAGCCAAGAACAAAACCATTTATGACCGCATGAGCCTCCCGGCATTTCTTATCAGTCTGATATTCGGTGCCCTCCCCTTACTTCTGCTCCCCGTCCGGTTACTTCCTGCCGCCATTTTGCCGGTAATAATAGTGACAGGTTTAATTTTCTATCTGAAACGTAATCTTCAAGGCTACACCGGCGATTGCTGTGGTGCGACATTTCTATTTGCCGAATTATCATTTTATTTCGGAGTGATAATATCTTCACATATCGCGGACATTTAATCGGACAATCTATCAATTAAAGCACTAAAACACATGAAAGTCATCATGATACGGCATACCTCGGTCGATGTCTCCCCGGGAGTATGTTACGGACAGACCGATGTAGCTCTCAAACCTTCATTCCACACGGAGGCGACCGAAGTAAAAAAGAAATTGGAAGGACTCAGTTTCGATGCAGTCTTCACCAGCCCGCTCTCCCGCTGTGTACGGTTGGCTGATTTCTGTGGATACCCCAATGCCATACGCGATGAACGATTGAAAGAACTTAATTTCGGCGAATGGGAAATGCAACGGTTCGACGAAATAAGCGACCCCCGTCTGCAACTCTGGTATGATGATTATTTCAATATCGCTCCGACTGGAGGTGAGTCATTCCTCGACCAACGGCTAAGGGTGGAAAATTTTCTTACGGAAATCAAATCAAAAGGTTTTCGTTCTGTAGCCATATTCGCACATGGCGGCATTCTCCTGCAAGGAATGTTGATAGCCGGGATTATCACCCCGGAGGAGGCTTTTGACAGGCAAGCACCTTATGGTGGTGTCATCGAAATAGAACTGTAATCCCGGTCACCAGTACCACCATCAGCACCTCGGCTATACGGTTGATTCTGACAGCGACACGCATATCAGCCGTTGAAACTTCGCGCCCGTTGCTTCCTATGTAAGGTTTGTAGACAGTTTCGCCAAAATAGTCATGGCTGCCGCCAAACCGACAGTCAAGTATCCCCGCCAAAGCAGCTTCGGGATAACCGGAATTGGGACTTGCATGACTCCTGCCATACTTTCTCACAAATGCAAAAAGTCTTGGTTTCCCTGAGGCAATCACCATGAGCGCAGCAGTAATACGTGCTGGTATATAATTTGCCACATCATCTATTCGCGCCGCAAACCGCCCGAAAGCTCTGTATCGCTCATTCCTGTACCCAATCATCGAATCAAGAGTATTAACCATTTTGTAGGCAAGCATTCCGGGAACTCCCAGAAGCGCATACCAGAAAAGCGGAGCAATCACACCATCACTAAGATTTTCAGCAAGAGTTTCGAGGGCAGCGGTGCGGATTTCCTGCGGCGAAAGGTTAGCGGTGTCACGTCCCACTATCCGTCCCACCTGCCTGCGACCATCGTCAATAGAGCGGTCCACTGCCAAAAACACCATCCTGACCTCGTTGATGAGCGTAGTGCCTGCGAGACAGTAATAAACCAATATAGTCTCGACAACTATCTTGACCCATTTGTACGGGTCAAGAAGACCCAGGACCAATGCAGTCAGGACGAACACACCTGAAATCAGCAATATAGCTGTGAATGCACCCTTGAGCACTCTATGTGAGCCATGATTCAGCTTATGTTCAAAAAATGATATCATTTTGCCGAAACCTACTATAGGGTGAGGAAGTCTCTGCGGGTCGCCCAACAGCAGGTCGAGTCCCCAGCCAAGCAGCAACGGCAATATGGCTATGAAATTCTCCATGCTTTTACAAAAATATAATCAATAACTTTTATAAAGCTTTAAAACTCACTTTAAATTTACTCTTGGGAGTACTCCCGGCATTAAGCCATCTCTCCACCGCCGAAAACAGCAAATCGTTCTCCTCAGGCTTCTGGGCTGCCACACGGAAATATCTCTCATCCAATCCACGGAAATTAGAGGCATCACGGATGAGTATCCCATGCTCTGCCACAAGATACTCTTTCAACTCCCCGGCAGTGCGTTCCGGGAGATGGCACAATATGAAATTACAATCCGTCGGCTCAACCTCTACCCCGATGCTCCTAAGCCTGCATGCAAGTCTCTCCGCCTCATTGTGTAGGCGCGAGGCATCTATCATGTAATCGTCCGAATGGTCAAGCAGATATTCTGCCCCGAGAATTGCCGGAGCGCTCACACTCCATGGCATGCGGTAGCGGTTTATACTCTCCATCAGCGTCTCTGCTCCCACCATATAGCCTACACGTAGCCCCGGCACTGAATAACGCTTGGTGAAAGAACCCAGCAAGATGACATTTCCCGCTTCCACAGCTTCAGCCGGAGTCAATACAGGCAACTCGGTATAATCAGAATATGCCCCGTCAATCACAAAGGTTACTTCTGGATAAGCGGCAACCAACTGCTGTAATTTTCTCTTCGGAAACACCTTTCCGGTCGGATTATTCGGGTTGCACATCCACACCATCCGTTCATCGCCCTGCATTTCCTCGGGAGAGGTAATGAAACGCAAAGCATGGCGATACATCACACATGCATCCTCATACTCACTGAAAGTAGGCACAACAATAGCCGAAGCCTCTCCTTGAAATGCATGTGCTATAAGATAAATCGCCTCCGTGGCACCGTTTGTCACACACACATTCTCGGAGCCGACGCCCAATGTACCGGCAAGTTTACTCTCAAGCCTCATCGGTCGCGGTTCAGGATAATTCTCAAAGCCCCCGCCCGAAGCAGTCATAGCTTCCAACAATTTGCCATGCTCAACCCCCGAAAGTATATTTGAACTGAAATTATGCCCTATCTTTCCTTGGTAGGCATACAGGTCATCACCGTGTCCTTCAATCATTACTGCTCATTATTTCATACAATTTCTGTATATCCACATACTCCCTCATCCTTTCCGCAAGGAGGTTATACTGGATTTCCTTGTATTCCTTATAATCAGGCGAATTGGAAATAGAGTTCACCTGCATATATGGAGCAAGAAGATATTCAATCACCTCCTTATTATCAAGAGAACCGTGGATATATGTACCCATACATCTCTCATCCCTCATACACCCTTCCGGGCTCCCATCCCCGCGATGGTTCAAAGGCTGATATTCCCCAACAGGAACGGTATTCCCCATGTGTATCTCATATCCCTCATTTACCAATTCACCTCCTCGGAAGCTGAAACACACCTGGCGCGTCACTTTCTCATCTCTCATCACTGTGCGCATTGGCAAAAGTCCGAGACCCGGAAGGCGCAATATACTCCCTTCCACGCCATCCTCATCA
>Ga0224746_10297_pt1 | contig 11195 bp, 7 predicted proteins | sample LIM_F_Water_Bulk_FD_183000 | JGI IMG/M metagenome (GOLD analysis project Ga0224746, IMG submission 183000) | Enriched cells from gastrointestinal tract of the lab mouse from Pacific Northwest National Laboratory (PNNL), Richland, Washington... | ecosystem: Host-associated > Mammals > Digestive... | reverse complement strand
GATGTATGGTAATTTCTGGTCTTATTAATGCAACAAAGTCTCCATCCGTTGCTACAGGAATATGTGTGGGATTTGTAGCTGGTTATTTTGCTGACCAAGCCGTAGGTAAAATGTCAGAAGTTGCAACAGCGTTATTCGGTAACAGTAGCCAATCGAAGTGAGGTGATAGTGATGGCTAAGACTGCAAAGCTAAAACCAATTAACTCTGTAATCTGGGTTACAGAAGACAAGTGCCAAACGATAACCCCTGAACAAGTTTGTATGGATGTCGTTGGTGAAAAAGCCTATGGCATAGCCTCTTTGCCATCACAATGGACGCTACCTTTTTTTGTGATTTCTGGTACGCTTTTAGAAACTTACAAAATTGGTCGTTGTTTTGATGAATCATTACGAGCTTGGAAACAAAGCGTGGAAAAGGCTGCGAAACTTTGTGGAATATCCGCTCAAGATTCAATAATTGTACGTTCAAACGCACAAACTGAAGGTCTAGAGGAACGTGGCAAATATATTTCTGTTGGTGGCATTTTGGCGGATTGGCCTGCATTAGTAAAGCATTGCTTCGACGACTCTATTGAGCAAGCAGAATCATCGAACATTTCTATGCCAATAATTGTTCAGAAACGAGTCGACCCGTTGCTACGTGGGCATGTTTCAAATGAACGGCGCATAGCAGAGGAAAAACGTGATTGGCAAGGCGAAATTGAGACAGCATTACCTCAATTGTTTAAAATTTCTTTGCGCAAATGGCGCAAAAAAATCAATGTTTCCAGTTATTTAGGGTCAGCGCTTACATGTCCAAGCAGTAAAGCGTTAAAAGAAGTTTTGTCCGTTCCTTGCACGTGGGCAACAGATTGTGGGCTGCGGGTGCATTTCGAATGGATTTTTGACGGAGATTATATTTTTCTAGTTCAAGCTGATGAGGAGTCAGAAAGCACTGGTATTAACCCTCTAAAAAGGTCAGTTATGTCAATTGAACGGCCTACACGTGAGAGTACCATATTTCCTCGTTGTGTTCATAAGCTATCAGCAGAAGATGCGGATAAATATAAATCTTATTATAAAATTCAGAACCCTCTACTTTATCAGAAGTTAGGCCAAAATATTGCCCCACTGTATATTTTAGATAACGAGAATACACTTTCGTTGTTAGCGCAAGGAATTGTGAGCCAAGAACTGGAAAGTGATTTGCGTGTGCTTGCCTCACAGTCGCTAATTATTCGCACCGATGTCGACACCGATGATAAGGAAGAACGGCAATTATTGCCTCGGACATGTGAAATTCGCGAAATGGATGCAGCAGTTACCTGGCTGAAGAAAAACTATGCAGAATTAAAGGAAAAGACAACAAATAACATTATTTTTATACTGCATAATTATATTCCTGCGTTTTCTTATGCTTTTGCCTATGCAAGTCCTAAAAACAATATAGTTCGAATGGAAGCTTTATGGGGATTGCCAGAAGGACTATACTATTATAGCCATGATAAATATATAGTTGATACCATGGGCGAAGACATCACCACGGTTGACCCTACAAATTTCAAAGTAGAAGAAAGACGGAATTACAAAAAATACTTTGTTTGTCCTATGAAAGACGGCCGCTGGGAAGTGCAAAGTTTGGCAATGCCATTTGACTGGAAAGCATCCATTCCTGAAAAGGATTGGATTAAAGAAATTGCTTTAGTAACTAGAAGGATTGCAGAGGCTGAACAGCAGAGCATTAGTGTTATGTGGTTTGTTGGTGTTGACCATAATCGATACAACCGCCATGTGTTTCCATGGTTCCACGAACCTTATCAGTATAACGAAACTCAGATGACACCGAGAAACAAACTGTCTTTTGAGCGCACCTTCATTACCCGCACATTACAAGATGTGGAGCGATTAGAAAATCAGATGCAGCAGCAAGGTGGCATCATTAGAAATGTACTCATCCAACCCACTGATGAAAAGATTCTTAGAAATCGGGACGTTATTGACAGGATAGGGCACGCTGCTCAATTGCTAGGCGCAAATATTATTCTTGAAGGAGGAATTCTTTCTCATGCGTATTATCAGCTTGTAAGAACAGGTGCTAAAGTTGAGGTTAGAAATACATTTGGAAAAACTCAGAGCCTTGAATTCAATAAACTTGTTCGTGATAAGATTCCTGAAAAAATAGAAAAGAATGGTGAACAGGCAGTAACTGCTCAATTGGAAAAGGATATTTTAATACGACTGCTAAAGCGAAAATTGGTTGAAGAGTCCTTGGAAGTACTTGATGCCAAGGACACAGATGACTTAATCGCTGAATTGGCGGATGTCATGGAAGTGATAGACAGTATCGTAAAACAGAAGGGTATCGTTTTTCAAGATATTTTAGACAGAAAAGAAAAGAAAAGAAAAAAGGCCGGTGGATTTGAAAAGGGCGTTTATCTAAAAAAGACATCTAACAACACGGAGATAAGCACTGGAACGATTGTCGTAGATAGTGATCCGGTTGATATAAGACAAACTATTGCAAAGTCAACGGATTTGCGGAAGTATTCAACAGCCAACGAATCTTTTACCAGAATCAAAGTGCCAGTTACTATGGATGATTGGGAAATTAGACCTAGTGTAAAAGCGGACAGTATCGACATAGTAATCAAAGGTGAGCGCAAACAAGGTACATTACAGATTGAAATCTCTGTATTTGAAGAGGCTAAGCAAATGTCCTTTTTTGAAAAATAAACTGTGAACGATCCTACCTAATCTAAATAGACCAATACATCTTTTTTGGCACCACAGTCCAATTGAATTGGCGAGGGCATTTTGGACACTTTCTTTTGGAAAGTCCAAAATGCCCTCGCTGATTTCATGTCTGGTAATAATCATTTTCTACTTGACTTGGAGTACGATAGCCAAATTTTTGATGGGTAATGTCAAGAAATATGCGCAAAATAGTTTGCAGGCTCTGGCAGAATAGAATCAGCCAGCAATAGAGGTATCCTCCAGGGCAGCCACTAAGTGCTTCATATTCATGTACTTCTTGTTGCCCCACTGTGTGCCAGCTACATGGCGGAGCCTGGCACAGACCAGCATCAAGGCAGAATTGCCATCCGGGAAGCAGCCCACTACTCCGGTGCGGCGGCGGATCTCCCGGTTGAGCCGTTCCATGACATTGTTGGTGCAGATACGAGTCCAGTGTTCGCTGGGAAAGTCGCAATAGGTCAACATCTCTTCAATGCCGTCCTCCATTTTCTTAGCCGCCTCCTTCAGCTTCATTTCCCGCAGCTGGGCTACCAGAACGGCTACATTCTCATACTCTCCGCCCCAGTTCTGCCGCAGATAAATCCCGTCCACATAGACATATGGATAGCGTCCGCCTTGTAAAGGCCGGTTGCGCCAATCCTCAATGTGGACATATGCTTTTTTGTTCAGCTCGCTGATGGTCGCTGGAGACACTTTGCTGCCCCACAGCGCCTCAGTGATGTCCTCTACTCTGCGCACCGAGACACCAGCCAGGTACATTTCAATGAGAGCTTCCTCCACGCTCCCGCGTACCAGTTCCTTAAGTTGACACTTGATTACTTCTTCGTTTAGCTGTACAATCTTCTCTGACATGGTTTACAGTCTCCTTTCAGAATGGTGTGTCGCTGCTTCATTCTACCAGAGAGCTGCAAACCTTGTCTTTTTTATTTCAGGCCATCGACCCGGAGGCCGGCCAGTCCGACCTGGCGAAGATGGCCCTGGACTTCGCCGTGCGCAGCTACGCCAACCAGCTGGCCTGCCAGCGCATCCTCTCCATCCTCCAGCCCCAGGAAGAAAAAAAGCGCAGATAGCCGGGCCGTCTTCCACCCGATATGAAAAAGGAGTATTGTTATGTCAGATTTTGTTATCCTCACCGACTCCTCCGCCGACCTGCCCCCCGACCTGGTCCGGCAGATCAATGTTCAGGTTCTCCCCCTCTCCTTTATCCTGGCCGATCACACCTATTACAACTACCCCGACAACCGGGACATGGACCCCCACGTCTTCTATGACCGCCTGCGCGGCGGCGAGATGGCCACCACCAACGCGGTCAATGTGGCCCAGTACACCGAGGCCCTGGAGCCCCTGCTTCAGGCCGGGAAGGATGTGCTGATTCTGGCCTTCTCCTCCGGCCTGTCCGCCACCTACAACGCCTCCCGCCTGGCCGTGGAGGAGCTGAGCGCCCAATATCCCGACCGGCGGTTGTACACTGTGGACACCCTGTGCGCCTCCCTGGGCCAGGGGCTGCTGGTGTGGTATGCCACCCGCCAGCGGGACCTGGGCCACTCCATCGAGGAGGTCCGGGACTGGGTGGAGGAGCACAGGCTGAACCTGTGCCACCAGTTCACCGTAGACGACCTCCATTTCCTCAAGCGGGGGGGCCGTATCTCTGCCGCCACCGCCATGGTGGGCTCCATGCTCCATATTAAACCCGTCCTCCATGTGGACAACGAGGGCCACCTCATTAATATCGGCAAGGCCCGGGGCCGGCAGGCCTCCCTCAAGGCCCTGGTGGACCGGATGGAGGACACCGCCATCGATCCGGGCAGCCTCACCGTCTTCATCAGCCACGGCGACTGCCCGGAGGACGCCCAGACGGTGGCCGACATGGTAAAGAAGCGCTTTGGCGTGCAGGACGTGGTCATCAACTATGTGGGCCCCGTCATCGGCGCCCACTCCGGCCCGGGCACTGTGGCCCTGTTCTATATGGGAACGGATCGGTAGCGCCATGACCGGCAGCTGGAAGTTTGTGTCGGAGACGTGGGAGACCATCTCCCTCCACGACCACTGCATCACCTCGGTGGAGGAAATTGGAACGGATCTGATACTCCATTTTACAGATGATGGCTTCGATGTTACAAAGGACAACCCCCTCAACCCCACCGGGCGGCACCGGAACACCGGCCCGGCGGGCTTTATCATGCTGGAACTGTATGCGCAGCGGGTACTGTTCTGCTGGAACGACCTGCCCCGGGACGCATGGTTTCAGGAGCGGCCGAAAAAATAGATTGGATGTGATACCATGGACGAGGTCAAATGGCTTGAGGTGGCCGTCAACACCACCCCGGACCAGCTGGACCAGGTGTGCGCAAAGCTGGCCGCCGCCGGAATGGACAGCGTGGTGATTGAGGACGAGCAGGATTTTCTCAGCTTCCTGGAGCAAAACCGGCAATATTGGGACTATGTGGACCAGGAGCTGCTGGACCGGATGAAGGGCGTCACCCGGGTGAAGTTCTACGTCACCGACGACGCAGACGGCAGAGCTCAGCTGAAGCAGTACACCCGGGGGCTGGAGACGGAGTACACCACCGTCCCCCTCACCGACAACGACTGGGCCTACAGCTGGCAGAAGTACTACAAGCCCCTGGAGATTGGCAAGCGGCTCTACGTGGTGCCCCAGTGGATGCGGGAGGAGCCTGTCCCGGCGGGACGGGTGGCCTTCTACCTGAACCCCGGCCTCACCTTCGGTACCGGCTCCCACGCCTCCACTCAGCTGTGTCTGGAGGGGGTAGAGGCCCACACTGTCCCCGGCCGAACGGTGCTGGACCTGGGCTGCGGCAGCGGGATTCTGTCCATCGCCGCCCTGTGCCTGGGGGCCAGCTCCGCCGTGACGGTGGATATCGACCCCAAGGCGGTGGATGTGGCCTATGAGAACGCCGCCCTCAACGGCATCGGCCGGGACCGGTATACCGTCCGGGCGGGCAACGTGCTGTCCGACAAGGGCCTGGCCGCAGAGCTGGCCCGGAACCAATACCACCTGGTGCTGGCCAACATCGTGGCCGACGTGATTATCCCCCTGGCCCCCCAGGTACCCGGCCTGCTGGAGGAGGACGGCGTGTTCCTGTGCTCCGGCATCATCGACACCCGGACCCAGGAGGTGGAGGCGGCCCTGAAGCAGGCCGGCCTCACCCTGATCCGGAAGCGGGAGAAAAACGGCTGGGCGGCACTGGAGGCAAAACGGTAATACTAAACAGGGGGCGGCCTTTGGCCGCCCCTGTACATAAGGAGACCATCTATGAAAATTCTGATTTTCGGGCCCAAGGCCCGCTATGACCTGTATCTCCCGGAATTTGTCCGGGATCTGCCCGTGGAGCTGGTTTTCAGCGGAGCCCACCAGTCCAGCCTCCAGGCGGCGGAGGAAAACCCCGACGCCCAGGTGATTTTCGCCGACGCCATCACCCCCATCGGCCGGGACATCATGGACCTCCTCCCCCGGCTGAAGCTGATTCACTCCGAGGGGGTGGCCTTCAACGCCATCGACATCGCCGCCGCCCGGGAAAAGGGCATCTTTGTGTGCCACAACAAGGGCTGTAACGCCGTCTCGGTGGCGGAACACACGGTTATGCTCATGCTCATGGCCCTGCGCTGCGGGATCACCGGTCACGCTGCCGTCAAGGCAGGGGAGCAGATCCGCTTTAAGGAGCGGTTTATGGTGTCCAGTGCCCCGGAACTGGGGGAGCAGACGGTGGGCCTTATCGGCCTGGGGGACATCGGCTCTGCCACCGCCCGGCTGTTGCGTCCCTTTGGCTGCACACTGTACTACTACACTGCCCACCGCCGTTCCGCCGAGGTAGAGGAGGAACTGGAGGTCACCTACCTGCCCCTGGAGGAGCTGGCCGCCCGGTGCGACATTCTCTCTCTCCACTGCGCCGTCAACGAGCAGACCACCCATATGATAAACGCGGAATTTCTGTCCCGCGTCAAGCCGGGTGCTATCCTGGTGAACACCGCCCGAGGCCAGCTGGTGGACAACATGGCCGTCCGTGCGGCCCTTCTGGAGGGGCGTCTGGGTGGCGTCGCCTTCGACACCCTCGACCCAGAACCCACGCCCGCAGACCACCCTCTGGTGGACCTACCCCCGGAGATCGCGGACCGGGCGGTGTACTCCCCCCCACCTGGGCGGCATCACCGGCGGTTCCTTTCGCCGGGCCCACCGGAATATGTGGCGCTCTGTCCGGCTGCTTCTGGAGGGAGAGCGGCCCAATTTTATCGTCAACGGACTGTAAAACGACAGGCCCCCCACGGGGGGCCTGTCGTTTATGGAACGGGGCCGGACGCCGCCCCAGGGAAAACTGTCCCAGAAACCGGACTGCCCGGTCTCCTCTGACAGCGCCCCCCGACGGACTGCGCGCCCGGCCCCTTTATCCGCCTGACGAATCAGGCAAAGATTATCTGTCCCTGGATGGGATAGATTACTTCATGCCGTTCTCGTAGGACTCGATCATCTTCTTGACCATCTGGCCGCCCACGGAACCGGCCTGCTTGCTGGTCAGGTCGCCGTTGTAGCCCTGCTTCAGGTTGACGCCAACCTCGTTGGCGGCCTCCATCTTGAACTTGTTCATAGCCTCGCGGGCATTGGGAACCATAATCTTGTTGCTATTACTGTTAGACATGACTTGTCTCTCCTTTTCCTTTTGTTTGGTGTTAGTTTTCGTTGGATGGAACATCCGCTTATAGCTTTGCCCCGAACGTCAGAGATATACCGATTCTCCTGCCTGCCTATATTTTCTAACTTTGGCGGGTTGTGGATAACCTCACCTGAAATAAAAAAGACAAGGTTTGCAGCTCTCTGGTAGAATGAAGCAGCGACACACCATTCTGAAAGGAGACTGTAAACCATGTCAGAGAAGATTGTACAGCTAAACGAAGAAGTAATCAAGTGTCAACTTAAGGAACTGGTACGCGGGAGCGTGGAGGAAGCTCTCATTGAAATGTACCTGGCTGGTGTCTCGGTGCGCAGAGTAGAGGACATCACTGAGGCGCTGTGGGGCAGCAAAGTGTCTCCAGCGACCATCAGCGAGCTGAACAAAAAAGCATATGTCCACATTGAGGATTGGCGCAACCGGCCTTTACAAGGCGGACGCTATCCATATGTCTATGTGGACGGGATTTATCTGCGGCAGAACTGGGGCGGAGAGTATGAGAATGTAGCCGTTCTGGTAGCCCAGCTGCGGGAAATGAAGCTGAAGGAGGCGGCTAAGAAAATGGAGGACGGCATTGAAGAGATGTTGACCTATTGCGACTTTCCCAGCGAACACTGGACTCGTATCTGCACCAACAATGTCATGGAACGGCTCAACCGGGAGATCCGCCGCCGCACCGGAGTAGTGGGCTGCTTCCCGGATGGCAATTCTGCCTTGATGCTGGTCTGTGCCAGGCTCCGCCATGTAGCTGGCACACAGTGGGGCAACAAGAAGTACATGAATATGAAGCACTTAGTGGCTGCCCTGGAGGATACCTCTATTGCTGGCTGATTCTATTCTGCCAGAGCCTGCAAACTATTTTGCGCATATTTCTTGACATTACCCATCAAAAATTTGGCTATCGTACTCCAAGTCAAGTAGAAAATGATTATTACCAGACATGAAATCAGCGAGGGCATTTTGGACTTTCCAAAAGAAAGTGTCCAAAATGCCCTCGCCAATTCAATTGGACTGTGGTGCCAAAAAAGATGTATTGGTCTATTTAGATTAGGTAGGATCGTTCACAGTTTATTTTTCAAAAAAGGACATTTGCTTAGCCTCTTCAAATACAGAGATTTCAATCTGTAATGTACCTTGTTTGCGCTCACCTTTGATTACTATGTCGATACTGTCCGCTTTTACACTAGGTCTAATTTCCCAATCATCCATAGTAACTGGCACTTTGATTCTGGTAAAAGATTCGTTGGCTGTTGAATACTTCCGCAAATCCGTTGACTTTGCAATAGTTTGTCTTATATCAACCGGATCACTATCTACGACAATCGTTCCAGTGCTTATCTCCGTGTTGTTAGATGTCTTTTTTAGATAAACGCCCTTTTCAAATCCACCGGCCTTTTTTCTTTTCTTTTCTTTTCTGTCTAAAATATCTTGAAAAACGATACCCTTCTGTTTTACGATACTGTCTATCACTTCCATGACATCCGCCAATTCAGCGATTAAGTCATCTGTGTCCTTGGCATCAAGTACTTCCAAGGACTCTTCAACCAATTTTCGCTTTAGCAGTCGTATTAAAATATCCTTTTCCAATTGAGCAGTTACTGCCTGTTCACCATTCTTTTCTATTTTTTCAGGAATCTTATCACGAACAAGTTTATTGAATTCAAGGCTCTGAGTTTTTCCAAATGTATTTCTAACCTCAACTTTAGCACCTGTTCTTACAAGCTGATAATACGCATGAGAAAGAATTCCTCCTTCAAGAATAATATTTGCGCCTAGCAATTGAGCAGCGTGCCCTATCCTGTCAATAACGTCCCGATTTCTAAGAATCTTTTCATCAGTGGGTTGGATGAGTACATTTCTAATGATGCCACCTTGCTGCTGCATCTGATTTTCTAATCGCTCCACATCTTGTAATGTGCGGGTAATGAAGGTGCGCTCAAAAGACAGTTTGTTTCTCGGTGTCATCTGAGTTTCGTTATACTGATAAGGTTCGTGGAACCATGGAAACACATGGCGGTTGTATCGATTATGGTCAACACCAACAAACCACATAACACTAATGCTCTGCTGTTCAGCCTCTGCAATCCTTCTAGTTACTAAAGCAATTTCTTTAATCCAATCCTTTTCAGGAATGGATGCTTTCCAGTCAAATGGCATTGCCAAACTTTGCACTTCCCAGCGGCCGTCTTTCATAGGACAAACAAAGTATTTTTTGTAATTCCGTCTTTCTTCTACTTTGAAATTTGTAGGGTCAACCGTGGTGATGTCTTCGCCCATGGTATCAACTATATATTTATCATGGCTATAATAGTATAGTCCTTCTGGCAATCCCCATAAAGCTTCCATTCGAACTATATTGTTTTTAGGACTTGCATAGGCAAAAGCATAAGAAAACGCAGGAATATAATTATGCAGTATAAAAATAATGTTATTTGTTGTCTTTTCCTTTAATTCTGCATAGTTTTTCTTCAGCCAGGTAACTGCTGCATCCATTTCGCGAATTTCACATGTCCGAGGCAATAATTGCCGTTCTTCCTTATCATCGGTGTCGACATCGGTGCGAATAATTAGCGACTGTGAGGCAAGCACACGCAAATCACTTTCCAGTTCTTGGCTCACAATTCCTTGCGCTAACAACGAAAGTGTATTCTCGTTATCTAAAATATACAGTGGGGCAATATTTTGGCCTAACTTCTGATAAAGTAGAGGGTTCTGAATTTTATAATAAGATTTATATTTATCCGCATCTTCTGCTGATAGCTTATGAACACAACGAGGAAATATGGTACTCTCACGTGTAGGCCGTTCAATTGACATAACTGACCTTTTTAGAGGGTTAATACCAGTGCTTTCTGACTCCTCATCAGCTTGAACTAGAAAAATATAATCTCCGTCAAAAATCCATTCGAAATGCACCCGCAGCCCACAATCTGTTGCCCACGTGCAAGGAACGGACAAAACTTCTTTTAACGCTTTACTGCTTGGACATGTAAGCGCTGACCCTAAATAACTGGAAACATTGATTTTTTTGCGCCATTTGCGCAAAGAAATTTTAAACAATTGAGGTAATGCTGTCTCAATTTCGCCTTGCCAATCACGTTTTTCCTCTGCTATGCGCCGTTCATTTGAAACATGCCCACGTAGCAACGGGTCGACTCGTTTCTGAACAATTATTGGCATAGAAATGTTCGATGATTCTGCTTGCTCAATAGAGTCGTCGAAGCAATGCTTTACTAATGCAGGCCAATCCGCCAAAATGCCACCAACAGAAATATATTTGCCACGTTCCTCTAGACCTTCAGTTTGTGCGTTTGAACGTACAATTATTGAATCTTGAGCGGATATTCCACAAAGTTTCGCAGCCTTTTCCACGCTTTGTTTCCAAGCTCGTAATGATTCATCAAAACAACGACCAATTTTGTAAGTTTCTAAAAGCGTACCAGAAATCACAAAAAAAGGTAGCGTCCATTGTGATGGCAAAGAGGCTATGCCATAGGCTTTTTCACCAACGACATCCATACAAACTTGTTCAGGGGTTATCGTTTGGCACTTGTCTTCTGTAACCCAGATTACAGAGTTAATTGGTTTTAGCTTTGCAGTCTTAGCCATCACTATCACCTCACTTCGATTGGCTACTGTTACCGAATAACGCTGTTGCAACTTCTGACATTTTACCTACGGCTTGGTCAGCAAAATAACCAGCTACAAATCCCACACATATTCCTGTAGCAACGGATGGAGACTTTGTTGCATTAATAAGACCAGAAATTACCATACATC
>Ga0224746_10295_pt1 | contig 11232 bp, 9 predicted proteins | sample LIM_F_Water_Bulk_FD_183000 | JGI IMG/M metagenome (GOLD analysis project Ga0224746, IMG submission 183000) | Enriched cells from gastrointestinal tract of the lab mouse from Pacific Northwest National Laboratory (PNNL), Richland, Washington... | ecosystem: Host-associated > Mammals > Digestive... | reverse complement strand
TTTGGCTATCCCCTGGGGCAAATTCCCCAGATGGAAACAATTTCTTTTCAGGCAGACTCAAAGCTGCGGGAAATGGCTGTAAGCTGCTGCCATGAGGTAAACCCGGATATTTCTGTCCATGAGGGGCGGGTGCTGACCGGGGATCAATTCATTTCTTCTAAAAGCAAAAAACAATGGCTTTCGGAAACCTTTGGCGGATCCTGCACGGAAATGGAAGGCGCCGCCATCGCCCAGGCTGCCTATTTAAACCATATCCCTTTTTTAATTGTACGGGCCATATCTGACAAGGCAGACGACAGCGCACACATGGACTATGAAGAATTTGAAAGGCTCGCCATTATCCACAGTGTAAATTTGACCAAAGCCTTGATCTTATCCGTTTCTTGAACTTAAGAATCGAATTTTAGCATAATTTGATGAACGATTCTAAGCAGCGTGAACTTTCCAAAAACAATTTCAGGGGCTATAATGGAGTTGTTTTTAAAAAAAGGAAAGGGGAAGTGTTTTATGCTGCAACTATTAGAAACAGGACAAGCACTATATGTGCTGGCGGCCGTCTGCCTGTCAGGCATCTTCACCAGGCTGATGACGAAAAACATTTACAAGGGGCTGATAAAAGAAAGCGCAAACATGACCATGGCAAAAAACAAAAGCCTCAAAGAACTAAAGCTTAGCGCAGAAAATACATATCGGACGAACCAAGGGATAAGGGACAGCGGTATCTGGCTGGAACATCAATTATATCAACTCAAGTTCCGGGGGATGACCTTATCCGGATGGGGGAACCTGTCCGTACAATTGACCTGGCTTTGCCTGCTTCTGGGGGGCATAGGGGCATTTTCTTCCTATTGGTACCGTCTGGACACCTTTTATATTGTCCTGTATGGCGGCGGGGCCGTGCTGATGTCTATGTTCACGATGCTGTTTGACAGCGGGGCAGCCAACGGTAAACGGGAACAGCTAACAGCTGCATTACAAGATTATATGGAAAATACGCTTTGCCCCCGGTTATCCAGAAGCCTTTCTGATGATGGGGGACGAAACGACAATATGGATTCCCCCAGGGCCAAAGTGCGAAGTTTGAGCCGGCTTACAGACCGGGTGGCAACCGTGGAACGCGGAAACGCCGATAAGGGCAGTATTCCGGAACGGCAAGATTCCTTGGAGAGGGGGCCGGACCGCTCCGGGTTCGGAGAACGTCCCGGGGCCAGGGCAGCCGCCGGCAATTCCGGAAAAAAAGCCAACCGGAATGCCCGGCGGGAAACAGCGGCCACAGCCTCTGGTGAAGAAAGCGGGAACCGCCGGGATATGGATTATTTGAAACGGAGCCTGGAACAAATTGCAGCCAGCCGTGAGAAAGGCCGAAAAGATAAGGACGAAGAAAATTGGCTAAAAAATTTAGAACCGGAAGAAGTCCAGCTGATCGGGGACATTTTAAAAGAATACCTGGCATAAGCGCCAGTGTGACAAGGGGACCCTTAATGGCCCCTTCCCAAAATTGTTATGGAAATTGCCATTATCATTCCGATTGATTGTGATTTTATTATCGCATTTTTATATAGATTGTGCTATACTAAAGCTGTGCAATGGCCTTAAGACAGCACATTAGGTATGAACCCCCTTAGCAGCTGCTGGAAAATTGGGGAGACATAAGAAAAGGAGAGGGAATTATGAGCAAAACAGTCACATTTAATTATTCCAAGGCCGCTGACTTCGTGTCTGCAGAGGAATTAAAAAATTTTGAGGGCACCGTTATGGGTGCAAAAGAAGTCCTTTTGAACAAGACGGGGGCCGGCAATGATTTCCTTGGATGGCTGGACCTGCCTGTCAATTATGACAAGGAGGAATTTGCCCGGATTAAAAAGGCGGCGGAAAAGATCCGGGATGATTCTGATGTGCTGCTGGTAATCGGCATAGGCGGCTCTTATCTAGGTGCACGGGCTGCCATTGAATTTTTAAGCCACAGCTTTTACAATTCATTAAGCAAAGAAAAACGGAAAAGCCCAGAGATTTATTTTGTAGGCAACAGCATTAGCAGCAAATATATTTCCGATTTGAAAGATATGCTGGAAGGAAAGGATTTCTCCATCAATATCATTTCCAAGTCGGGGACTACTACGGAACCAGCCATTGCTTTCCGTGTGTTTAAAGAAATGTTGATTTCCAAATATGGCAAAGAAGAGGCCAATAAACGGATTTATGCCACCACAGACAAAGCCAGGGGTGCTTTAAAGAGCCTGGCCAACGAGGAAGGTTATGAGTCCTTCGTAGTGCCGGATGACGTAGGGGGCCGTTTCTCCGTGCTTACTGCTGTAGGGCTGCTTCCGATTGCCGCTGCCGGCATGGATATTGATAAATTGATGGAAGGTGCTGCTTCTGGGAGGGAAAAAGCCTTAGAAACCCCTTATGAATCCAATGGCGCATTGTTGTATGCCGCCATCCGCAACATCCTCCATAGGAAAGGCAAATCCGTAGAAATCGTCGCCAACTATGAGCCCAGCATGCATTATGTATCCGAATGGTGGAAACAATTATATGGCGAAAGCGAAGGAAAAGATCAAAGGGGCATCCTTCCGGCAGCTGTAGATTTGACAACCGACCTCCATTCCATGGGCCAATTCATTCAGGACGGTTCCCGGATTATGTTTGAAACGGTGTTAAATATAGAAGAACCTTCTGCGGAAATTTTGTTAAACAAAGAAGAAGTCGATACAGACGGTATGAATTACCTGGCGGGCAAGAGCGTAGACTTTGTAAACAAGAGTGCCATGAACGGTACCATTTTGGCCCACACAGACGGTAATGTACCAAACCTGGTAATCAACATTCCGGCACAGGATGAATTTTACCTGGGGGAATTGTTCTATTTCTTTGAGTTTGCCTGCGGAATCAGCGGCTATATTTTGGGCGTGAACCCGTTCAACCAACCGGGCGTGGAAAGCTACAAGAAGAATATGTTTGCTTTGCTTGGCAAGCCTGGCTACGAAGCACAAAGGGAAGAATTGTTAAAGAGGCTTTAAACCGAATACTTCGCAAGCGTGCTCCCTAATAGAAAGTAGGTGCTGCCAAATAGGCGGCACCTACTTTTTTATTCTTCAATCACCTGGATTTCCAAAGAATCAAAAGGGATTTGCTCAATAAAATTGTCCTGGACAAACTTTGTTTTGGCAACCCGCTGAAATTCCGAAATATTTACATCCAGCCAGATGGGTTTGCTTAAATCAAATTCATAACAAATCTCATCCAGGGCTTGAAAAACCATAGATGTACGGGACAAACTGTAATCCGATATTTGAACCGTTGTGTCCCGGATAAGGCGATTGTTTTTCCAAATTTTCCCCCACATACGAAACATTGATTTTTCCTCCCAAAATTATTTACAAAAAGTATAAGGGATTTTTGTATCAATGTAAAGGAGTTTCAAATACTATTACTACCTACCATGACCAACGAAGGAGGACAAAGATTATGGCGCAGACCAGAGAAGAATGCCTGATATTCCTTAATAAGGCAAGAGATGCATTAGACGAATTATCGTTGCTGGACGACCAGGAAAAACAGCTGAACCAAGAAGAAAAACAATTATCCCAAAGTTTATCCGCAGAAAAGAAACTTATCGCCGACACGATCCAGCAAACAATAAAAAAACGCCGGGAAGAAATCAATACTACTTATGACAAAGAAATTGACAAAGCACAAACTTTATTAAAAAAAGCGAAAGCCCGAAGGGAAAAGGCAAAAAATCAAGGGATTAAGGAGAGGATTGGCAGCGAAACTGCCGCGCTAAAGGAACAAAACCAGGAGTTGGGTACCCAGTTAAAGACATTATTCAAATGCCATCATGTCCCCAGGTTTTGCCGAAGCCCCTTATATTATAGTTTATATTTCCCCTATCGTATCAAAGAATACTTTTTCTTGTTTTTAGGTATCTTGGCCCTTTTTCTGGCCTTGCCTTATGGCATTTACCTACTGCTCCCCAAACAAGAAATCCTTTACATGGCTTTGATATACCTGGCTGTTATCCTTTTATTTGGCGGCGGCTACGTACTGATCGGGAACCGTACAAAAATGCAGCACAAAGATCCCCTGCAAAAGGGCCTGGAAATCCAAAAACAAATCCGGTCCAACAAACGGAAAATAAAAGCGATTATTTCTGACATCCGTAAAGATAAAAATGAATCCCTGTATAATTTAAAAAAATTTGACGACGAAATCGCACATTTACAACAAGAATTAAAAGATGTCCTGGCAAAAAAAGCAGACGCATTGAACACTTTCGAGACTGTAACAAAAAACATCCTTTCAGACGAGATTGAACATAACCATAAAGAAAAATTGGACCAATTGCAACAGGAATATGAAAGGGCCACAAAAGAATTAAGAGACGTCAGCCAACAAGTTAAAAAGAAAAGGCTGGATATTACCGACCAATACGGCACTTATCTGGGGAACGATTTTTTGGACCCCCTGAAAATCGTAGAGCTGTGCACGATAATCCAAAACGGACAGGCATCCAATATCAGCGAAGCTATTGACTGTTTTCATGCTATGCAAAAACGCACATGAAAATCTTCTTTCCAGGCACCCAGGGCCATACGCTTCTGCCAGACACAGGTATAAAACCCATAAAGAATGCTTATAATAGGATTAATAAAATGAGTACAGGCAGGGCATTATGAAGACAGGCTGGTGTAGAAAATGGAAGAGAAGCAGAGAAATCTATTATTTTGATTCCAGTAATGATTTTGATACGGAGGATTTTGCTTTAACCCTTCATGAAATGATTGACGAAGTTATGGAAGAAGAAGGGAAAAAAGGCGTTCTAATTTTATGTATCGGCACAGACCGGTCGACAGGAGACAGCCTGGGCCCGTTGATTGGATATAAATTGAAAGGGCAGCCCATCCGGCAGATCCAAATTGTAGGCACCCTGGAACGCCCAGTACATGCCATGAACCTGGAACAATCCATGGCTATGATCCATATGTGTTATCCGGACCATGTGATCGTGGCCATAGATGCCTCTGTGGGAAGCCAGGACCACGTAGGATGCGTTACCTTAGGAAAAGGTACATTACGTCCGGGCCTGGGCGTCTGTAAAGACCTCCAGGAAGTAGGGGACATTTTCATTACCGGCATAGTAGGCGGATATGGAAATTATGACCCGTTGATGTTACAAAGTGTACGCTTATCCATCGTGATGAAAATGGCGGATTATATTTGTGAAAGCGTATATCTTGTCGAACAATTTTTAGAGCAAGGGGATTTGTTTTGACAAAATCGGCATCCCAACTATGTTATGATCCAGAAAACAAATAGATTTGTCAAATATAGAAATCATAACAGTGGGGTGTGTAAATATGGGAGAATTCTACAATCCGTATCAAAAACTGCCGAAAAATATCCGACAGATTGGCGATCGAGATTTAAATGTAAAATTGTTTGTGGAAGATTATGTCAATACATATCTGAAACGTCTATATCCGGCCGGTGGAAAAAGTCTGCGGGTCGGCCTTTTACTGGGCGAATCCAAAACACAGGATGGTACCCCTTATTTATTTGTAGACGGCGCTTTAGAGATGGAAGAAATATCCCAGGACAAAGAGCAAATGGAATTTACGGAGGAAGCTTGGATCAAAGCTTATCAAACCATAGACCAGATGTTTCCCAGAAGGGCTGTCCTGGGATGGTTTTTGTGCAGTACGCCGGAACACAGCTTAAGCCCTTTGAATTATTGGAAACAACATAACCGCTACTTTCCGGCCAAAAATCAGCTTATGTACCTAAGCTGCGGCCTCGAAGGGGAAGAAGCCTTATATGTGGCTTCTGACGACGGATTTTATAAACTTAGGGGATACAACATATTTTACGAGAGAAACCAGATGATGCAAGACTACATGGTATCCCGCAAAGATGCCCACAGGGTGGAAACCCTGTCCAGGGATGCGGTAATCCGTGATTTCCGGCAAAAGATGGTAGATAATAAGGAAGAAGCCCGCCGGCAAAATTCCACTCTAAACAGTTTAAGGACTGCCTGTGGGGTCTTGTCTATTTTGGTCCTGGCATGTGGGGTAGCCATGCTTAACAATTACCATAAAATGAGGGACATGGAATCTGTCATTGTATCCGCCTTGCCCGAAGATGCTATCCAAAATTGGCCGGAATTTCTTGGAACCGGCGAAGAAACCGATCCCGGCTACGAAATGGTTTTTGAAGAAGTCCCCGGTGAGGTTTATCCTACTCCGGCAGATATTGTAATCCAACCGGAAAGCTTTCCGGAAACACAAGCGCCAAGTGAAGACGGACAAGCCGAAACCGTAGCGGAAAAAGCGGTACAGGCAGATATAGCCCAAGAAGAAACACCTCAAATGGAAGCCGGCAGTACGCAAGAAACAGCGGCAACAGAACCTGCCCCACAAACGGACGGAAATGAAAACGCCGGCAACGGAGGCCTGCTGGCTGAGGCGGCAGAAGAAACTACAGGACAAGCCCCCGAAGCCCAACCGGTTCAAGTGCCTGCTGACGCTGTCATTTATACAGTCCAGGAAGGGGAAACCTTATATGGGATCTGCCTGGCACGTTACCACAGTGTAAATGATTTGGATAAGATTTGCCAATGGAACCAGTTAGAAGACCAAAATCAGCTTTTCATCGGCCAGCAAATCTATGTACCTCCGGTAGGGGATGGGCAATAAGCAGGAAAAAATACCACAGATACGGAAATGCTTTGACCACATCCGTAAAATGTTGTATACTTAAGACATTACTTACCAGAGCAGGTATGTCTGTTTCGATAAAAGGTATATTTGCGGCGCTGCAAGTATGCCGTGGAGGTATATATGAGTGATATGAGCTCCATGAGCCGGGAAAGCAAAAAGCAGCAATTGCGCCGGGGGATGATTACATCCGATCAGCAACCTGCCCCTCCCAGGGGATGGGTAAAGGATGAACCCCCTTCCGGCATCCGCCACAAACTTTTATCCAGGCGTTTGCTATTGTTCCTGTTGATTCCGGCCTTGATTATTTCCGCAATAGGGGCCTATCTCTACCAAAGGTTTCATACATATGGCAGTTACGAAATTAACTGGAAGATTTCTTTAAATGAAGGGAGCCTGGTGGGCTACGAATCTTTTGGTAATAATGTGCTAAAATACACCAAAGACGGAGCCACCTATATGGACAATAAAGGCAAAGCCGTCTGGACAGAAAGTTATGAGATGAAATCGCCAATTGCAGCGGTCAACGGTAATTATGCGGTAATTGCAGACCGTCAGGGCAACCATGTTTTTATTTGTAATACAGAAGGAAAAGTAGGGGAAGCTGTTACTTTGCTTCCCATTACCAATGCAAGCGTATCCGGCCTGGGCTTAGTAGCGGTGACTGTGGAAGATTCCACTTCCAGCTTCATTTATTTTTTCAGAAAAGACGGGAGTAGCCTGGACCTTAGTATACGGGCCAATATGGCTGGCAATATGGGGTATCCTTTGGATATCAGCCTATCCAAAGACGGTACCCAAATGATGTGTTCTTTTGTCCATTTAGAAGGGGGGGAATTAAGGGAACGGATCGCCTTTTATAATTTTGCCGAAGTAGGAAAAAATGAACCTACCCGCATGGTTGGGGGATTTGACGAAATGTTTAACAACACGGTTGTCCCCAGGGTAGCCTATATGCAAGAACCTTATTCCTGCGCCTTTGGGGGCAACGGACCTGTATTTTTTTCTTCCCAAAACCTGGCTTCTCCAGAAATGATTGCCCAAACTTCCATGGCGGAAGAATCCATTGAAAGTATTTTTTATTCGGATGAATATGCCGGGGTAATTGTGCACAACAATATAGGTGAGCACCAAAACCGTATGGAAGTATTCCGGGCAGACGGTAGCCATGCGCTAAGTAAAGAATTTACTTATGATTATGCACAAGCAGATATTGACGGGGAACTGATAATTCTGTATAATGATAACTCATGTAAGATATTTAATATGGCAGGTGTAGAAAAATTCAACGCTACCTTTGATTTCTCTATTTTGAAAATCCGAAAAGGGCGCCGTCCAAATACATTAATAGTCATGGGCACCCAGGAGATGATGGAGATTAAACTAAAATAAGGCGCGTTTATATGTCGAAATGCGGTATTGTCAAAACAGTGAGACGGTTACCACGTAACTTACATAGGCAAAACAGGAGGACATACCAATGAATCAGTTAGACATGATGTCAATTAATGCAATCCGCGTATTATCTGCAGACGCAATTCAAAAAGCAAAATCTGGCCATCCCGGGCTTCCTCTGGGCTGCGCGCCCATGGCTTACGAATTATGGATGAACCATTTAAGCCATAATCCGGCTGACCCGGACTGGGCTAACCGGGACCGCTTTATCCTTTCCGGCGGCCACGGTTCCATGCTTCTTTATTCCCTGCTCCATCTTTTTGGATACGGCGGTTTGTCTAAAAAGGACATTATGGAATTTCGCCAATTAGAATCCCGTACCCCGGGGCATCCAGAATATGGGCAAACCGTAGGCGTTGAGGCAACTACCGGCCCTCTGGGCGCAGGTATGGCTATGGCAGTAGGCATGGCCATGGCAGAAACCCATCTGGCTTCTGTTTTTAATAAAGAAGGGTATCCTGTAATTGACCACTATACCTATGCATTAGGCGGGGACGGATGCTTGATGGAGGGGATTAGCTATGAGGCTTTTTCCCTGGCCGGCACTTTAAAATTGGGAAAATTGATTATCCTTTATGATTCCAACAAAATTTCCATCGAAGGGGACACGGATGTTGTTTTTACGGAGGACGTATCCAAACGTATGGAATCTCTTGGTTTCCAAACCTTGTTTGTTGAAGACGGCAATGACCTGGAGGCAATCGGGCAGGCTATCGAAGCGGCAAAAGCAGATATTTCCCGCCCGTCTTTTATCACGGTACGTACACAAATCGGCTACGGCTGCCCTGCCAAGCAAGGTAAAGCAAGCGCCCACGGCGAACCCTTGGGCCCGGAAAACGTAGAAGCGCTGAAAGAGAATTTAGGTTGGCCTTCCAAAGAACCGTTTTATGTTCCAGAAGAAGTGTATGAACATTTCCAAAAAGCCGCGGCTGAAAAAAAAGGCCCTGAAACTGCCTGGCAGGCAATGTTCACCGCATATTGCCAAGAATATCCTGAAATGGAAGCCTTGTGGGAGCAGTACCATAAAACCGGAGTGGAAAAAGCTGCAAAGGCCATGCTATCCAATGAAAACCTGTGGAAAAGCGGGGATAAGCCAGAAGCAACCAGGAATGTATCCGGAAGGATTTTAAACTGGCTTCAAGATACCCTTCCCAATTTAACTGGTGGTTCTGCGGATCTGGGCCCTTCAAACAAAACCATTATGAGCCATGCCGGAGATTACAGTGCACAAAACCGGAAAGGGCGTAACCTCCATTTTGGTGTGAGGGAGATGGCTATGGCCGGGATTAGCAACGGTATCCTTCTCCATGGCGGTATGCGGGCTTATGTAGCTACTTTTTTCGTGTTTAGCGACTATGTAAAACCAATGGCCCGTTTATCTGCTTTAATGGGATTACCCCTTACCTATGTCTTCACCCATGACAGCATCGGAGTGGGGGAAGACGGACCTACCCATGAACCGATAGAACAATTGGCGATGTTCCGTTCCATCCCCAATTTCCATGTATTCCGCCCGTGTGACGCGATAGAGACTGCGACTGCCTGGTATACCGCCCTCACTTCAAAGGATGTGCCCACAGCCATAGTCCTTAGCCGCCAAAACCTGCCTTTAGTGGAAGGCACCTGCCAGGACGCCCTGAAAGGCGGATATATTTTAAATGACTGTGAAGGGACACCGGAACTGATCCTTATTGCCACCGGATCTGAAGTGGACCTGGCACTGAAAGCAAAAACCCAGCTGGCCAAGGAGGGCAGGAGAGTACGGGTAGTTTCTTTGCCATGTATGGAAATCTTTGAAAAGCAAACATCCGAATACAAGGAATCTGTACTTCCCAAATCTGTACGCAAGAGGGTGGCTATTGAAGCCTTAAGCGGGTTTGGCTGGAGCCGCTATACAGGCTTGGACGGTGCGTCTGTTACTATGGATAGTTTTGGGGCCAGTGCACCTTCCGAGAAATTATTTGAACATTTTGGTTTTACTGTAAACCATGTGGTGGAAGTAGCCAAATCCTTATAAATTTATCAGGCAAATTAGTAAACGATATTATCATAAAGGATAAAAAAGGGCGCCGTAGCCGACGCCCTTTTTTATTTTTCCCCGATTAAAATTTCATAAACCTCCCTTTTGGTTATCCCCCGATCCTTGCCCACTTTTTTCATTGCCTCTTTTTTATCTATGCCTTGTGACAGATAAATATCCATATGTTCTTTTATCGGGACCTCTTCCCAGGATTGCTGCATCTCTTGTTTCAAATCAGTTATAGAACGCCCTTCAATCACTATCACACATTCCCCTTTTGGTTCTTCTGCCTCATATCGTTTTAGGACGCCCTCCAAAGTGCTGCAATAAGCCTCCTCAAATTTTTTTGTCAGCTCCCGGCATAATGTGGCTTTTCGGCCACCCCCTAATACGTCGGTTAATTCTTTCAATGTGTCTACCAAATGATGTGGGGCTTCATAAATTACAATGGTTCTGGTTTCCTTTTTTAGCTCCTCCAAGATCCACTGCCGTTCCTTCTTATTAACGGGTAAAAAAGCCTCAAAGCAAAAACGCCGATTCGACAATCCCGACAATGTCAGTGCGGTCACACAAGCTACCGGCCCTGGCAAGGATGTCACCGCAATCCCCGCCTGGTAACATTGCTTTACAAGTTCTTCCCCCGGATCGGATATACCTGGGGTTCCTGCGTCTGTCACTAAAGCAATATCTTTCCCTTTTTTTAGTTGCTGCACCAAATTTTGGGCCTTTTCCAGTTTATTAAATTCATGGTAGCTGGTCATGGGCGTGCGGATGCTAAAATGGTTTAACAGTTTAATCATATGCCTGGTATCCTCTGCCGCAATCAAATCCACTTTTTTTAATGTATCCAAAACCCTTAGTGTAATATCATCCAGGTTTCCAATAGGAGTAGCACACAAATATAGTTTCCCTTCTGCTTTTTCCCCCATCTTTTCCTCCTTTCTCTGCCGGATCCATAAGGAGCCTTGACTTTGTATTCCGTTTTCCCCTTCTTTCAATATCCATAAATAGCACGGATTTCTTCAGAATAGGTTCCGGGCC
>Ga0224746_10293_pt1 | contig 11246 bp, 15 predicted proteins | sample LIM_F_Water_Bulk_FD_183000 | JGI IMG/M metagenome (GOLD analysis project Ga0224746, IMG submission 183000) | Enriched cells from gastrointestinal tract of the lab mouse from Pacific Northwest National Laboratory (PNNL), Richland, Washington... | ecosystem: Host-associated > Mammals > Digestive... | reverse complement strand
ACAAAACAGTGGATGGTGATGGTGTCAATGACGTGGTTCCGGTTCGCCGTCCGATTCGGAGAAATCATCCTCACGGTAGCCAGGGGGCTGTTGGAGAATCCCATGGTGCTGCCACTTCCTTTCTTCGCATACTTGTCGAAATACTTCTGGCCGTAGCTGGCCCGCCGGGTCTTGGCAGCCGCACTCTGATCCGCCGGACGCTCGAACTGGAGCAGAACGGCATCGGAGGCCGCCCGGACGCTGGTGGCGGTCTTCAGGACGTTCAGTACAGCCTTGTAGCTGGTGGACAGCTCTTCCATCAGGAAGCCAAGCTGCATATCCAGATCGCCGATGCTCTTGCCCATCTTCTTGGCATACGTCAGCAGCTTGGGCTTGCGGTCGGGGTGCGTCCATTGGGCGATGCCGTAGCCCGCCCGGTCGTTCCCGAAGTTGGTGTAGACGCCCTTGTCCACCAGCTCAGTGTACTCAGCATCAGCCATGCCCAGCTTGCCCTCATAGCTGTTCTGGAGGTTGTTCGGGCGCAGGCCGCTCTCGGCGTACAGGTTCCCCATGAGGCCAGCAGTACCAGCATCGGTGAGGTCCTGGGCTTTCAGGTAGCTCCAGATTTTCTCTTCTGTATTCATCATCCGACTCCTCCTTCTTCCCCGCCCTCATCGGGCGGATCATCTTCAGTCCGGCTCTGGCCGAACACCACGCCTTCGTTATGCTCGAAGATGTTCTCCACCACCTTCAGGCCGCTCATGCCCAGGAGCGTGATGATGGCCTGGCGGCTTAGCTCCTCAACCGGGAACGGCTGCTCCAGCACGATGGTAGAGTAGGTGGCGATGCCATAGGACCACGACACCCAGAGAATGGCGCATATCTGCGTGGTGACGAACAGGAACCGCGTCACTGACCGCAGGATGCTGGGCGGGGGCTTCCCCGCCCGCAGCTCCTTCAGCCTCTTTCGCAAGTGTCGGATGGTGGCCTCGCAGTACACAATGCCCAGGGCGATACCGACCACCAGAGCGCCGGCGGCAATCAGGATCATCTTCATGGCGACTGCTCCTGCCTCGCTGCGCTGCTTTCCTGAAGGAAGTCATGCAGCTTCAACCGCTCCATGTAGACCTCCTGGATATTCTTAATCGCCAGGACCGCCCGGTTGTTCGGGTACTCCGGGTGTTCTCGGCAATACAGCTCATAGGCATCTATCTCAGCCAACACCTCGGTGAACTCCTCCTTGGTGTGGTCGATGTCCCGAAGCAGCTCATTGTTGAAGTGCAGGATACGGGCCCGGTGCCCATCAGCACATCGCCGGTCATCCATGGTGATATGGGCATCCAGTTTCTTGATGACCTCGGCATTGATGGCCCGGCCGATGGCTCTTGCCATCCAGGACCAGGGGTTCACTTTGACGGGGGCGATCTGTACCAGGGTCATCATGACCAGAAGCAGACCGCCCCCGCCAGCCAAAAGCTCTTGGACGTTCACAACTACATTTCCTCCTGTTTTGATAGCGATTTTGGGTTTCTCAGTAACGCAGAAGGCCGCCCCCGATAACGGGAGCGGCCTCTTTGCGCCGGTCCTTAGACCTTGACCTCCAGGGCCTCCAGGATGCCCTCCACCTCCTCACGGAGCTTGGCGGGCACCTGCTCCAAGGTCTTCTTGCCCTTGACGATCAGCGTAGCGTACACGACGGCCATGGTCTGCACCTCCTTCCTGAGCAAGATTTTCAGCAGCAGCTCCCGGAACTTACCCATGGGTAGCCTCCTTCAGCAGCGCCTCGACATCGGCCCGAAGCCGGGCCGGAACGTCTTCCAGCTTCTTCAGCCCCTTGCGGATCAGGTCAGCGTACACCTTTGCCATTACCCCTCACCGCCTTCCAGCAACTCGTACACATCGCAGAGAGCCATCTGCGTGTCGGTGAGCTGCCCCTCCAGGCTCTCGACCTTGGCCCGGAGCTGCTCGTTCTCCTCCTGGAGCTGCTTCCTGGTCTTCTCCTTCTGCTTCTCCTTCACGGAGTCCACTCTGATCCTCTTCACTCCCATTACTGGAAACCTCCCTGCACAGAGTTGATATAGCCACCCTCTCCGCTGGCCCCGCGCTCTGCCGTCACTCGGAAGTTGAACGCAAAGCCGTTGGCGGCGGTCTTGTTCTCAAAGATGTGGTTCGCACCGCTCTTCACCTCAGCGGTACAGTCCTCCCATACCGGGGCGTCATCCTTGGCGTTGTTCGTGACCTCCACCGTATAGTGGGCATCCGCCGGGATGAAGCCAGCCACGGACAGGACGCAGATGGTGATGAGTGCGTCCGCCTCCATCGGGGCCTCCAGTGTAACAGAAGCCCCGGTGACTTCCTTCTTGAAAGTCAGGGAGTGAACGGTGCTGGCCTTCCCGTCATTGGCGGTGATGGTCATGGTATGGTCGCCGTTCAGCAGCTTCATGAAATACTCGCCGTTGACCTTGAAGCTGTTGGAAGTGCCCAGGGCCGCCGTGAAGGTTCGCTTCGTCACACCGTCGATAGCCTCGGTGACGGAGACCTCATCGCCGTCCACGTCGGACACGGTATAGGACACCGTGAAGCCGGCATCCTTCGTCCCCAGGTTGCTCCCACTTGGAGAAGTGCAGGCAATCTCCGGGGCAGTGTTGTTGTTCACCGGACGGGACGGGGATGTCACATAGCCGCTATACGCATTATTGGTGTCATAGGCCCGGACCCGGTACTTCACCGAGGCCCATCCCTTCGTGATGGTGTCGGTATAGCTCAGGGTGTTGCCGGTGTAGACCACCGACCACTGGCCGCTGCCATCCACCTCCCGCTCTAGGCTGTACCCGGCCAGGTTGCCGTCCTGGTCGCTGGCCGCACCCCAGGTCACGGTAAGCGTAGCGCCGCCCAGCACGGTATTCGGGACCGTGATGCTGGGCGGCGAGGTGGGCGCATTGTTGTTGATTACTGTTACCTGGCCGCTGGTCTTGTAGGCCGAGGAGAGCCCTTCGCTGTCATAGGCTTTCACCCGGTACATCACGCTGGCGGTGCCAAAAGCCACCGTATTGGTGGTGCTCCGGCTGCTGCCCTGGTATATCTGGGACCAGGACTTTCCGCCGTCGGTGCTGCGCTCCAGGATGTACCCCTCCAGATTGCTCTCCTTGTCGGTGCTGGCACCCCAGCTCACGGTGATCGTGCTGCCGCCCTGGATGCTGCTGGGGACGGAGATGCTGCTGGGCGCTGTCGGGGCCGTGTTCGTATTTACGCTACCGTCGTCAGAGACCAAGAGAGAAGAGGGAAGTATCAAAGCGGGGCGGATGCCACACGAGTAGGAGCAGCCGCTGCCGATCCAACTGCCATCGGAGAACACGAGCTGCGCGCGCGTCGCACCGTGGCTGGAGCTGCAACAGGGGCAACGGAGCCACCAGTGCGACGCGGAACCGTTGAGCTTCGCAACGCGCTTTGTGTCTGCCCCTGTGTCCGCGCACCCCTTGAAGTAGTCCAGCTCCGCGCCCAGGACCGGAATGTAGCTGTGCGCCATGCTGACTTCCGTACCGGACAGCAGGAAGATTTTCGCAATCAGGCCGTTTGCCCCGTTGTAGACGTTTGTGCCGTAGCCGGAACCGGGGCGGTATGGAAGTTTGACCTGCTTGATTTGCGCCTGGATGTTGGCGTCGAACAAGGCCAGAAAGGTGCTGTTGAGGTAGCTGTGAATAGTGCTGGCGGCGTAGTCGTTTACGTTGGAGCTGTGCCACTGGCGGTTTTCGTAGATGTCCTCCATCAACAGCCAAACGCCGTCACAGCTCGCGTCATACGCGGCGCTGGGCTTACCCTTGTGGACAACGATGAAGTTTCGCGCTGTGCCGCCGACTTTCAGCTTCACCTTGGAGCCGACGGCCTTTGCGCTTAATGCGACAGATGCCATGAAATTTCCTCCTGTTTTTGTATTACATCCACGGCGGAATGTCGTCCGGGCACGGCCCCTCCATTGCTGGCCGGGCAAAAGAAATCGGCGCACCCTTTTTCTTCTGGATGCACCGTTGCTGCTTTACCCTCCTGCGGATGCGGGCCTCTCTGGTGGAGTTGATTTTTCGGTGGATTTTCGGCACTTCTCCGATAATCTCCCCCACCTTTTCGGCGTATTTCTGCCGTAATGCGTGAGTGTCGCCGTGGGCCGCGTGTGCGTCCCACCCTTGGAATTGGTCTATGATTTTTTCTTTGGTTATCTCCCCGGCGGGGTAAGCTTTCTGCCAATAGCGGATGCGCGACTGGATTCTTTCGATTCCGTCCTTGCGCAGCTTTTGGATGCAGGCCCCGGTTTCGGTCAAGTAGCTGTGGAAGCCCAAAAGGTCGATGCCGTTCCGCAGCGGGAAGATGCCCGTTTTCTGGTTCAGCTCAAGCCCAAGGCCGTCCATCCATTCTCGGATTTCAGCGAGGAGCTGCTGCAGCTCCTCCTTCGTCCGGGCGATAATGTAGAAGTCGTCCATGTAGCGCCCGTAGAACTCGCAGCCCTTTTCCTCTTTTATCCAGTGGTCGAACTCGTCAAGGAACATCAGCGCAAAGAGCTGGCTCGTCTGGTAGCCGAGCGGCAGTCCGTCCGATGCGTCGATATAGATGCAGAGCAGGTCGTAAAGCTCCATATCAAGGCCGCGCCGGATGAAAAGTCTTTTCAGCGCCCGCTTTAGTTTCCTGTGGTCGATAGATGCGAAAAAGTGGTGGATGTCCGCTTTCAGCACCCAACCCTCCGCCGTTTTGTAGCAGCGGTAGTATGTGACCATTTGGAGCTTGAGCCGCGAGAGACCGTCGTGCGTCCCCTTCCCCTTTTGGCTGGAATAGTTATCCCGGATAAAGCTCTTTGTGATTGCTTCATAAAGGATGTTGTCGGTGGCCGCGTGAAGCACAACCTTGTCCACAAACGCCGGGGCTTGCACGTCCCGTTCTTTCGGCTCGTAAACCTTGAAAATCTCAAACTTGCTTGGCCGATAGTTCTTTGATAGCAAAAGCCTCGATAGCTTTTCTGTGCAAGCAAGGGCATTTGCCTCGTATTGAGCGGTTCCGGCCTTGCTCCGCTTCCCCTTTCGCGCAGAGAGATACGCCCTATACAGCGTTTCAAACTGGCACATTTCTTCGTAGGTCATGCCATGAATCACCTAAAATCTTGGCTGGCCGGAGATAGGGGGAGGTCGGCCAGCCCATGCCTAACACCGGCCCGCTCCCCCACGGTAGCAAGCTGCGTCCCGTCAGGGGCGGCCTGCCTCGGTGTGATGTGTTTGTCGTCAGCCCACGCGCAGGCTTTCGACAGGATACGGCCCCCTTTGATGATGGTGTACTGTCTTCGCCCGTTTTGCCGGGCTACTAATTCTCACGTTCCATCAGAGCGGGGCGGATGCCATACGAGTTGGAGCAGTTGTTGTTGTTCCAACTGCCATTGGAGTTCACGTTCTGCGCGTTCGTCGCACCGTTGCTGGAGTTGCAATAGGGGCAACGGAGCCACCAGTTCGACGCGGAAAAAATACGGGCCGCACCCTAACACAAGGCGGATGCCTCCGCCGAGTATCTAAATTCTGTTTGGCTGAACCTTTCTTTCGGCGTTGTACTGGCTTATCGCGGTTTTCACCACGGCAACCTGCCGGGCGGATTCCTCCGCCCGCTTCTCGTCTTCCAGCTTCTTCGCCCTCGCCCCGTCGTTTTTCTTCCACGACGCGGACATATACTTCACGTCCAGCACCTTCTTTGTCCATACCTTGCTTTTCTCAAGTGAGATAATGCCCATGTCCAGACAGATTTGAATGTACTCCAACATGAGGCTGCACCCGTCAAGAATTTGGCCGATAAGGCGTAGGCGGTCTTCATACTCAATGACAAACATCTTCCCGTTGGCTGCGTGGATGTCCCGGACAATGCCCTTTGCGGTCTTCCTCATATCCTCGCCGTAGCAGCGGTACGCGGCCTTGGTAAACCCCTGCTTGTCCTTTCGGTCCAGGTAGCCTATCATCTGGCCGCATACCTGCTTCACATCCCGGATGTCGTCGAGGGCAGCGATTTTCTGTAGGATTTTCCGCACGTCCCTCTGGCTTACATCGTCCGTCACGATCTTCGTCGCTTGGTTGGTGTAGGTCAAAAGCTCCCGCGCCTTGTTCCCTAAGACGTATTCCTTATCCGCCAAAGCTGCACCTCCGGGAGGGGCATCGGCCATTCCGGGCCGCGTTGTAGTCCTCCGCGTTTCCGATGAAAGTACACCTATCCGCGCCAATCAGGAGCATAGCCTCCCGGCCCGCCGGGGTCCGGCCGCACAGTATGAGCCCTTCCGGGTCCAGGTCCTGACCGCAGGGAGGCTCCAGCTCAGCGAACAGGTTTCCTACCAGGCAGGACAGCTCTCTAGGCGGGAGAGACAGGTTGATGAGCTCATTTTTCATCAGAACTCCAGCCTCTTCTGCGTGGCGTTCCAGACGCCGGTAGCGACCAGGCCCGTCAGCGACTCGAAGGTAACGGTGAACGGGTTCCCGCTGACATCAGTGTTATACATCAGCTCCAGCAGGGACAGCCGGGAGTCCAGGGCCGCGCTCAGGTTCTGGATGGCGGGGTGGGCCTCAGCGTCCGCATTGTGGGCGTCGATGAGCTTCTGGGCTTCGGCCAGGAACTGCGGGAGCATTACCACCACGCAATACTGAGCCACGTCCTCCGCCGTCATAAACGCCTCCGGCGAGTAGTCGATGACTACCACCGCGCCTTCGCCGACGGTAATGCTGATCGGGAACCGGCGCGTGTCGATACCGTTCTTGGAGTAGGCACTCACCCACTGGGGATAGTCCCCCAGGGTGCCGTAGTACAGCAGTACCTCTTCCCCGTCCAGGTCACGGGCGAAGACGCCGAACTCCCGAATCCAAAAGCCGTGGTCCAGGCCGCCGTTCAGATCGGACCGGTACTCCACCGTCATGTGAACGGTGTCGCCGTCGTACATGGGCTCATTGGAGGTAGCGGCAGCCACCGGCTCCACCAGGTCCTGAAGCTCGCCGGGAAACAGCCCTTCCGGGCAGGTGCCGGAGCCCACCATCGTCCGGGTCAGGGTCAGAGGCATCTTCGCGGCCATAATCTTGGCAATCAGCGCCCGCCCCCTCTTGGTGGTGGTACAGCCGTATCCGTACATCTCGATAGGGCTCATGGGGTCGTTAATCATAGGGCTCATACAAATTCCTCCTTCATTTCAGGCAGTCTCGTTTCCATAAAGCTGCCATGGAAGGCAGCAAAAAAGCGGCCGTCCACGACCGCAGGGATTACTGTATCAAACTCTGGCAGGGGTGGCAGCCGGGTCTCCATGACGGAGCCATGGGCAGCAGCGGAGACGTGGCCCAGAACAGCCGCCGTCCCCAGCTCCGGCTCGATAACCGGCAGCTTCGTGATGCTCATGCCATGACCGATTGCAGGCACGACATAAATTCCCGCCGACGGTATCTCCGGCTCCAGCTCTGGCAGCTTTGTGATTGCCATGCCCCGGCCCAGGAACGGGGTGATATGCAGCTCGGACTCAATGGGCGGGGTCTCCGTGGTCGCCGTGATACGGATTCCGACGCCGGCGGCCTTGATGAATGGAGCGGTGAACAGCTTCTCGGCATGGTCCTCTGGCGTCAGAACGCCGGTATCCAGCAGCATGACCGCCGGCTCTTCCGGGTCTTCGTGGTAGTACAGAGGCTTCGGCCAGAACATCCTGAACGCCTTGATGACATCGTGATAGGTGCAGTTATTCGTGTTCTTCCAAATCTTGAAAATCAGGTAGTCACGGTACTGCTCATCGTCCAGGACGTAAACGGACTCAGCGGTACAGGCCAGCGCCCCGGCCTCCTCCCTGCTGAGGCATACGATGTCTCCCACGCCGTCGAGCTGCTTCCCTATGGCTGTCAGGACACCCCGCTCATCCCGTAGCGCGGTGAAGAACCGGTGCAGGTCGGTGAGCTGTTCACCTACGGCGCAGATAAGGGCGTCAATGACCGGTTTCTCTTTGAACTGCTCCAGCAGGTCCTGCCGGAGCTTTTCGGTATAGTCAACCATCCAGCACCACCTCTATCCTGCCCTCATCCGTCACCGCCCGCTCACGCGGGGATATGGACACGCTCCGCAGGTCATAACCTTCAGGCATCGCCCCTTCGTCCGTCGTGGCGAAGAGGCTCACGTCCATGTAGTCGATGCCGGAGACCGCCAGGTGGAAATTCTGAGGGATGACGCTATCGCCAGCCTCCAGCTCCCCCACTTTCTCCAGAATCTGATTCTTGATGAGTTCAACGTAGTTGATGGGCGGATTCGTGGTCCTGCTGAGGGTCACGCCGACCTTGAACCAGACCTTGACATAAGCGGGCCGATTGAAGCGCACCACAATCTCTTCCCCGTACTCACCGGGCAGCGTGACCTCTACTGAGCCGAAGCTACTGATTCCCCCGGCTTTCGTGTCAAGTATCTGCTGGGCAATCTCGGTCGCGTCGCCGCCGTCCACTACCACCTCGACGCTGTGAGGCCAGCGTCCCATGCTGTCCACCACGTTGCTGTCGTTCTGGTAGACCGCGCAGCTCAGGATACCCTGGACGTTGCTGAGGATGGCGCTACGGATGCTCTCCACCATGGAGGAAGACCGGTTGTAAATCTTATCCGCATAGGACCGGCGGAACTCGATGTCCGTCTCTACGTGGCGGCCGGCGATATAGGGCCCCACGTTGACCACCGCAGTCATCCCGGCCACCGCCTTCACTATCTTCGTGACGACGCCGTTCGGGATGAGGATGTCGCCGTCATCGACCGTGGCGAACTGGATGATGGAGCTGACCGTCTGCGTGGTAAGATTCTCAGACAGAACCATCACATTAGAGCTGATCGTGTCCTCTGCCTCAATGACCAGGGCATCCCCTGCCACGGACACACGGAAGCTGTTGTCCGTGATGGCCGCCTGTAACGCGCTTAGGTTCTCGCTGACGGTCTTTTCAGGGTCAGGGGTAATGGTGTATAGGGTTCCGTTCAGGGCGATGCTTAGAGAGGCCCTGACTTCGCTGGAAGCCATAATAACCGTGGCTTTGTTGAAGTTAGCCCTTGAAATTACAGCATCCGCAGATATGCTCAGGTTTGTCGCCGGGTTCGTATCGGTGGCAATCAGCGTACCGGAGGGGACCACTGTTCCGTCCAGGCCGGTGCAGAGGACGGAGTAATAGGACTTCGACGACAGCTCGCGGGTGGAGCCGCCGAACTGGGCCGCGCTGTCCAGGCTTCGCCCCTCCGCCGTCGCCGGGTACTGCGAGTAGTAGACATCGGTGCCATACTCCCACAACTCTGCGATCCGGTCGGCCACGTTGGTCAGCAGGTGATTCAGCAGGGACTGGGGATTTTGCCGGGTGTTCACGCCCAGGCGCCGGGTCATGCTTTCGTGCATCTCATCCAGGATGACATCCAGCCGCTTAGGATTCGGCCCCTTCGGGGTCAATCCGTACTGTGCCATTTGACTTTCACCTCCTCCTTGTAGGTATCCTCATCTGTTGCGAAGCTCACCGCGATGGTGGCCTGCCGGGTTTTCTTGTCCACCGCGATGCCCACGCCCAGGACATTGGTGACCCTCTCCACGCTCATCACGATTTCGCGTATCAGGTGTCTGGCCTTCGCCTCGTTCGGGTTCTTCACAAGGATTTCCTCGAAGTATGGGACACCATGCCCTGGGCCGAGCCTCCACTCCTTGAAAAACCAGAGCAGGCGGATTCTGACCGCCTGCACGATGCTGTCCGTTTTCGATATATCGCCTGCGGCCGAGAGCTCCAGGTCCCAGTTGGCATCGAGCTTCAGGTCAATCATGCACATCACCCCCCGATGAATACGTCACCGCTGCCGTCCTGGACGGCTCCGCCGATAGAAACGGCATCGCCCACTCTCGCCGCCGGTCTGCCGTTGATAAAGACCGAGGAACTGCCGGCGGCAATCACATCCTGGTGGCCGGAGTGTGTAACGCACCCATGGGAGGCATAGTGGTCGCCGAGCCTGCCCGCCGACCTCCCGTTGATGAACACGTCCGGGCTTCCCTCAACCAGCGGGACAGAGGGACAGGCATCATGGCCGGTACAGTTGTCCCCTTTGCGCGTGGCTGCTGGCATAACTTTCACCTCCTCAGTTCAGATTGACAACGCCGTTGCTGACCGTCAGGTTCCCGATGATATACACGCCGTCCGCTTTCACCTTCAGGATGGTGTCGCCGGCCTTCATCACCGCTGCATCCTCGTCACAGGCGATTTGCATAGCATCGCGCCCCTTCGGTGATAGGCCAGTGATAGCGATGGCGTTGCTCAGGTCAAAACTCAGGGCGGTGTCTGTCTCCTTGCCGTACATCCAGAAATCCAGGGCAGACTCGCAGAAGACGATGAGGCATCCATCCCCAGGCTTGATAGGCCATGCGATAGACACGTTGGCGCTCTGGGGGAACACCACGGGGACCCCGGTGATGACCGGGAAATCCAGCGTCTCCCCGTTCGGCTTCTTGAACTTGGCTTTCGGCTGGACCGAGGCCAGACCTTTGGCTGCGTCAAATTTCACGATCTCCCCAGGCAGGGCGGTGTGCATATTCTCCGTGGCCTTCCGCGCCGTCTTTGCCACCTGGTCCACTAATTCTTGCTTCATGCTCAGCTCACCTCCAGCAGACGGGCGGTGCAGGTCCAGGAGCCCTCCATGTTGTCTCCCTCGATAGTGACGGAGTAGACCCGCAGGTAGCCCTTTACAAATTTACTGTTCAGGTACACATAGTCGTCGATGTTGATTGCCGCGTTCATCAGGTACTCCACGTCCCACCCATACCGGCAGCCGTCCGCCTCGTCGGAAATCTGGACCCGCTCAGGGATTCCGATGAGCCCTGTCTCCGCAGACAACTCATAGACCTCCCTGCTCATGGTGTCCTCCGGCTTCTTGATTTGCAGGACGCCGTTGTTGATGCTCCAGACCAGGCCGCTCGTCTCGCAAGCCTTGGTCAGCACGTTCCGGGCGGGGCCGACGTAGCTATACCCATTCGGGATGTCCTTAAACTCGGCATTGTACGAGAATGACGCCGTTATGCCCATCTGGTCCGCAGTATCCTGGATGAGCGTCTTGCAGTTGACGGAGCCGTCGTAGCTGACGGAGACATAGGTATCGCGGACCTCCACCCGGTTGTCTACCAGTTCCACCTCCGTCATCACATCGCTGCCGTCTGGCCGGGTACGGGCGAACGTGACCACGCCGGCAAAGATGAGGGGCATGGTCGAGCCGTACCCGGCCCGCAGCGATACCAC
>Ga0224746_10292_pt1 | contig 11247 bp, 3 predicted proteins | sample LIM_F_Water_Bulk_FD_183000 | JGI IMG/M metagenome (GOLD analysis project Ga0224746, IMG submission 183000) | Enriched cells from gastrointestinal tract of the lab mouse from Pacific Northwest National Laboratory (PNNL), Richland, Washington... | ecosystem: Host-associated > Mammals > Digestive... | reverse complement strand
TTAGTTTATTCTCATTGGAAAGTTCTCCATCTCTGTAATTATATGCTTCATATTTGACATCATCTACATTAAGATACCACTTCCTAGCAAACTTTTGTATTTCTTTGTCAATAGCCGCATAACGCATCTGATTTATAATTACCGATATATCCTGCCCGACATATTTTTCCCTGTCCGCTTCTATTTCATCAACAACCTTCGTCAGCAACGTACTAAGTTTTGGATTATCACCCGAAAACTCAACGATAATCTCCCGAAGTGTTCTTATCTTTACTTCAAAAGATGCCTCATCATAGTCCTCCGAAAACTGGTCTAAGGACTCAACAAATCCCTGTAGTAACTCTACAATATATTCAAAATCAATGCGTAATTTACTGTATGCTACAAGTTCATAGTCATCACGAACAGGCTCGTCCACAGAATCTGTGTCATCACCCGGCTTTTTTAATTCTTCCATAACATTTTTATACATTGCAGCGAAATCTTCATATTCTGACTCGCTAAATGCCCACTCATCAAGCACACTATCATTATATATGGAAAATGACTTTAGATGTGCAAAATCATGATCTAACGCTCGAAAAAGTTGTATAAACGCTTTTTTCTGTTTGCGGGAGAGTCCTGCGATTTCCTCTGGAGTCCGCGCCAAATTCCGTATCGCCTTGAGTGAAATTGCAAACGACTTTTTCACATCATCCCAATCCTCTGCAATCGGATTCCCGTCGCCCCCACGAGAGTACAGCATAAGGGCATCATTAATAGCATTTTTGAACTTATCGTGCGCTTGGAATGTCACAATCTGTCCATACTGTTTCCCCTCATCAAACAGCCTGTTCGTGCGTGAAAATGCTTGAATAATATTCTGCGGAGTCATTGGCTGCCTATCAATAAAAAGGATTGAAAGGCAAGGGGCATCAAATCCCGTAAGAAGTCTGTCCACCACAATAACAATATCAAGCTGCTGTTCTCGGTTCAGATATTTTTTGTCTTTACGTGCAAGGCGATCATTCAGGTTACTGTTATACGCATTGATTTCTTCTATGCCAAAATGGGTTCCAAACATCTGGTTATAGTGGTATAATGATTCTTTCATCTTTTCCTGATTAACCTGAGAAGCCTCCTCATTCTCGGAAACAGAATAGGTTATGGCAAATTTCGGGAAATCGGGGAGCGCCTTGTGCATATTCTCACTAATTTTTAACTCGTCCTCACCGTTTGCTATTTTTTTGAGAAGGTCATAGTATTTCTGTGCAATGGCGATGGACTTGACTGTCAATAGTGCCTCATAAGTCCTTCCACGTCCATTCTGCATTCCAAACTTGGCATAAGATTGATTCAGAATAACATTTAGAACGCTGCGCATATGTGTTTCTGTATCATACAGCTGCGCCTCTTCCTCTGAAGATATCCCTTTCGGTCCAAGATTCTCAACCATAAAACCAAGTACAGCCTCGTCATGAATCGCCTCTTTAATGGTATAGCTGTGTAAAGGCTTGCCATTATTCCCATACAATTGATCGGTAGTTTGGGGCAGATCACCTTTCTGCTCATATTTATTTTCTTCAAAAATGGGTGTTCCAGTAAAGCCATACCATAACGAATTAGAAAAGAAACGTTCTAAATCACGCTTTGTCTGCGGAGTGACTGCCCTATGACACTCGTCTACCACAAAAGCGATTTTCAATCCTTTTATTTTTTCGTACTGTCTGCTTCCCTTTTTTAACCGCTTACTGACCATAATCTGCATTTTCTGTCTTGTCGTAACAATCATCTGACGGCTGTCATCGGTCATCCGCTTGATTAAGGTATCTACATAATCCGTATCGTCTACATCAATCGTATCATTTTCTGCATAGGACTGAAAAGCCAGTTTTGTCTGTGTATCCAAGTCCTTTCGGTCAATCAGGAACACCGTCTTATCAATTGACGGAATATCCATAAGCAGATTACGAGTTGCTTTGTATGATGTCATCGTCTTGCCGGAACCCGTTGTATGCCAAATAAAACCTGATTTCCCTTTCTTAGAAGCCTCACGCATTGCTTCAATCGCATGAATCTGATATGGGCGCAGAATAAGAAGCTTTTTCTTATCATTATCTAACACAGTATATTTCGCCACCATCTCATGTGCCTCTGAAATTTTGAGTACAGCTTTTGCAAAATCAATATAATCACAAACAGGCAGGTTTTCTTTGTCAAGCCAACCCGATATGAATTTTTTATTCAGCTCTGTATCCCTTGCGGCGGCAAAATATTTTGTATCTACAGCATTACTTACCACAAACATCTGCACATTTGAAAATATACCATGAAATTTCCCCTCAGCAATATACTTCTTTATCTGTCGGAAACCATCCATATAGGAATGTTCTTTATTTTTCAACTCTATATGTATCAATGGTATGCCATTAATGAGCAACGAAACGTCAAAACGCCTATCTCTGCTCCCTTCGTCTTCCTTGGAGTGAAATGCCTGATATTGGTTTATTACTTCGTATACGCTCGTTCCTCCGGCAATATGCTCGTTATTCATCACAACAAGATGGAGTGTTTCATTTCCTCTCTGCACATGAACATACACCTTGCCATTTTCGCCAATTAGCCATTTGCCAGCATCATAAAAGGAAGCATGGCACAAATCATTCTTAATCTTTGCAAATTCTGACTCGCTTAATGGAGTATCATTGAGTTTTGCCTTATTATTCTGTTCCAAAATATATTTGAAATTATCCCATAGCTGTTCTTCTGTTCTAATGTCTGGTCGGTATGTCCATTGCGACTCATCACAACAGAGCTGGTCGATTAGCCTTTTTTCGATTACAGATTCTAATTCTGCCATAGTTATTATCCTTTCTGTGGAAACATATTTTGTAGCATAAAACGCTTTACTTCTTTTAGCTGGTCACATTTATGCTGGTGGAGGGTGATAAGTCGGTCGAAGATACAGAAATATTCTCCTATTTCACGTTGTTCGTCTATATCTTGTGGCAGGCAAAGCGATGTTATCTTCAAAATTTCAGTATTTATGGAGGGCATCGTTTGTCCAACCGCACGAGAAATAATGTCATTTCGTACACTGTCGGTTTCCAATAATGTATGTAAAAACATACTATCAATTTCTGCATATGGGCGCACTCGAAGCACCCGACCAGAAAAAAGCCATTTATCTTGAAATGGCGTGACCAAAGCATTTATATCAACTGAACCAACTCGCGAAAATACAATATCATTAGTATTTAATATATAACTGCTCAATCTACAATAATCATTATCTGATACCTGTGGTATACCATCTTTCACAGTCGGAAGCTGCCCACTTTTGAAATGCTCAGTAGTTATAATTGGCATACCATCATTGATATAATCATTAGCATGTAGTGTACTTCCAAATGGACCTGTTTTAATATCGGAAAATTCCCCCAGCTTATGCTGTTCCCAGTCATCAGTAAATCCTACAAAACGAATCTCTGGAATTAGCTTGCCATTCTTTGGAAACATTTTTTTGAGCATATATTTTTTTAGTTGTTTCACTTCATCACACTTACATTGGTGAAGGGTGATGAGATGGTCGAGAACGTCAAAATACTCGCCTATTTTTCTTTGCTCGTCTTTATCCGGAAGCGGTATTGGCATTTCCATGAATTGTGTTGATGAAATTGTAAACCTGTCAAATCTCGCTCCTGAATCTCCATTAAGTTTCATGAACCTATGCCAGCTTGTTGTCTTAAAATAAAATTCCAAATACAGATTATCTATTCTGTGTGTTCTGAAAACTGTATAAAGCGGCGACATTACGCCATTTCTGCCAAGTCGGTTCCTATTAATCGGACCTACAGGAGCTGTAACAGAAATTCTCGGATTATAAACAAAGTCATCATTTTTGACTATGTAATATCCATCCAAATTCTCCTGATTCACAACTTCTCGATCAAAATAATCCCTTTGACTGATGATTCCAAGTTCTGCGGAATTTGTAAATGGTTCGGAAAATTCGTTATTTCTATTTTTTTCAGTCACTTTATCAGCTATCTCGGATAGCTTACGCTGTTCCCAATCGTCAGCAAATCCCTTAAATCTTATATTAGGTGTATTCCCCATTGTCACACCTCCCGAAGAACGCTAATGAGTTCCTCCACAGTATCTTTTGTTTCCGACTTTGAAAAGGTCAAATCTCCCAACATTTCAAGCAAAGCGGCATTACTCTCTTTGATTGCCTTATTTGTCATTTTTATGCTTTCTGATAGCTGGTGAAGATCTATTTCCTGTTCTTCCTCGCTTGTGTCAATATATCTTGGAATATTCAAATTATAATCATTGGCTTTGATATCTTCAAAAGATGCCAGATAAGCCTCTTTATCAACCGGCTCCCTGTTGCAATACAGTTCAAGCACATGGTCAATATGCTTTTCCTGCATTACATTCTGTTTTTTCTCTTTTTCATACAGCTTAGAAGCATCAATGAACAGGACATCCCGCCCTTCCCTGTGTTTTTTCAGAACGATAATGCACGTAGGAATAGACGTATTGTAAAACATATTTGCAGGAAGCCCGATGACTGCATAAATCGATCCATTTTCAAGCAGAATCTGCCGTATTGTCCCTTCCGCAGCACCCCGAAACAAAACGCCATGTGGCAGAACAATCGCCATTGTTCCTGTCTGTTTCAAATGATAGAAACCATGAAGCAGAAAAGCATAGTCAGCCTTAGACTTTGGAGCAAGCTTTCCTCCATAATCCATAAATCTCTCATCCTGTTTAAAGCCCTCTGCCGCAGACCAATTTGCCGAATATGGCGGATTCATTGTTACCGCATCAAACTCTGTTTCTTCATCTGTCGGCCAGTCGGCATCAAGGGTATCCCCGTTGCGCAAGTGTTGATTTTCTGGAAGAACACCATGCAGAAACATATTCATACGCGCTAAGTTATATGTTGATGGCATAAGTTCCTGCCCGTAGTATTTTATAAAATCAGGCTCCTTTGAGTAGTTCCGGCAGCTTAACATCAAAGATGCTGAACCCATACAGGGATCGTATACCTGCAATCCCTTTTTCTGTTCCTGACCGACCATTACAATCCTGCATAAAATCTGTGCAGGACCATGCGGCGTATAAAATTCTCCAGCTTTCTTCCCTGTTTCAGATGCAAACTGACCAATCATATATTCGTATGCATTTCCAAGAACATCCCCCTCTGTGTGGATAAGATCAGCACCATCCAAGACTTTAATGACTTCAGCGATAGTAGCGCTCTGCTTTTGGTCACCTGTCCCAAGCCTGTTTGAATATAAATCCACATCCGCAAATAATCCATTAAAAAGTTCATCAGACTCTTCAATTCGATTGAAAGCAGCCTGTAATTTTTCCCTGTTGAATGAATTACACCACTTTACAACTTTTTGAAAAAAATAACGCACAAGACACTTTCTGATGTATAATAAGTTTGCAAAAAAACTATACGAAAGTAAGTGATCTTGTACGTTAAACCTATTATACAATGAAAATAATCTAATTGGTAGACTCTATCGTTATTTTTATATTTATTTTGAGTGTTTTTCTATACACACCACCGAAACTTTGTTTCTGCTGGTATTATCTATCCTGGCTATGGAATCAGCGGATTCTATCCGCTCCCTGTACAGACATTTTTTATCTGGGATTACAAAGAAATCACTCAACGCATTTTACTATGCCTGTTCCTATGCAAAAGCTGATTTTTCCGCTTTTATGAATGTAACCGCATCCATTGCTTTAAATATGATACCACAAGATCTGTTTTCACAGCCTGTTTTCTTATGTATTGATGATACAATGGTTACAAAATTTGGCAAAACATTTGAAAATATTTCCAGCCTCTTTGACCATGCCGCACATAATGGCTCAAACTATCTCAATGGGCACTGCTTTGTAAGTTTGATGCTCTGTGTCCCATTGTGGAATAAAAACACAATCCACTATCTTAGCATCCCGCTTGGATACCGTATGTGGCAGAAAAAGGAATCCAAACTGGAACTGGCTGCATCTATGGTGCGTCAGGTTATGCCGGCATTGAGTAAAATGAAGAACGTCATCATTCTTTGTGACAGCTGGTATGTAAAAAAGAATCTTGTTTCCATAGTAGACGAATATGAAAATCTTGACCTTATAGGAAATGCAAGGTCTGATTCTGCTATATACGGTCTGCCACCACAGCGTACTGGAAAAAAGGGCAGGCCAGCAACACATGGGAGCAGACTCTCCATCTGGGACGACTTTGTGCTGGGCGATGAAAAGATTGGTGACTATTATATAGCAGCGCGCCGCGTCCTCACAAATATTTTTGGCCACAGAAAAGTAATGGCATATGTGACCTCTCCAGCAAAGGACTCTGGCACCAGACGGTTATTTTTCAGCACGGTTTTTCCAGAACAGCTGGAAATCTTTTGTGCATGGGAAGAAAAGTCCCCATTAAACCAGACAGGAAGCAGCCGGATGCAGTATATTCCATTGCTGTTATATGTATTTAGATGGAACATAGAGGTTAGTTACTACGAACAGAAAACATTCTGGTCATTATGCAGTTACATGGTACGCAGTCAGAAAGGAATCGAAATGCTGGTCAATCTGATCAACATCACATACTGTGCCATGAAAATACTGCCATATAAGGACGAAACATTTTCAAAATATCGCACAGAAAGCGTACAGGAATTTCGGTTTGCTCTTAGCAGACAAATACGAGAGCAGATATTTTATGCTATTTTCGTGGAAAATATCGAAACCCACATAAAATCAAATGCAATAATTAATGCCTTAAAACAGTTGATTCACCAACGAGGGTATCATTTATAAAGTTGTAAAGTCGTGTGAATTATTTTTTGCAGCATTTAATATACTGATGTATGTCATATCAGGTTCAAGTGTATAGTGCATTGATTTTTTTATTTCTTCAATCAGATCAGGAGCATCATCTGATTTCATTGCCTCCTCATATACTGACTGTGCCTCGCTTAGACTATCGGGTTTTGCATCATTTAGTAAATCATATACCTTTGCTAAGTAGGAATCAGATAAATACTTATAGAAAACAAGTCCTAAAAGATAGGTCTTATATTCGTTTGCATCCATTTTTCCCCTCAAAACATCTGCACCACTCCATAACACTGTCAGTAAGTCTTTTCCTTCAGCCATAGTCCATTCTCCTCATTTTTACAGTTAAATTTAAGATTTTTATATATTCTTTTTACATTGACACGAATCTTAGATATTATCTACAATACGTATATGACCATTAATTCCATTGCTCTCATAAACAAAGTATCCCTCACGTCGCTGCCACTTCTGATTATGATCTCCTAGAAAATACTGCTTTTCTCCAACTACTGTCCAGAATAGTTTAACATTTGTTTTCTCTATGTACTGATTTAAAATATCCCTTCGAATAAGGAGTTCACTATGCTCATTTCCCATGACGGATAAATCAAATGCTGCAATTTCTTCATCACAGTAATAGATGCCATCCACAGATTTTTCATAAAGAGCCATTGCCTGAATGATATTTCCTGCCGGGATCATAAAGGAAGTGGTTTCTTCCTGTGAGGCATCATATTCTTCTTCCCATAAAACATTTATTGATGCCGGAACTGCATTTATTGGAACTCTATTATCATCTTCTTCTGATATCGCAAACTCTGCTTTATAGCCAGGACTCCACGCATATTCCCTGCTAAATAAAGAATAACAATCTCTTGTATTAGACGACTGGCTTTGAATAAATCCCGAAGATATCAGTTCTTCTTCTGTAAGTTTATCCATTTTATCAGCAACAATATACATTGATGCCATCGACCAGATATGTTGTTCCCCAACTGGAAATCCTATAACGGGTATTGCTTCATTTGGCGGCTGCAGCCTGTTCTCCTGATAAAGATACAAAGAAACCCATTCAGCCCCCGTTTCATCTTTGTGCATCAATCGGTTTGGAAAATCCTGAAACATCTTATCATCGGAAATTATCCAGTCTTCCACATCTGAAACGGCTACTCCAAAGTCCAAAAAACTCTCCTCTCCATATTTCGGCAATTCTATTCTAAGCTTATTTTTTATAGGTCTTATTCTAATGTTTAAGGTAGGATCAAAATCTCTCACATATGGCTCCCATGATCCTTCGTAAACATGACCTGTTTTATCATTCCAATCCCAGCCTTTAACCCTATAAACATCTGACAAGCGAGCCAGAATATTGTACATAACTATCCATTGATACTTTTTTCCTATTCTTTCTACTCTCTTAACATGATGTCTATCGAATCCCGCCTTATGCGAATCATACTCGCCAAAATATTCTGAGCAATAACCCAAATCATCAAAAATGTATCTTAACGCATAATAATAAACATTTGCCATATCAACATCATTGAAATCACTAACTGCTGATTGGAAAGTATACCTTCCAAAATCTCCATAAAGTCCTACACCTTTCACATGGAAATCAAATTTCATAGAAAATAGTAACCTCCATACCCCTGGCTGTTTAAACTTTTCATCTCCGTAATCTACTTCCTCGACCTTTGGTATCACCACAGATTTATAAGGAGGTCTAACTTTTGAAATGTCAAAAATATTCGCATCCTCTGAGTATTCCCATAAAAAACGTTCTATGATTAACCGTGCATAATCTCTTAACAAAATGTCTGGATATACATATTCCTGATTAAATATTTCATTATAAATCCATTCTGCCAATTCAGCAAATTCCTTTCTGAATTCTGCTGTTCTTTTCATAACTGCACCAAACACAGTGCCAAACATTCGCTGAATAATATATGGATCATTAACTGACTTGAAATTCTCAAGCAATTTTTTACACAATCCAAAGTGAAATTTCATTATCTCAACCATCGACTTTGAGATTCTGTCTCTCAAAATGCGATTTGAAGAAGAAAGCATCCATGAGAAAAGTATCAACAAAAGAAATGCTTTGTTCTCCGATAAACCTTCAAATTTATTTCCTGCCTCTATGAAATATGCCAAACTTATAATACGATCTTCTTCATTTAAGTCATTGATTTCAATAGTCCACAAATAATCACGGAGATTAATCTCATATCTGCTTAAAAGTTTAGTCAAACCGATTGCATTTAACTCACTATTTTCTTTGGTCGCATTTTCAATAAATACATCCCATACCTGTTTCGGGTGTACAGAATACTTATCTACTAAATTCAGAAAATCATTAAATTTAATATAAGAACTTCTCCAAGTAAACATTCTGATGTATTCATCTACTATCTGATTTTTGTCCCATTCGTTCGTTATACAATCAACTATATCTATACATTCTTCGCCAAACTCCATCGCATATAAAGACAAAAGCATCGCACATATAGATTTATTTCCATAATTTGTTACATTTCCTTGTTCATCTATTCCTAATAATCGTGTTGTACAGTACTCTCTAACTTTTTCCTTATCTTGTTCACGGTCAATAATCCTGCTTGCCTTTAGGTAATCTTCAAGCAAGTTATATCCAATATAAAAAATCTCCTCCTGTTTTCTTGCATAAGAAGTCAAAACACCCGCACGTTCAACAGCCTTAATGTATGCTGTCTTCTTTGTCACACCATACATATTCCACACAGGTAAATTTAATAACATGGGCTTAGTAACCGTTTTTTCTTCCTCTATATCAATCAAATTGTAAAGCAGTTCTCTAAGCATCCCAACCGCTTCATTAAAGCCTGCTTCTTTCGAACCTTCTCTATCTGCCTGTTCTATAATCCTTCCTATGAGATCTATTAATCCCTGTTCTTCACCTGTATAAGTTTGGCAAAACCATGTAAGAAACAATGGATTTGTCATTTCCGTTTGGAGATAATACTCTGGTGAAAATGGTATTCCACAATTTGACAGAAACTCATATATGCTAGTCGGAGAATCATTATTCAAACCATTGTGAACTATTTCAGCAATTAGTCCATTCTTTCGATCTAAAAGTACTTTCTCACTCAATGTTAATTCTTCAAATCCACTTCTCAAAGAAATAACAAGCCGTATGTTTTTGTATTTCTCGATTTCAACTATTAACCGGTTTATTCCATTTTTCCATATTTCACGATTTCTACTCTCGTTTATTGCATCAATGAATATTACAGCATCTCCTCCTGCTAAATATGTTTTTTCATCTAAAACTGCCAATAAAGACTCCAAAGATTGTCCTGTGCTTAATCCCTCAAGACCATTCATAATCTGTATTTCAATCTTTTCATCCGAAATATATGTCTGTCCCAAAAGGAGCAGAGCAGGACGGGCATTTTCAAGCATTCTTTTAGCAGAGGTTGCCAGAAGTTGAGATTTTCCAGTACCCATTTCTCCCATAACCAACATCACTCTGTTCGTGATATGCTTTAGTTCTTTTTTCTGAAATCCAAGATAATCTGGCAATGCAATCAACTGTTCCACAAGAAAAGCTCTATCTCTTAATTCCTCATAATTTGAATCCCTTTTCTGGCATCCCTCCATTTTTGCATATAATTCATCTCGTTTTACCTGTAGATTATTAAAAATAGTTTGCCCATGTTCCCGAAAGTCATCTTCCCACCTAAGTGCGTCATAAATGGTCGCTGCGGTAATATCTGGTATGTTACTTACCATATTTGATAAAGAACTTATTATCTTCTTATATTCACCATCACATCTCCATCGAATATTCTTTATCTCAGACAACAAGTCCTTCTTCTTTCCATTAATAGCTTCGATTCCTGCATCTTCTCTTAAAAAAATTGACAAATCCCTCTGTGCTTGAGTATTTACGTTAAATAGCGAGTTATACCTATTCCCCAAATCAGCAAGACTAATTTGAAGATTTCTTTGAAACCAATCCTCATCCAAAAAGTCAAGTCCAAAATAACATGATAGGACTGTCGGATACTCCGCAGCACAGTCCAATATTTCTTGTCCAGTCACTAAAATGACATCTATTCCCGCACCATTTAAGATTGTTTTAATATTTTTGTAGGAATCACTTGTTTCTGTAATATCCTTATTACAGTACAAATAAATTGTATTCAAGACGCCTGTATAGTGCCTTATCGCTGTATTAGCAGAATCTTTTATCTGATCATAATCAATTCTATCATGAAAATATTTTGCTTGAAAACTAATAAGTGATTTACCATCTCTTGATAAAACAGGTGCAACTTCTACCCCTGGATGGTTCGGGTCAGAATGAAGAATAACACCGTCTGCACATAATTCTCTTCGAAATAATGA
>Ga0224746_10290_pt1 | contig 11280 bp, 17 predicted proteins | sample LIM_F_Water_Bulk_FD_183000 | JGI IMG/M metagenome (GOLD analysis project Ga0224746, IMG submission 183000) | Enriched cells from gastrointestinal tract of the lab mouse from Pacific Northwest National Laboratory (PNNL), Richland, Washington... | ecosystem: Host-associated > Mammals > Digestive... | reverse complement strand
TTGGGTCTACTTTGAGTATTTTTCCCTCTTTGCCTTTATCTTTTCCAGCAATTACAATTACTTTATCGCCGCTTTTTAATTTCATTTTCGCCACTTGACACACCTCCTATTACAATACTTCTGGTGCTAAAGATAATATTTTCATGAATTGTTTTTCTCTCAGTTCTCTTGCAACAGGTCCAAATATACGTGTTCCTCTTGGGTTTTTATCGTCTTTAATAATTACTGCTGCATTTTCATCAAATCTAATGTAGCTACCGTCTGGTCTGCCAACAGAGTTTACTGTTCTTACTACAACTGCTTTTACTACATCACCTTTTTTTACAACACCGCCGGGTGTTGCATCTTTAACAGAAGCAACGATAATGTCACCAACACCTGCATATCTTCTTGTAGAACCTCCAAGCACTCTGATACAGAGAAGTTCTTTTGCACCTGAATTATCTGCTACCTTCAATCTGGTTTCTTGTTGAACCATAGTATATGCCTCCTCCCGTAACAGTATTATTTTGCTTTTTCCATAATCTGAACAAGTCTCCATCTTTTATCTTTTGATAATGGTCTTGTTTCCATTACTTTTACACGGTCGCCTATGCCACATTCGTTATTTTCATCATGTGCTTTTAATTTATAAGTTCTGTTTACGATTTTACCGTATAATGGATGTTTTACTTTATCTTCCACAGCTACTACAATGGTTTTATCCATTTTATCGCTGACAACTTTGCCTATTCTTGTTTTGCGAAGATTTCTTTCTTCCACGAGGTGTGCCTCCTTTCGCATTTCACACGTACTGATTATTCAGCCGCTTTTTGTTTTTGTGTAATTACTGTTTGTATTCTTGCTATATTTTTGCGAACTTCCTTAATTCTTGCAGTATTGTCCAACTGGTTTGTTGCATTCTGAAATCTCAGGTTAAACAATTCTTTTTTTGCAGAAACAAGGTCGTTTTTCAATTCGTCCGCTGATTTTCCAACTAATTCATTCACGTAGCCTTTTGCTCTCACTGCTGATCACCTTCCATTTCCGCCTGTTGCTCTGCACGAGAAACGATTTTACATTTGATTGGCAGTTTATGAATCGCAAGTCTTAACGCTTCTCTTGCTGTTTCTTCTGCAACGCCACCGATTTCAAACATAATTCTGCCTGGTTTAACAACTGCTACCCAGTATTCTGGTGAACCTTTACCAGAACCCATACGAGTTTCAGCAGGTTTTGCCGTGATTGGTTTGTCTGGGAAAATTTTAATCCATACATTACCACCACGTTTGATATATCTTGTCATAGCGATACGTGCTGCTTCAATTTGATTTGATGTAATCCAGCTTGGTTCACACGCTTGTATACCAAAATCTCCGTATGTGATTTTGTTACCTCTCATCGCTTTGCCTTTTAAACGTCCTCTCATTTGTTTACGTCTTTTTACTCTTTTAGGCATTAACATATTATTTAGCGCCTCCTTCCTTATTTACTGCTTTTACAGGAAGTACCTCTCCTTTATATATCCAAACTTTTACGCCCAATTTGCCGTATGTTGTATCTGCTTCTGCAAAACCATAGTCAATGTCTGCACGCAATGTTTGAAGTGGAATAGTACCCTCATGATAGCTTTCGCCACGTGCCATATCTGCACCGCCTAAACGTCCAGAAACAGCAGTTTTGATACCTTTTGCACCAAATTTCATTGTTCTGCCCATTGCTTGTTTCATTGCTCTACGGAATGTTACACGGTTTTCCAACTGTTGTGCAATGTTTTCCGCAACAAGCTGTGCGTCCAATTCTGGTCTTTTGATTTCTTCAATATTGATTGCAACTTTATGTTTTGTCAATTTTTGTACTTGACCTTTTAATTCTTCAATCGCTTGACCATTTCTACCAATTACAATACCTGGTTTTGCTGTGAAAACAGTGATTTTTACTCTTTCCGCTGTTCTTTCAATAGCAATTTTAGAAATGCCTGAAGAATATAATTTCTTTTTAATAAATTTTCTAATTTTAACATCTTCTACTAAGTAGTTTGCAAATTCTTTTTCAGCATACCACTTTGTATCCCAGTCTTTTATAATTCCCACTCTTAATCCATGTGGATTTACTTTCTGTCCCATTATTAACCTCCTTATCTCTCATTGAGGATTATGGATATATGACTTGATCTTTTCAGTATTCTATATGCTCTGCCCTGCGCTCTTGGACGAATTCTTTTCATTGTAGGACCTTGATTTGCGCTTACTTCTTCAACATATAATTTGCTGATATCCATACCCAAATTATTTTCTGCATTTGCTACTGCGGATTTCAATATTTTTGCAATAATTTCTGCTGCATATCTTGGAGAATATTGCAGCAATGCCGCTGCTGTAGCAACATCTTTGCCTTTAATTTGGTCTAACACAATTTTTGCTTTTGTGGCTGGAATGCCAACATACTTAGCAGATGCGTGTGGTCTTTTTTCTTTATTATCCAAATTTCTCTGTTTTTTAATTTGGCTTCTATGTCCCTTTGCCATGAACCAAACCTCCTTCCAGTATCTATATCAATTAACGAACTTTTGATTTCTTTTCTGCGTCTTTTCCGTGACCTCTGTATGTTCTTGTCAACGCAAATTCGCCTAATTTATGACCAACCATATCCTCTGTAATATATACAGGTACATGTTTTCTTCCATCATGTACTGCAATGGTATGACCAATCATATCTGGGAATATTGTGGAACGACGTGACCATGTTTTGATAACGCTTTTTTCTCCAGATGCATTCATTGCATCAATTTTTTTCAAAAGGTGTTCATCAGCAAATGGTCCTTTTTTTAATGACCTACTCATTATTTGTTATCCTCCTTTGCGATATTAAGCACATTTCTGTGCCAAGTTATCAGCCGTTTCTACGACGTATAATATATTTATTGGAAGCTTTGTGTTTTTTACGTGTTTTATAGCCCATTGCTGGTTTGCCCCAAGGTGTCATTGGTGATGGACGACCGATAGGTGCTCTACCTTCACCACCGCCGTGAGGGTGGTCGTTAGGGTTCATAACAGAACCACGTACTGTTGGACGAATACCCATGTGACGTTTTCTACCTGCTTTACCAATATGAACTAATTCATGGTCAATATTTCCAACTTGACCGATTGTTGCTCTACAATCTAATGGTAATAATCTCATTTCACCAGATGGTAATTTTACTGTGGCATATTTTCCTTCTTTTGCCATAAGCTGTGCAACATTTCCAGCAGAACGAACAAGCTGTCCGCCTTTTCCTGGTTTCATTTCAATATTATGAATGTTTGCACCTACTGGAATTGCTCTCATAGGTAATGCATTTCCCACTCTAACTTCTGCTTCTGGACCATTCATAACAGTATCGCCCACTTTTAATCCAACAGGAGCTAATATATAGGATTTTGCACCATCAGCATAAACAATCAATGCAATGTTTGCTGTTCTATTTGGGTCGTATTCAATACCTGCAACTTTTGCTGGTATGCCATCTTTATTTCTTTTAAAATCAATCATTCTATATTTGATTTTTGCACCGCCGCCTTTATGACGTACAGTGATTTTACCTTGATTATTTCTACCTGAATTTTTTTTGATATGAACTACCAGTGATTTTTCAGGAGTTGATTTTGTAATTTCATCAAATGCAGACACTGTCATGTGTCTTCTGGACGGTGTATATGGTTTATATCTTTTAATAGCCACCTTTTCCACTCCTTTCAGTGTGTTATCAATTTATCTACACAGATTACTGTATGTTACTTTTTATTACATTCCTTGGAAAATTTCAATATCTTTGCTGTCTGCTGTCAATTTTACAATTGCTTTTTTTCTTTTTGCTGTTTTTCCCCATATCATACCACGTCTTTTTGGTTTACCGCTGTAATTCATAGTGTTAACAGACTCTACTTTTGCGCCGTCAAACATTTTTTCAACAGCCTCTTTTACCTGTGCTTTTGTTGCATCTGGGTGTACCAAGAAAGTATATTTTTTTTCTTCCAGTATAGACATACTTTTTTCTGTTATGACTGGTTTTTGAATAATGTCATAATATTTTAAATCTGCCATTATGCGTACACCTCCTCAATTTTTGCTACTGCGTCTTTTGTTACTACCAATGTATTATATTTTAACAAATCATATACATTGATTGTATTTACAGATGCTGTTTTTACATCTGGAATATTTCTTGCTGAAAGCATTACATTTTTGTTAGAACCGTCCATAACAATCAATGCTTTACCACATTTGATGTTTTCCAAAACTTTAACCATTTCTTTTGTTTTGATTTCATTTAATGTTAATTCGTCTAACACAATCATTTTGTTTTCTGCAACTTTGCAGGAAAGTGCAGACTGTAATGCAAGTCTTTTTACTTTTCTGTTTAATTTGAAAGAATAATCTCTTGGCTTTGGAGCGAATACAACGCCACCGCCTGTCCATTGTGGAGAACGTGTAGAACCTTGTCTTGCTCTACCTGTACCTTTTTGACGCCAAGGTTTTCTGCCGCCGCCTCTTACTTCGGCACGAGTTTTTGCACTTTGTGTGCCTTGTCTTTGATTTGCAAGATACTGCACAACTGCTAAATGCATTACGTGTTCATTTGCTTCTATTCCGAAAACAGCGTCATTCAGCTCTATACTGCCAACGTTTTCGCCGTTCATATTCATTACTGCAACATTTGCCATTGTTTTGTTCCTCCTTTCGCAAAGTAAATTAAGCCTTTACGCTGTCTTTTATTACAAGTACTGCTCCCTTTGGTCCAGGAACTGCACCTTTTACTAAAAGTAAATTCTTTTCAGCGTCTGCACGAACAACCTCTATATTTTGTATGGTTACTTTTACGCTTCCCATATGTCCAGGCATTTTTTTGTTCTTTTTAACTCTACCTGGTGTTGTACCAGAACTCATAGAACCTACAACTCTGTGAGATTTAGAACCATGTCCCATAGGTCCTCTTTGTGCATTGTATCTTTTGATTGTACTTTGGAATCCTTTACCTTTAGAAACACCGCTAACATCTACTTTATCGCCTGCTGTAAATACATCAGCTTTGATTTCAGCACCGATTTCATATGCGCTAATGTCATCTAATTTAAATTCTTTTAAATATTTTTTTGCTGTTACGCCAGCTTTGTCAAAATGACCTTTCATAGGTTTTGTAACGTGTTTTGGTTTTGCGTCTGTGTAACCTACTTGTATTGCTTCATATCCGTCATTTTCCATTGTTTTTTTCTGTATTACTACACAAGGACCAGCTTCTAATACTGTAACTGGTATCAATGTGCCTTTTTCTGTGAAAACTTGTGTCATTCCCACTTTTTTAGCAATAATTGCTTTTTTCATAGTATTGTACCTCCTGATTTTCTACAGCGGATTGCATTTTCCAAAAAGAAAACGTAATCATACTAGCCTCATTTAGCCATTTAAACATATCATAATGATATATTGCTTTATATCAAAGCACTTCAGGCTTTCGCCCTATACAAACAATCGTTTATACGATTATTGACTTTTTTTGCTGCTATTATTTCATTACTTTTAATACGATATCAACACCAGCTGGTAAATCCAGTCTGCTTAAAGCATCTGCTGTTTTTGGGCTTGGTGATATAATATCAATCAGTCTTTTATGTGTTCTCATTTCAAATTGTTCTCTGGAATCTTTGTATTTGTGAACTGCTCTTAATATTGTCACAACTTCCTTTTTTGTTGGTAACGGAATAGGTCCGCTTACCTGAGCACCTGTTTTTTTTGCAGTCTCTATAATTTGAGCTGCGGACTGGTCGATCAATTTATGATCGTACGCTTTTAGACTGATTCTTATTTTTGGGTTAGCCATAAAAAAAGTCCCCTCCTTTTCGCACTATTGAACTTCAGCACGACAAGCGGTGACTGCACACTTATTCGGACGTATCCTGCAACGTAAGATACGCAAACTTTCCCCCTGTGAGAAAAGTCTTTTTCCTATATTCAGTACAGTGACCATGTCGCCCGGTTTCTTGAACTGGACATCGCTCCTCAGAAAAACCTGCATACATAATGTTTTTGTATGCCGCAACCTTCTGTATCTTCGCTCGTATGTCACAACGTAATTCAGTATACATGAAAAATCATTTGTTTGCAAGTATTTTTTTCGACTTTATCAGCAAAATATTATAATAAATTTCACAATCATATTATTATATTTTTAAACATATTGCACAAATACATTTTTTCACTCTTTCATTCTGTATAAAAAGTGTTTCCCATTTCATAACGCTTTATACAATTACTGCATATTATTTTTTATATAAAATTCCGTTTGTAATTAGGAAAACGAAGTTTTCCTTTTAAAAGTTTTGTCCAACTTTTTCAAAAGTTGGTGGAGTTTGAGGCAAAGCCTCAAGGTTTTAACAAAACAATATTATTTTTAAAATTTTAGTCAAAAAGTTTAAGAGATAAATTAAAGAATATATTTTATTTGTGGACGTCGCTCCACACCCTACCAACTTTCCCTACAGAAAGTTGGACAAAGAACTTTACTCTTTGCGAACGCAGTTATTTCATTTATTTTATTGTACCTCCACAAGCAACATATTCCCCATCATAAAGTACAAGTGCTTGTCCTGGTGTGACAGCTCTCTGAGGTTCATCAAACACACACATCAATTCAGATTCATTTTTCATATATACAGTACACCATGCTTTATTATGATGATAGCGTATTTTTCCCTGCAATCTCATACCATTTTCTATATTTTCAATCCCCATAAAATTCAAATTATCTGCATAAACTGTTTTTTGAAACAAAGCATCATTTTCACACAACACTACTTCATTTTTTTCAGCGTCAATACTATAAACATACATAGGCTTACCAAAAGCAATGCCTAAGCCTTTTCTTTGCCCTACAGTATAATAAATAATTCCTTTATGTTTTCCCAATACATTACCATCTAAATCAACAAAATTACCTGCTGGATATGTCTTTGCTGTTTCTCTTTGTATAAATCCACTGTAATCATTGTCTGGTATAAAACAAATTTCTTGACTATCCGGCTTTTTAGAAATATTGATATCTATTTGCTCTGCTATTTTTCTAATCACTTCCTTTTGAGAGCCTCCTATTGGCATTAAAGTATATTGTAGTTGCTCTTGTGTTAAATTATAAAGAACATATGTTTGGTCTTTTTTATTTTCATCACGGCATTTTAAAGTATAGCGTTGTGTTTTGGGGTGTTTTACAATTTCTGCATAATGTCCCGTAGCAATGAAATCTGCACCTATTTTTTTACTATTTTGTAAAAGTGCCTCCCATTTTACATAGCGATTGCAAGCAATACAAGGGTTAGGCGTACGTCCTTTTTGATATTCTGATACAAAATAATCTATCACATTTTTTTGAAATACCTCTCTAAAATTCATAACATAATGAGGAATATCTAACTTAAATGCTATACGTCTTGCCTCCTCTATTGCAGAAACTCCACAACAACCTCCATTTTGCCCTTGTTGTCGTATAGGTTCTGGAGGCAATACCTGCATTGTGACACCTATTACAGTATAGCCTTGTTGTTTTAATAAATATGCTGCCACAGAGCTATCCACTCCCCCTGACATACCTACCACAACAGTTTTTTTATCCGTTTTGTTATTATTTTCATTACCATTTATTGTAACAATTACTTTTGTTTCTTCATTATTTTCATTCATATTATTTTCACCCTTTATATAAAATCATATTTTGTTGTTTTTCATACTAGCATATTTACACATTTTTTACAATCACAAAATAGTATATTTATTGATAAAAATAAAATATTTATTGAAAAACAATAAAAATATATTGAAAAACAAAAAATATTGTGCTATAGTAATGGAAATACTAAACAGGAGGAAGTTACATGAAACAAAATAATTTAGAACAATATGTTAAATGGTTGTTAGATATTATGTATTATGGTGGGTGTATCACTTGTATCAGTATACCCATATTATTAAAACATATGGGACAATGGTATGCTATATTTCAAGCGCATTATATACAAATGTGTATATTATTTTTTATAGCAGGTGTTTTTGCTGTTATGATAATAGCAGAATTAAGAAAAATGTTTCAAACAGTATTACAGCAAAACTGTTTTATACAACAAAATGTAACTAGCCTAAAAAAAATGGGATATTATAGCATTATCATTTCTTTTGCAACAATGATAAGATTATTTTATATTATTACCCCTTCTACTGTTATCATTATTATTATATTTTTTATAGCAGGATTGTTTAGCTTTGTGCTTTCAAAAGTATTTCAGCAAGCCGTTAATTATAAACAAGAAAATGACTTGACAATATAGGAGGAAAAACATGGGAATACGTGTAAATTTAGATGTAGTTATGGCACAAAGAAAAATGGGACTAACAGAACTTGCAAAAGAAGTTGATATCACTATGGCAAATTTATCCATATTAAAAAATAATAAAGCGAAAGCAATACGATTTTCTACATTAGAAAGTATTTGCACTGCACTGCATTGTCAGCCAGGAGATATATTAGAATATATAGAGGAGGAATGAACATGGAGGAAAATTTAGAAAATCAACAACAGCAAATAATAGAAGAAAAAAATGTACAGCAAGAATTACCCCAAAAGCCAAAAGAAACAATATATCAGCAAAAAATATTACAAAATTATTGGCGTTTTGTTATGACTTGTATTTGTTTTGCATTTTTTTATGTTTTGGGGACATATAAAATAGATACAGGATTAGGGGTATTTCTATCATCATTAGGAGAAATTGCTTGTTGTTTTGCCATATTAAAACAATGGGATATTACAATGAAAAAAAATACCCTATATTATGTCATTATGATTGTGTTAATGAATGGATTGATGTTGTGGACAGACCAAAGTTTTTTACATTTTTGGCAAAAAAAAATAATACTTCTTCTTTTTATTGTTATGATGTTCCATCAAATGTATACTGATACAGCATGGGGATTTAAAACATACATTTATAATTTGTTTTTATTGTTATTTGGAGGTATTGCAAGTTTATTTCAACCCATAGAACATTTTATACAACAAATGAGAAAAAAAGAAAATCAAAATCAAAAATGGCTTTATGTGATATTAGGACTGGGCATTGCATTACCTTTTACATTAGTTATCATAGCAATGCTTATGTCAGCAGATAGTGTTTTTGCAAATATGATAGTAAAACTGGTAGGTAATTTATTTTATCCTCCTAATATCATTGCTATTACATTTTTATTTGTGTTGGGTTATTGGATATTTTATTGTTTTACAGCATCACTTGCAAGAAAAGAATTATCTGCAACTACAAAACAAACCATACAAATAGAGCCTATTATCGCTATTACATTTACAAGTGTACTACTCATAGTATATTTATTATTTTGTGGTATACAGATATGGTATTTATTTATAGGTAAGGGAAATTTGCCAGAAGGATATACCTATTCTAGTTATGCCAGAAAGGGATTTTTTGAATTGCTTTTTGTTAGTGTCATTAACTTTTTAATGGTCATTATATGCAACTGGAAATTTAGAAAACACAATATATTAAATATGATATTAACAGCTGTTTCTGTCTGTAATGTAATTATGATAGCATCTTCTTTTTATCGTATGATGTTGTATGTAAAAGCATATCATATGACAGTATTAAGGGTATATGTATTTTGGTTTCTTGCATTGCTTGCTGTGAGTATGGTAGGTGTTGTATATGCCATATATCATAAACAATATAGATTGTATCAATATTTATTTGTGGTAGGTTTTGTATTTATGACAATATTAAGTGCAATAAAACCAGAAGCATTTGTTGCAAAATATAATTTAGAACATATGAAACAGTATACAACATCAGATATACGTAGTATTATGTTTTCATCATTAGATGTTGTACCAGAATTAGCAAAAATAGATGCAAGTAAAATTGTAACAGAACCAGACCAGCCAACTGGTGAAGAAATGATGAAAAATTATTTTGAAAAAGTAATGAAAGAATGTGAACAAAAAACAGTTAGAGCATATCATATAGGCATAGCACAAGCAGAAAAATCTGCAAAAGAATATTTGAAAAATCATTAAATAATATCTTTTTTATAGGAAGTATCCAAAAAGAGTAATTTTAAAAATAATTTTTATTTCTGTTTATTATCAGGAAAACGAAGTTTTCCATAAAAGTTTTTGCCTCGCTTTTTTCAAAAAGCGAGTGAGGTTTGGAGCAAAGCTCCAAGGTTTTAACAGAAGAATATTGTTTTATTTGCGGACGCTGTTTGGTCTACGCTTCGGTCGGCGCTAAACGAATGTCCATCAGACATTCAGCGCCCTGTAAACTTTCCCCCCAGAAAGTTTGACAAAAAACTTTTCAATATGCCAACGCAGTTTTATAATAATATAAAACAACAAACGAAAGGAGTTACAAAAAATGAGTTATTCTGATTATCATATGCACACAAATTATTCTTCTGATAGTGATGCTACTATGGAAAGTATGATTGAAAAAGCAATATCATTAGGATTAAAAGAAATTGCCATAACAGACCACCTAGACTATCAATATCCTGACCCAGAATTTCCATTTTTATTGGATTATGATGCTTATACAGCAAAAATAAATGATATGAAACAAAAATATGATGGTAAAATTATCATTCGTAAAGGTGTTGAATTTGGCTTACAGGCTCATGTCAAAAAAGAAACAGATGATTTTTATAAAAATGGTATATTTGATTTTGTAATTGGTTCTACACATTGTGTAAAAGGATTGGAATTATATGGTAATTACTTTTACAATGGAAAAACACAGCATAATGCTTATTTAGAATATTTTGAGGATTTATACAACAATGTTAAAATATATGACTGTTTTAATGTTTATGGACATATGGACTATGTAAATCGTTATGGTGACTATGATAATAGAAATTTGAATGTTTCAGAATTTATGGAAATCATTGACGAAATATTAAAACTGCTTATTAAAAAGGATAAAGGAATAGAATTAAATACATCTGGTATAAAATATGGTTTGGGTTACATACACCCTAAAATTGAAATTATAAAACGTTATAAAGAATTAGGAGGAGAAATTGTTACAATCGGTTCTGATGCACATTCTCCAGAATATGTAGCCTCTCATATAAAAGATGCTTATACACTTTTACGTCATGCTGGTTTTAAAGCATTCACAGTATTTGAAAAACAACAGCCTCATTTTATAGATATTCCATAAATATGGTAGTAAAAATAGCAAAAAAATAATATTATATTT
>Ga0224746_10288_pt1 | contig 11301 bp, 7 predicted proteins | sample LIM_F_Water_Bulk_FD_183000 | JGI IMG/M metagenome (GOLD analysis project Ga0224746, IMG submission 183000) | Enriched cells from gastrointestinal tract of the lab mouse from Pacific Northwest National Laboratory (PNNL), Richland, Washington... | ecosystem: Host-associated > Mammals > Digestive... | reverse complement strand
ACGGCTTCCGCAATCTCTGCCAGAAGCATCATTCCCGCCCCCAGAAAGATGAAGATATCCCCAAGGTTAAACACAACTTTTTTAAGTTTTCCCACGCGGATGCTGAAATAGTCCACCACATATCCTTTCTTCATGCGGTCGTAAAGGTTGCTTAACCCTCCGCCCAGAACCAGACTGGTGCCAAGCTTTTCTGCCAAATGCCCTCTTTTAGGGTAAACCCAGAAAAAGATTCCGGCTACACCGGACAGCACCACCACAGGCAGTCCTTTGACAAGCTCCGGCTTGTTTCTGAAAATCCCCATGGGGAATCCTGCGTTTTGATTCCTGTGGAGCATAATAACCCCTCTGCTTCCCTCCAGCTCTCTGGGAAATTCTGACGGGTCAGCCTCCTCGATGGCGGATTTGACCGCCAGATCCACCAGTGCAGCTGTTAAAATCAGCAGTAACAATCCCATAACGAAACTCCTTTCCTTTTTTTCATCAATTAGGTTTCATTGTACTATGATTATCTTTTTCCGTCCAGTAGGTTCTCATACATTTTCTGCATATAATAGAAAAAACCCTTTTCAGGATTTCGATTATGAGCGACTGCACTGCCAATGTAGCCGGCCAGGATTATGCCGACTTTATCTACCGCCACAATGCTGCCTCCCTGGATGAGCTTACCGGCATTCTGGGGACTGACTGCATCAGCTATGTCAATGAATCCTATGTTACCTACCATATTCCCCTGAGCGAAGCCCTTCCCTTAAGCATACCCAACCACTCCTATGAATCCATCCCGTCACTTTTCGGCCTTATGGATACCACCAGCATGGAAGCCTCCGGGATCATTTCGACTTTCCGCCAGCCCTCTTTAGGGTCCAATGGGGAGGGAGTTATCGTAGGGCTTATCGATACGGGGATCGATTATCAGAATCCTCTCTTTCGCAGCCTGGACGGAAATACCCGAATCCTGGGGCTATGGGACCAGACTGCTCCTGACGGCGGGTTTGAGCTGACAGGCAATCGGCCTTTCCTTTTTCCCTTCCTCTACGGAAAGGAGTACACCGCAGAGGATATCAACCGGGCTCTTGAGAGCGACTCTCCTCTCAATGCGGTTCCCGTCACGGATACCAGCGGACACGGAACCTTTCTGGCCGGAATCGCCGCCGGACGATATGAGGCGTCAATGAATTTTGTGGGAGCTGCCCCTTTAAGCTATCTTGGGGTGGTAAAATTAAAACCCGCCAAAGAATATCTTCGGCGGTATTACATGATACCTGACGATGCCGACGCCTATCAGAGCAATGACATCATGATGGGGATCACTTACTTAACACTCCTGGCCCGCCGTCACCGGATGCCCCTGGTTATCTGCCTCGGCCTCGGCACCAACCACGGAGGCCACAGCGGGGCGGCACCTGTGGGGGAGGTCTTAAACAGCCTCCGCTCTTTCATGGGGGTCGCCGCCGTGTGTTCCGCCGGCAATGAGGCCGGACTCCGTCACCACTACCTGGGACAGGTGAAGCGCCCTGCCGGCGGGTACGCGGACTATGATGAGGTGGAGCTGCGGGTGGGGGAGGGGGAGAAAGGATTCTCCATTGAGCTGTGGGCCAACTCTCCGGAAATCTACACTGTGGGCTTTGTCTCCCCCACGGGGGAAGCCATCCAGAGAATCCCTCTGACTCTGAACAACGAGACCACCGTAAATTTCTCCGTCGAACCCACAACCATCTCCGTCTCCTATGCCACCACACTGGGATTTCAAAGCAGCTACCTGGCTTCCCTGCGGTTTATCTCCCCGATTCCGGGCATCTGGCGGATCCGGGTCTATCCCACCATCACCTTTTCCGGCATATACCACATGTGGCTTCCCATTGAGGGATTTATATCTCCGGATACGTATTTTCTCCAGGCAGACCCCTATACCACCATCGTGGCCCCGGGCAACTCGGAATTTCCCATTACGGTCAGCACCTACAACCATATGGACGGAAGTCTTTTTATCCACTCCAGCAGAGGCTACACCCGTGACGGAAGGACAAAACCGGATCTGGCCGCCCCCGGCGTGGATGTATACGGCCCCGGGATCTCCTCCATCCCCGGGGAGTATCCCATGATCCGCATGACCGGATCGTCGGTGGCAGCAGCCCATGTAGCCGGAGCCGTGGCTAATATTTATTCCCGGCAGTATCCCGCCGAAACTTACCCCGCCATCGGCAGCGATCTTGTTAAAGCCACTCTTATCCGGGGGGCAGACCGAAATCCAAACTACACATATCCTAACCGTGAATGGGGGTACGGCACCTTGGATCTCTACAATTCGTTTATTTCCCTGCGGGATTAATTCCCCCGCATCTCAATCCGCGGTCCTCCGTTTTTCTCCAGATAGCTTCTGGTGATGACCACGGTTCCGATGCCCGGGTCTTTGGGAACCTCAAACATGATGTCCAGCATAAATTCTTCCATGATGGCCCGCAGAGCTCTGGCTCCCGTCTCCCTCTCCAGAGCCTCCCGGGCGATCCACTCCAGGGCCTCATCTTCAAACACCAGCTTTACCTCGTCCAGAGCCAGGAGTTTGACGTACTGTTTTATGATGGCATTTTTAGGCCTCCTCAGAATCTCTACCAGCATAGGGCCGGTCAGCTTCTGGAGCGTGACCACCACGGGAAGACGGCCCAGAAACTCGGGGATCATGCCGAAGGTGCGCAGATCCTTATTAACCACATGGGTCAGTATATTGGGAGCATCGTCATAACGGTCTTTCAGTTTTGCCTTGAAGCCAATGGAGGAAGTCTTATTCAGCCGCTGTTTTATGATGTCCTCCAGATCAGGAAACGCGCCGCCGCAGATGAAGAGAATGTTGTCCGTGTTCACTGTGGCCATAGGGGTCAGAGCGTTCTTCTGATTGGAACCTACAGGGACTTCCACGACACTTCCCTCCAGAAGCTTTAACAGCTCCTGCTGTACCGACTCCCCGCTGACATCTCTGGTGTTGGTGTTCTTTTTTTTGGCGATCTTGTCTATCTCGTCTATAAAAATAATTCCTCTCTCCGCCTTCTCCACATCATTGTCCGCTGCTGCAAGAAGTTTCGTAACTACACTCTCGATATCATCTCCGATGTAACCGGCCTCCGTGAGGGCCGTGGCGTCGGCGATGGCGAGGGGAACGTCCAGCAGACGGGCAAGGGTTTTTACCAGGTAGGTCTTGCCGCTTCCGGTAGGGCCTATCATAAGGATGTTGGATTTCTCTATGGTTACGTCCTCCTCCTGCTCAGATACAGGGGAATCCTTGTGGAAGACGCGCTTATAGTGGTTGTAGACCGCTACTGCCATTACCTTTTTGGCCTGTTCCTGGCCGATGACGTATTCGTCAAGGCTGCTCTTTATCTTGTGGGGCGCCGGAATGTCTTTTATGCTGAAAGCCGGTGCCGGCGCCTTTGCAGATTTTTTCTTGATTCGCTTCTTCTGTGGAATCTCCGTGTTGGGGACATTTAAGTTGGCAAAATCGGAAAGGTTCAGGTTCATGTACGGCATATTGGGGATCTGGGATAAGTCCATCCCCCCTTTCGTCACGGCGTCGAACGCTTTCTGCATGCAGTCGTGACAAAGACTCATGCTGCCCGGCATCTGAATCATGGGACCGGCCTTGCTCTCCGGCCGACGGCAGATGTAGCAGATTTTTTCGTAGTCGTCTTCCTGGGATTGATTCTCAGGGTTTTGTGGTGAAGTGGGGGTTTTTTCTTCCAATGTTGGGGTCTCCTGTTCTTTGGGTGCGTATTGTTGTGGCTAAGCATGTTGCTACGTGGACATTATAATAAATTTCATCCCCCAGTACAAGTCCGGGGGATGAAATTAGAAAGTTTTAATATTTATTGTTTCTGTCCGGCAGTGACATTCTCTTCCAGGGTGGCCCTTCCTCCCAATGTTATTTCTATGGTTCTCTCTACATACTGTCCGTTCTCCAGACTCTGTACCGTCATGTTCACTGTCTCACCTTCCTTATAGTATCTTAACAGCTCCTGAAGACTTGCCATGGTTCTGACAGTCTGATCGTCAAATTTTGTAATGATATCTTTCTCCCGCAGATCTGTCTTGGATGCCGCGCCGTCTTCGATGATCCCTGATACAAATATTCCCGACGGCATTCCCAGCTGTTTTACCATGCTGTCCTCTACGGTGAATCCCTGGATACCCAGATAGCCTTCTTTACCTTCCTCCACCACATCGCCTCTGGTTCGCTTGGTCATAAGGGAGCTGATGATGTCCTGTACCTTGGAGATCGGGATTGCATATCCCACACCCTCCACTTCTGTGGATGAGTATTTGGCTGCATTGATGCCGATTACCTCACCCTTCATATTTAACAGCGCGCCGCCGCTGTTGCCCGGATTAATGGCCGCATCGGTCTGAAGCAGATTTCTGGTGATGGAACCTTCTGTAGTCACTTCTCTGTCCAACGCGCTGATATACCCCACCGTTATAGACTGTCCATGTCCCAACGCGTTTCCTATGGCAACAACACCCTGCCCCATCTTTAACTCATCGGAATTGCCCAGTGTAGCGACACTGATCTGTCCCAATGTCTCCGATGGGATATCCTTTAAGGGAACCGCAATCACCGCCAGATCCAAATCCGCATCCGTTCCTTTAATAGCCGCGTTTACGGATGTATTATCAATAAATACCACAGACATGCTGGTGGCATCCTGCACCACATGATTATTGGTTACGATAAGCAGCTCCTCGTCATTCTGTCCCACGATAATGCCGGATCCGCTGCTGGGCACTTCGTACGTCTGGGGCATACCAAACCAGGAATTGCTCTGGTAAAGAGTCGTATTATTAATGGCAACGATAGACGGCATGGCATTGTATACGATGGAAGAGACATCCATAGCTACCAGATTCCCCGCACCGGAATCGGATACACCGCTCGGCGTTGTCTCCGCTGACACGGCGGAAGTCTGGGTCTCCGCCTGACTTACCTGCGGATAAGCGGCTGTTTCAGGCCGTAAAGAGTCCGCTACCATGTTGACTCCCACCATCGTTCCCCCGGAAATCACGCCGAAAAGAAGCGCTGCAGCTGTGATGCCTGCCACCTTTGACGCTATCTTACGATGCTTTCCGGATTTTTGGCCAGCGTTCCCCGCAGCCGGACCGCCCGGCATGGGACCGTTTGGCATTCCCTGATTCTGAGGGCCATAGTACTGCGTATTCTGATAGGAACCGGCAAACGGCGGCCGGCCGGCTCCCGGCCCCGGATTGGGATTCATCGCCGTGTATGGAGGCTGACATCGATTCTCCGGCTGCTGACTCTGCCGATACTGGCCTGATCCGTTCCCCATATAGCCGCTGCCCGGCTGTTGCTGAGGTTCACCCTGATACTGACCTCCCTTTTGGTCTGCATTCCTCTGAATCCCATCCTGGCTGTCCCCAGCCTCCGTTCGGGAGACCGCCTGCTGACTCTCCATGTTCCTGTTCTCTCCCTGAGAATCCTCTGCTCTATGGTCATCAGGGCTCCCATTGCCGCCAAACCCATTATTTCTGTTGTCTTCGTACATATGATAATCCCCTTTCTTTTAAATATACTGTTCTGTGTTCCTGTTTCCTTTCGGTATGCCCATACTATACCAATGGTTTGTGACGGATTTGTGACAGAATTATAATAAAAATGTGAAGCACTAAAAAATGCCGCTTTGCAGCTGTCCCGCAAAGCAGCATTCTCTTTTTTACTGTCCCGGATTCGGACCCTCCGGACCCCCATTGCCGTTTCCTGACGCCCCGTCTCCGGGCCCCTGAGCTCCGTTACCGTTCTGACCCACGGTTCCCGGCCCCGCCTGCCATGGCAGCGTAGGCGTGGAAGGGCTGACTGACGGTCCTGAATTCTGTCCGTCTCCCGGGCTTTCCGTGCTGTTGTCCCCCGGCGTAATCGTTCCGTTTCCGGGTTCCCCAGTCCCTCCAGGTTCCGTAGTTCCTCCGGGACCGGCAGGCCCCGGACTGCTCTCACTGGGATTCTGAACTCCAGGTCCCTGGGAATTGGAACCCCCCGGTCCCGGATTCGTCCCGGCAGCCGAAGACTCTCCCGGCCCCTGGCTTCCGCCCGGCTGTCCCGGCTGAGTAGGCCGAACAAATCCCGGTCCGTTGGGATTCGGCACTTCCTCCTCCGGCCAATCGTCAATGGGAGCATCGATCAGTTCCCCGTTTTCATCTGTCATCCCCGGATATATACCGATTATGTTGCCTTCCTCATCGGTCTCCCACGGTATGACGGCGTTGCCGTCTTCATCGGTTTCCTCCTCCTGCGCTGTGGTCTCTTTCTCCGTGGAGGCAGGACGCGTAGGTTCCTCCGGAACATAGCCGTCCGTAGAAAGTGCGCTGCCCTTAAAAGGCTGTCCCTCTTTATACATACCACTGTCGGAAGCAATCTTGTCGCTGATCTGCTTCACCTGATCCGTTGTTTCATAATCCTCATCTCCAAACAGGAACGTGTGAAGCTGTTTTACATTGGACTCCAATGTCTGAGGGATAACACAGTCACCCTTGCCAGGCATATTGGCATTCCCCTTGGCAAAGGGGAACCCGGCTGTTTCGCCCATATGATATTTGCCGATCCCCAAAGCCATGGTAGTCATATCCGCGAATGTGATATTGGTGCTGACATTGGGAAGCACCACCACCAGAATATTGTTCAATACAGAGTAATCTGCCTGCTTCGCTTTGGCGAAAGCCAATTCAATTATCTTTCTCTGGCGCTCTGTCCTGGCGTAATCTGTATCCATAAGACGCAGACGTCCGTAAGCCACCGCCTGAACACCGTCCAGGTGCTGCATACCCGGTCCCTTAAGGTGATGGGAGCCTATGTCTGTAGCCTTTACGGTCTCCGTGATAAATCCATTAATATACTTAAATTCCGATTTGGTAATCTCCACATCCACTCCGCCCAGAATATTGATACCCTCCGCCACGGATCTCCAGCTGAATGTGATGTAATCCGTAATATTCAGGTCCAGATTTTTGTTCAGAGTCTTCAGGGCCTGCTGAGGTCCCCCGTTGGTATATGCCGCGTTAACCTTTCGGTACGACCCCTCATCATTGATATTCAGGTAGGTGTCCCTGTAGACAGATACCAGCTTGATCTCCCCTGTATCCTCATTAATACAGCATATCATAATGACATCCGACTGACTTCCGGCACCCACATTGCCGTCCCTGCTGTCCACGCCGAACACGGCGATCATCCGATAACCCTTCATCTTTTTCAGGGTATCCAGGGAAATCTCATTGTTTCCCACCGTTTTCGGGTCAAAATCCGGCCTTTGAATCATAGTAAACCGCCGCGCAAAATAACCGTAAGTAAATATGAACAGCAGTGCAAAACATTCGGCTATGATCATGGCGATTATGCGCTTTTTCATCCGCCTCTGTTTTGCCTTCTGAATCTTGCCCTGAGCCACCTGCCCCCTGACGCTCTCTCCAGGCGGTGGTATGGTTCCCGCTCTTCTGGAACCTGAAGACAAAGATCCGGAAGTCCGCCGGCTTCTGTCGCCTCGGCTGCCGGACATTTCCTCACCGGGCCCCTGTGCCCGCACAGAGGACACAGACCTCCCCATCCCGGGTTCCCGCCCGGCTGCCGCCCGCCTGGCCGCAGCGGCTCTTTCCGCGTCAGAGATCCTGACGCTGCCTGTTCTCCCTGAAAGAGAACCTGAACCCGATATCCCCTCCCTTCCGGAAGACGGAGGGATTCGTCTGCCGCCGGTATTGTATCTGTCGCCCATATCCCTCCTATATCCCCGCTGCGGTTCCGTATTCCGGCTCTGAGCCGGCCGCATATCCTGGGAGGAGGTATCTCTCTGTCTGTTCTGTCTGCCGTTCCTCATAGAAGGATCTCTCCTGCTTCCGTCCGGCCTCTGCCCAAACTCATTATCATGCTCAAAATTCATGCATATAACCTCGTCTAACCATGCCCGCAATCAATAGGCATTTTTATTAATAAACCCTTTAAAAAACGTCAGAAACAAAATTTTAAAATCCAGACCCAGAGTCCAGTTCTCAATATAGTACAGATCGTGTTCGATTCTCTTGGTAATGGAGGTGTCTCCCCGGTATCCGTTGACCTGGGCCCACCCGGTCATCCCCGGGCGAACCTGATGCTTGATCATATATCTGGGTATCTCTTCCTTAAACTTCTCCACAAAAAACGGCCTCTCCGGCCTGGGACCCACCAGGCTCATGTCACCCATAAGGACATTGAACAGCTGAGGCATCTCGTCAATACTGGTCTTTCGAATAAAACGGCCTATCGGCGTCACCCGGGAATCATTGGGCGTGGTCCACCGGCTTTTCTCCGCCGACGGCGCCTGCACCTCCATAGACCGAAATTTATACATCCGGAAGGTTCGGTTGTGAAGTCCCACCCGCTCCTGACAGTAGATCAGCGGTCCCGGGGAAGTGATCTTAATGAGAATGGCAGCCACCAGCATAATCGGTGAAAACAGAACGATGGCCACCACCGCTCCGAAAATATCCACCATCCGCTTCATGGTTTTATTCAGCAGATTATTAAGGGGAACGTGACGGATATTAATAACCGGAAGCCCCTCCAGATCCTCCGTAAAAGGCCTGGTGGGAATCATATTGTTATAATCCGGAATAAACTTGGTGTGAACTCCGGACTTTTCACAGGACGCCACGATATCCTCCAGCTTCGCATACTCTTTCAGTCCCAGGGTGATGGCGATCTCGTCCAGCCGGTTCAATTCCAAAATCGAATCCAGTTCCTCAATCTTCCCGATAATCCTTACCTTCCGGTACTCTTTTCCTGCGGGCACATGGTCGTCCAGAATGCCATACACCTGATAGCCCCACTCCCCGTTTTGCCTTACCCTGTCGATGAATCCCTCCGCTGCCCGGCTGTAGCCGATAAGCAGAATATGTTTCTGATTGTAGCCCTTTCCCCGCAGAGAATGGAGCAGCTGGCGGATAAGATTCCTCTCCCCAGTCTCCACCACAACATTGATGATAAAAAAATAGAATACCATCCGTGTGGAATACTCCTGAAAATAAGGGTTCTTTTTCAGCAGGAAAAGCAGCATGGTAATGATCAGAATCCCCGCCGTATTGGCCTTGCATATATTGGCAAATTCAAACCTGCGCCTCTGTATCCTCTTGGGTGTATACAGCTGAAAACATGTATACAGAATAAGGTACAGCGGCACTATAACAATCAACGCTCCAAAGTAAATGCGGGGCGGCAGAATCCCGGTTCCGGGATTAAACCACTGATTGCCCAGATACAGGCATGTCCACGCCGATGCATAGGACAGGATTATCATCAGAGCATCCAGCACTACATGAAGACTGTTAAGCTTTTTCTGATTACTCTTTATCATGATTTTTCACCTTAGTATTAATGTGTTGCCATATCCCATACATTATACATGAAAAACCGGCTGCTGATATTAAATTTCTCTTAAATTATGAGAAATGTTTTCCATTTTAAAGGCAATAAAACAAGTATACATCACACATTGTGATTATTCAACAAAAATTTTCTTCGGGAAAATTCGTATACGTATACCGCCGTCCCCACCAGAAGCTCCCACTGGATAGCCAGGCAGTTTGAAACATGGCCGGGGCCAAAAGCGGTTTTGGTGCACGTTCTCATGGTAAGAAGCCCTTCCTTTACGCCTGCCGCGTAGGCCTTCTCAAACCCCCGTTTTTTGAAAAAACCGTATTTCACAGCGGTTCCGGCTATTAAAGGAATCAGGTTTATGAGCAGCTGGGGCCACGGCATATTTTTGTAATTGATATAAATATTGTTGCGGGCCGCCAGCTTTACCTTGAAGTCATTGTACCTGGAACCGCTGGTTCCGCTTCCCACATGGTAAACCACCGCAGTGGGGCAATACATGTTGTGATAGCCGAAGATCTTTGCCCTCCAGCACACATCAATATCCTCCAGATAGCAGAAATGCTTCTCGTCAAAATATCCGATGGTCTCAAAAATCTCCCGCCGGTAGACAGCGGCCCCCGCGCATGCGGAGAACACTTCACAGGGGCGGTTGTATCCTTTGCTGCTCTGTCCCACCCCCCTCTGATACGCCCATCCAACAGCAGAATACATATCCCCGGCATCGTCCATCAGATCCCGGTTGTACATCTGGATCATCTTGCTGCTTACGGCAAAAATCTTTTCGGAACGGCGGATAGATCTTAGCAGTTCCCCTACAAAATCCGGCTCAGGCTCCGTGTCATTGTTTAACAGCAGCACATAAGGCGTCTTTGCCGCCCGGATCCCTTCATTGACCGCCCCGGAGAATCCGGTATTGGTCTCAAGACACAGAGTGGGAATCCAGCGCTGTCTCAGCCATTCCACGCTGTCATCTTCCGACCCGTTATCCACCACCAGAATCTGAAAGTCCCGGCACCGCTGCCTTTCAAGAGCCGCAATACATCCCTCCAGAAACGCTCTGCCGTTATAATTAGGAATAATAACCGTTACTGCCGACTGTCCGGCCATATGATTTCCTCCCTCTGCTCTATTCATTACCTGGACCGCTGTCGTCCATCAGCGCTTTGATAGCCGCATCCAGCTCATACGGTTCGCCGATACCCTCTTTTTTTAAATCCCGCAGGGCAAAATTAGATTTGCGCAGGGTCAGATTCGGATTATAGTAAGGGTCGCCCTCCCTCAGGATATCCGGCCACTTTTTCGCGAATCTGGCCACTTCCCGGTTGAATCTGTCCACCTTTTCCGGCGTGTCCTCCAACCCCCTGGATTTGGACTCATAATGGTAGAGCACCGCATAGGGCGCATATACCACCACCTTTCCCAGACTCCGCACTTTCATGCAGTAGTCAATGTCGTTAAACGCCACGGCCAAATCCTCACTGAAGCCTCCCGCCTTCTCAAACACTGATTTTTTGCTCATCATACAGGCAGCCGTCACAGCACTGTAGTCCTGGGCGCACATGGCACGGTGGAAATAGCTGTTCTCCGCCTTATGAAGGCCGATAAACGTATGCCCCGCAATGCCGCCGAAGCCTATGACTACTCCGGCGTGCTGAATCGTGTCGTCCTGGTACAGCAGCCGGGCGCCCACAGCGCCTACATCCTCCCTCTGGCAGAATCCCAGCATCTCCTCTATAAAGTTCTCCGCTATGAGCTCTGTGTCGTTGTTGAGGAACAAAAGATACTCTCCAGAGGCGTGGTGCACGCCGAAATTGTTGATGGCCGAATAGTTAAATTCTCTCTCCCAGACGACCACCCGAACCTGGGGAAACTCCCTCTGGATCGACTCATAGTACTCAAACGTG
>Ga0224746_10287_pt1 | contig 11307 bp, 9 predicted proteins | sample LIM_F_Water_Bulk_FD_183000 | JGI IMG/M metagenome (GOLD analysis project Ga0224746, IMG submission 183000) | Enriched cells from gastrointestinal tract of the lab mouse from Pacific Northwest National Laboratory (PNNL), Richland, Washington... | ecosystem: Host-associated > Mammals > Digestive... | reverse complement strand
CTGTTAGAACTTCTGATTGTGAAAGCCATGCAGAAAGTAATGGATATAGCGGAAAAAGTGATCGGCAATGATGTCAGCACAGCAAAGGAAACATCAAAAGAAACTGACAGCCGTATTCATGCAAAAGATAATCCGATAGTCCAGCCGGAAAGGAAGAAGATACCATTTCCCGTAAATCCGTATCGGAAACTCGATATGAAAAAGCATACAGCGCATTCAGCAGTTGATTCCACAGAGAAAGAAAGCATTATTAAACAGATAAAGGCAGAGCAAAAGCCAGTTTCGATGGAAACCGGGCAGACAGCAGAAAGACCGCCACAACCGCAGCTTTCCATACTTGCAAGTAAATATCCCCGGCTGAAAGAGATTGAGGGCAGGCTGAAAGACCAAAATAAGGCAATATTCGGGAGAGAGAAAGAGAGGGATATGCTGAAAAAGGAACTGTCTGAATGTACGGGCATTTTCAAAGGCGGCAGGCGTAAAGAGTTACAGCAGGAGATTGACCGTCTTGATTTCCAGATTTCCAATATGAAAAAGAGACTTTCCTCTATTGTCAGGGAATACAACTTTGATTCTGTGCAGGCATTTAATAAGGAACTCAATGCGGCAAAGCGAGAGAATCAGGATTATGAAGCGGCTTATGCAGAGTATGAAAAAACCTACGGAGAAAAAGTAGTGGATACAAGGAGCGTCAGAGAAAGAATCCGACAAAAAGAACAGATAGTAAAAGACAGAGAAGCGGGCAGGGCGCATCAGGCAAGGCAGAAGGATAAAGGCGCGAGGTAATAAAGGCAGACGATGGGAAGTGAAAAATGTATATCAGAATATAAAATTAAAGAAATATGCAGAAGAAGCGGAGCGTTATAGGCAGAAAAGAAATACAGTGAAAGAGATATAAGGTCACAGGGTTTTGGTATGTATAAATTGTCAGCAATAGGAACTGCATTAGTCCGCAGTTTCCTGTTGCTTTAATGTAATAATGGTATGAAAAGTGAGCGTATCATCATTATAATACATCTGCAAATTGCCATGATATTTGCTGACCACTTTACGAATGCTTTTTAATCCAAATCCATGTCCGTTTTTAATGACGGTCAGCTGCCTGTCATTACGGGAAAAAGGATTTTTCCGGCAGGAATTGATAACTGTTATCACGACAAATGGTGTTTTTTCATGTCTGCTGGTATGAATCTCAATAAAAGAGTCAGGAACCATGCCTGCAGCCGTTATAGCATTATCCAGCAGATTGCAGAACAGAGAGGTAAGGTCATTGTCTGCAATAAAATCCGTTGTCCCGCTTCGTATGTCGGCATGAAAAGTCATATTGCTGTCAGTGCATTGCTGCATATAGCGGCACAGGATGGAGTTCAGCATTTCATGGTCGCATAGTCTGGAAGACTCTTTCAGGTCTGGGGAAAGTACCAATTGCCGGATATAGGCGCTTATTTTAGCATGCTCTTTTTGTTCATTCAACAGGTCAATAGACTGCAGGTGCTTTTTTATGTCATGGATTAAAATACGCTGGTTTTCATTCTGTACATTCAGCATTTTATAATACCTTGCTGAATCCGATTCTTTTTGGAGCAATAACTGTATTTCTGTAAATTCCATGTTTTTTTTCTGATGATACTGGTTGATTTCAAACATGAGCAGGTTTGCTGTCAGTAAAAGAACAGCACCCACGGCAACCATCCAGTCGAGTGACGATGGGAGCGGAACAGATTCGCCAATGCTTACGAAAGTAAACATAATAAAAATTGAGGTCAGGGGAATGAAAACAAGAAGAAAAACTGACCTGTCATGCTGCCCTGTATCCTTCTTTGGGGTTTTCATCAGGTGCATCAGTATATAAGCAACAGCAAAAAATATGAGTTTGCTAAAGACCGAAAAAAATAAAAGATGATAAAATTCCCTGCCATTATCAAGGAAGTGAGGGGCAAACCGTTTGGTAATTCCATAAACAACTAATTCACTCATTGTCATAACAGCCGTCAGTATGGAAGAATGAAATACTGACGTGTACCAATTCAGATAGCACTGCGTCATTAAGAAAATGAGGTTCAGAAAAAAATATAAAATGATATTGATCCATATAGATTCGAACAGTGACACGCAAAACAGGATAAAATATAAACCGCATAACACGGCAAGTTTTTTCCGTGGGGTGTGTCTGGCAGGAAATAAATTGGAGGAATATTGCCAGAGTATAATTGCTTCTACAAGAAAACTGAAAAAATAACAGATTGTATTTATCATTTGCTTTACCTCGTACTTTCTAAATAAAGGAGATAGGCTTCCTTAAATGCGCGGTATTTCCTTTTTGTCAGATAAGCAGACTGATTATCAGCCATATGGACAAGATTACGGTCAAAATCCGCGACATGTTCAAGATTGATAATGAAACTGCGGTGTGTCTGGAAGAAACGGTTTTTAGGGAGAAGTTCCAGCCAGTACTGCATATTGTGGATGGATTCAAAATCACACAGGGTGGTATGTACCGTTACTTTTCTGCCCTGCGCTTCCACTGCTATGATGGAAGATGCGGGCAGTGTATGCACGCCCTGTTTTGTTTCAATCGGGATTTTTACTGTCATGGTGTTATACAGGTCAACCGCATCTTTCATATTGCGGAAAAACCGCTGTTTATCCAGAGGCTTTGAAAGATACCGGAATACATGGAACCGCATTGCTTCATCAAGATATTCAGAATAAGAGGTCACAATAAAAATAATAATTTTGTCATTCCTCTTTTTTAATTCCTTTCCCACATAGATACCATTCATTCCGGGCATTTCTATGTCAAGAAAAAGAACGTCTTTTTCGCCCTTATCCGCCAACAGGGATTCCCCGTCAGAAAAGCAGGCCAGTTCGGGGCATTTCACGCTAATGTTTTCAAAAAAGTTTCTGATATATTTTTGAAGCTGTTCAATTATCAGCGCATCATCGTCACAGATGAGTATTCGCATTTTTATACCTCTTTTCATGTAATTTACTACATATTTACCCCCTGTATTATACAATAAAGATCAGGAAAATACAAAGAAACTGCATGAAAAGACATTTTTTGGTGGATTTTGGGCTGGAACGAAAAATATATGAGTAAAATAAATTCCCGGACAGAATGCCGGGAATATGGGAGATGCAAAATCACGGAAACATATAGCCGCTTTGGGTGTTTCCTGTACTATTTCTTTTTACCAGAAGCTCAATAAAATCTCTGGCAAGTTCTATATCGGACTGACTGCATAATCGTAATTTATCTAAAATATCCTGTGGAATGTTATATGCATGCATCGTTCCGAGCAAAAGATAATCGGGTGTAACATTAAGGCATCTGCAAATACCAATAAAGGTATCGAGACTTGGTTTTTGCCTTCCGTTTTCTATGGAAGACATGTGGTTGTTTGATATTTCCAGTGTTTCTGCCAGCTCTGCCTGTTTTATTTTTAATTCTTTGCGCCGTACTTTTATACGGATTCCCATTTCTTTATACTGAAATTCCATGCAAATCACCCTTTTTTTTGTATTTTATCAATAGAAATGACAAAAGCAAAGAAAGCAGTACAGAAATGTTCTGTATTTCATATAATAAATTAAATTTATTGCATAATGTTTTCTGTATTGCATATATTTTTTGCGCGAAAAATATTATTTTATCCCAAAATCGACACGAATTGTTCTGTTCGCGCCAAAGGACTCGCTTACTGAAGAAAAATCGTTTATTATGTCATTGTGAATATCAATGACAATCTGGAGAGAGGAGGGGACTTGCAATGAAAGGTAAGTTATCAAAAGTGGTTGCAAAGGGAACGGTATCAGTTTTGAACACATTTCTGCGTGCTGATGCGAATTCTGCATCATGCGCTATTGCATACCAGCCCAAAGCGCCAAAAGAATTAGCAAGATACAGGAGAAAGAAATGATTGAGAAATGCGCAAATATAATAGCAGGCTGGCTGATAAACTGTAAGGTTGTGGAGGAAACGGATAAAGAACTATACAGTTATGCTGTATATAGTATTCTTTTGTCATTATCTCCACTGGCGTTAGCTATAGGATTTGGAATTTGTATGGGATGCGTCAGGCAAAGTTTCACAATAATCATGCCTTTTGTCATAATCCGAAAGTTTAGCGGAGGATACCATACAAAACATGCATGGTCGTGTCTGATATGGTCATGCCTGCTATTATTATTGTGCATAGTCATGTCATTTTACGTCAAATGTGGGTGGAAAACTGCACTGATTACTGTGGGAGCAGCCGTAAGCCTGGTTTGCTTTAGCCCGATTGACAATGAGAACAGGACGTTGGATCAGGAAGAATATAGCCGTTACAAAAGGATGACGGCTGTGCTGGTAATAACGTTTTTGTGTATAGATGCGTTGTTGTTTGTATGTCAGTTATATACATACTCAATATGTATTTCAATCGGCATTGTGCTGTCTGCAGGGTTACAGCTGCCTTGTATTTTCAAGAAATTAGTAAAAAATATTGCCGGAATGACCAAATGAAGGCAAAAAATGTCGTTTAGTGCAAATGGGGTTGAAGTTATGACAAAAACATGGATAATGAGAATTGTCATTGATTTCACAGAACAACAAAAGCAACACTTGTAAGATTTTATTAATGAAAGGAAGGTAATAAGTATGAGAAGAAAAAATGTTATGGGAAAGGGAAAACGTATCGGCACAGCTATTACAGCTGTTGTATTAGCAATGGCTATGAACATTACAGCATTTGCAGCAGAGGGTTCAAATAATTTGAATGTGGACATTGGTGGCATTATTGTTGATGTTGAACAGGTTGCAGAAGAAAATGGCGTTAATCCATATGCGTTAAAAGAGGCAATTGAAGAAGGATTGAATACAGAAAAAGCATCACCATTTTCCAGTTTGGCAACTCGGACTCCTAATACCCAAGCCTCAGAATCAGTGGAATATTCTTTAACAAGATCAGCAAGGTCTACAAAGGCAAGTAAGACAGATCAGGATTCAACAGCTTACGTGGCTAAATCTGGTGCTCTGACAGCCAGTGGAAAAACACCGACAGTCGGTATGTGTGCAATGCATATTAATGCAACTACAAAAACTGGATCCACAACAAGTACAAAAGTTAAATTAGGAACGACAATTTACATGGACGAAAGTGTAGATGTGAACGGTACGAGTTGTTCTTCGTTTGTTGTAGAAGACAGGGGAAATCCTTCAAACCGTACAACATATTGGATAGATATATATTTTGGGTTAAATAATACATCCAATTATAATGCAGCGATTAATTATGGAGTAAAAACCGTAAGCTATTACTATTATTATTAATTTAGACTAAAAAGGAGTAAACATGACCAAGAGAGATTGCAGTATTATATGTAATCTGTTGAGTGGTCTGAGCAGAGTCAAAGTTATGACAGGTGTTATTTTGGCTGTTATAACTTTGACTGCATGTTCACAAGGAAACTCAATGGATATGGAAACATCAGAAGTTTCAAAGGAAAGTAATGATAATGAGAGTTTAAAGAAAAGTGAAAATAATAAGGTAGAAATATCAATGGAAGATGCAATTTCTGTGGGAAGGGAAGAAGCTGTAAAATATTATAATGACCTTCAGTTGACGGAAATTCATAGTTATGATAATGATTATAGATTGGATAATTCGGCTGGAGATGATGGGAAAAGACAATGGTGGTATGTTAATTTTGCAAATGAAAATAAAAATTATGTAAGCATTTTAATTAGCGATGGAGAGATTGATGTCGTAGAGCACTTTGATAATAATGCTAATACAGGATTATTAGATTTATCTGAGATAAATTTAACAGCTGAGGAAGCAGTTAAAAAGGCTCAGGAAATGGGGTTAGCAGGTGGAAACCCAGATAATGGGAGAGATTGGATTTCGGGCTACAATTTTAAAATGTCATATGGTTCTTTGGCGGAGTCACCTGATGATATAAGAATATTTCTTGAAGTAATTGGAATTTCTCCAAACGGTAATTTTGCTCATGTAGATTTCGATGCTGCGACTGGAGAATGTGTGTTGGCTGAGGAAAAAGTAGAATATAGTAATGGAGATGTTGAATGGGTAAAATTTAATTGACTGTGAATAATAGATAAGATTATAAAAAAGACTATTAACGCATTCTCCACATTTTGTCGAAATTTCACATAGAATAAAATACAATTATGGAGTGGTTATGGCATTACAGAAATCAAGGTGTATCACATTTGAGAATAGAATCTCGATGTGTTACACCTTTTTAAATGAAGATATTTAGAGAGAATAGCCGATTGCATATATTTTCATATTACATATTTTTTGCAAAAAAGTTTACAAACACACTTGACAATACTTCTCTGAACTGACCGGAGGGAAGGGCATCACATTTGCAACAGGTACGCCAATTTCTAACAGCATGACAGAGTTATACACGAATATGCGCTATCTCCAGTACAATACCTTGCAGCGTTTAGGTTTGGGGCATTTCGACAGTTGGGCGGCATCGTTCGGGGAAACACAGACAGCCATAGAGCTTGCGCCGGAAGGTACAGGCTACCGGGCGAAAACAAGGTTCGCTAAGTTCTTCAATCTGCCGGAGCTGATTGCACTGTTTAAAGAGAGTGCCGACATTCAGACACCGGATATGTTAAAGCTGCCTGTGCCGGAAGCGGATTATGAAAATGTGGTGCTAAAACCGAGCGAATACCAACAGGACATGGTACATTCCCTTGCAGACAGGGCGGAAGCGGTTCGTGACAGGAAGGTACAGCCGAACATCGACAATATGCTTAAAATAACTAACGATGGAAGAAAGTTAGCTTTAGACCAAAGACTGATAAATGATATGCTCCCAGATGAAGAAAACTCTAAAGCAACAACCTGTGTGGAGAAAGCATTTGAGATATGGGAGCAGACCAAAGAGCAGAAGTCGGCGCAGCTTATTTTCTGTGATTTATCTACACCGAAAGGAGATGGTACATTTAATGTATATGAGGACATCAGGGATAAGCTCATGGCAAAAGGAGTGCCGGAGAATGAAATCGCCTTTATCCATGATGCCAATACGGAAACAAGGAAAGCGGAGCTGTTCGCAAAAGTAAGGAGCGGGCAGGTTCGTTTTTTATTAGGTTCAACCGCAAAAATGGGAGCCGGGACGAACGTGCAGGATCGGCTTATCGCTTTGCACCACCTTGATGTGCCTTGGCGTCCTTCCGACATTGAACAGCAGGAAGGCAGGATTTTAAGACAGGGCAATATGAATGACAAGGTAAAGATTTTCCGGTATGTGACGGAAGGCACATTCGATTCGTACAGTTGGCAGCTCATTGAAAATAAGCAGAAATTCATCGGGCAGATTATGACGAGCAAATCCCCGGTGCGGAGCTGTGAGGATATAGATGAAGCGGCGCTCACTTATGCGGAAGTGAAGGCTCTGGCAACGGGCAATCCCTATATAAAAGAAAAGATGGATTTAGATATTCAGGTATCGAAGCTAAAGCTGTTAAAGGCGAACCACACCAGCCAGAAGTACCGTTTAGAGGACAATATCGTGAAGCATTACCCGGTACAGATCGCTTCCATGAAAGAACGCCTTGCGGGGTATCGTGCCGACATTCAGACCTATGCACAGAATAAGTTCCCGGATAAAGATACCTTTTCCATAAAAATCGGGAACCGGGTATATACGGACAAAAAAGAAGCCGGGGCAGCACTGATTGATATGTGCCGGAGCGCAAAACAGCCGAATATGGCAGTCACAATCGGGGAATATCAGGGATTCAAAATGAGTGTTTCCTTTGATTCGTTCTTTTCCAAGTTTACGGTCAATTTGAAAGGCAGCATCAGCCATGAGGTGGAAATCGGCGCTGATCCGTTGGGAAATTTACAGAGGTTAAGCAACGCCTTAGAGGGCATGGGTAAGAGAATGGAAGAAGTGGCGCAGAAACTGGAAAACGTGGAGCATCAGCTTGAAACCGCAAAAGTGGAGGTTACAAAACCATTCCCACAGGAAGCGGAGCTTGCGGAGAAACTGGAACGCCTGACAGAATTAAATGCTTTGTTGAACATGGACGAAAAGGGCGGCGATGGGATTGATATGGACGATGAGCCGGAGAATGACGGGGAACAGGAGGAAATGGACACAGAGGAAATGGAGCGTGAAGCGGAAGCTGTGGCGGATGCGCCTTTTAAACCGCAGATTAACCGGGCAGTATCGGAAAAAGTAGCGGAGCATGGGAAGGAGCGGATGTTATCAGACAGTCCGAGAGGGCGCATTTCCGTAAAAGAAAAACTTGCCGAGATGCGGCAGAAGGCTTATGGACAGAAAGTTTCGGAAAAGCCGGAGATTTCAAAGGGAAAAGGAAAAGAAGAAAGTTTATAAGGAGGACGAAAATGGAAACAGCAGAACAGAACACAAAACAGATCATGGAAGAAAATGAAGTATTAAAGCAGCTTATAGAACTGCTTAACCAGCAGGATATGGACGGGCAGTCACAGGATTTTATGGGGATTTTCTGGTATGTGGCGGGTATGCAGATGCAGCTTACCGCAATGGTGGATGAATTACAAGGTGTCCGGGAGCAGCTTTCGCAGATGCAGGAAAACCAGCCAAAATCTGTGACAGAGAAGCTCATGGATAAAGTGGCGCACCTTCAGGAGAAAATCACAAGCCTTTCGGAATGCCTGTCATCGGTAAGAAACAGTTTAGTGGAAACAGCGCAACAGGCGGTCAGTGCCTTTAAGGAAAAAGGGAAAGCGGAGAGGTGCAAGGTTCTCCAGACGGGAATTTCCGGTGTGAAGTCTATGCTTTCCGATTACCGGGAACGTCTGGTTGATGTAATGACGGACTGTGAAAAGACAGCCAACCAGATTGACAGCATCGGGGACGAACTGAAACAGATCGGGAACAGCGTTTCCAACGTGGGCAGGCTGTTAGCCGGGAAAGGCACAAAAGAGGTATCGGATGAAAAGCCGGGTGTCGGCATGACAAGGGTAATCAATAAGCCAGTAAAAAAGGCGGTGGAGAACCTTCGGAAGAAGATTGAGGGGATAGATAAGGCATTTGATAAGCTGGATCGGATTTCTTCTAGTCTGGATGCCGGGAAGGAAACGGAGAAAGGAGGGCGGGTGTCCGTAAAGGATAAACTGTCGCAGATGAAAGAAAAGGCGGGGCAGAAGAAAGCGCTGGAGCAGGATAAGGTAAAGCCAAAAAGCAAAGAGGAATGTTTATAAAGATAGCTGCAAATAAAAATATCCGGAACAGGGGCAGAGAGGGAAACTTATCTGTCCCTGTTTTTTATGGAGGAAAAGGAGAAATAACCAGATGGCAGATGCGAGAACTGAAAAACAGAAAGTAAAGGAGATAACGGACAGGCTGGAGGAAGGCTTAAAGGAATTATTTGAGGGAGAAAAATACAAAAGCTACCTGAATACCATGTCAAAATTCCATAATTACAGCGCAAACAATATCCAGCTTATCGAGATGCAATGCCCTGACGCAACCTACGTTGCCGGGTATAAGGCATGGCAGAAGAATTTTGAGCGCCATGTGAACAGGGGCGAGAGGGGTATCCGTATCCTTGCGCCTTCGCCTTACAAAATCAAAGAGGAACAGGAAAAGATTGATCCGGTCACGAATGAGCCTGTGCTTGACCGGGACGGGATGCCCGTTGTGGAGGAAGTAGAGATAAAGATACCCGCCTTTCGTGTTGTCACAGTGTTTGATTATTCGCAGACGGACGGGAAAGAGCTTCCCGGACTTGGAGTGAGCGAGCTGCAGGGGAATGTAGAGCGTTACCGGGATTTTATGGAAGCACTCGCAAGGGTTTCTCCTGTACCAATCCGCTATGAGGGTATGGAGGGTGACAGGAAAGGCTATTTTATTGATTTAAACCACCCTATCGCTATTAAGGAGGGCATGGGAGAAGCGCAGACTGCGAAAACCGGGGTGCATGAGGTGGCGCACGCAAAACTCCATGCAAAGGAGGTTGAACAGGAAACAGGGATTGCCAAAGACAGGGAAACAAAGGAAGTGGAAGCCGAGAGCATCGCCTATACCGTCTGCCAGCATTTCGGGATTGACACGTCTGATTATTCTTTTGGGTATATCGCCGGGTGGAGCAGCGGGAAGGAAATGCCGGAGTTAAAATCTTCCCTTGATACGATACGCCGGACTTCCTCGGAGCTGATAAAGGGGATTGAAGCACAGCTTTTGGAGATTGATAAAGAACGTGCTGCAGAACAGGCACAGGAGGACATCATTCTGCTTGTGGCGAATACAGACCGTTCAGAATATGACCTTTTGAGCGTTAGGGGCATGGAACGGACAGAGCTTTTTAATTCCCTGCATGATATGAAAGATGATGACAGGCAGAGCGTGGAAGCCTACCTTGAAAGAGCCGGGGCGTGGGTAACACTGCTTGGGAATGAACGGAGCGAGGAAGTGGAGGAATACCACTTAGATTACGCTTACAATACGGATACTTATGAGATAACCGATTTTAAGGCATTGCAGGAAGAACGGGAGAGAGCTAACAAGCCGATTGAATATGCCGATGTTGTTGTCCGGATAGCCATGCCCGAAAACGGGGAGTATGAAACCATTAAAATCATAAATATGCAGTCAGAAGTGGAAAATGCCTTATATGATATGCTGCCCGGCGAAGGAAATGAGTGGGGTGGGAGTGTTACGGACTATCTGAAAGAAAAAGGCTTTGAATGTGTAACAATTATGAAAAGCGGTGGGGTAAATGACGGTTATCCGCAGTTTTATGATTTTGAGGTAGATATGGGCAAAAAGGAGATTCATGCTGCTTCGGAGCTTCCAATCATGCAGCGGGCAGAGCAGCTCATTAACCTCATGGAGTTCCACAGGTCGGTATATGGCACTGACGAGCGCAACCTGATTATGAACCATGCGTTTAAACTGGATGATATGGGGAAAACTACTTCCCTTGCATATTCCCTTGCGGAGCAGAAAGACGATTTACCTCTGCTGTTAGAAACAAAGGAAGTGGCACAGGCGGAGATAGATGCCCTTCCGGATGGCATGGTAGGTTTATCGGAGATGCACGAGTATGGCTATCTTTGGAATGAAATGCTGCCGCTGACAAAAGAGCGGGCATCAGAACTGTTTGAGGAAGGTATGGAGGTATATCTGCTCCATTCAGACGGTTCGGAAACGCTTGCTGAAGATTGGGGCGCAGTGCAGGGGCATGACGGTCTGTTTGGCGTGGAACAGGACGATTGGAGTGCTTATCTGGAACAGGGATTAGAGGAAGATGCACCAAGCCCGGAAATGCGGCTTCTGTATGGA
>Ga0224746_10286_pt1 | contig 11318 bp, 12 predicted proteins | sample LIM_F_Water_Bulk_FD_183000 | JGI IMG/M metagenome (GOLD analysis project Ga0224746, IMG submission 183000) | Enriched cells from gastrointestinal tract of the lab mouse from Pacific Northwest National Laboratory (PNNL), Richland, Washington... | ecosystem: Host-associated > Mammals > Digestive... | reverse complement strand
TTATGTGTGACATTATGTTTTTATTACTAAAAGTAAAACTCAAAAGAATATTATTGGTATTGCTTGGGGATGTTGCTAATAGAAATAAAAAACAATTATAGCTCAACATCCCCTTTACATTACAAAGTCTGTTTTATCCATATTACACTTATCATTTCATTATGTCAGGTTGATATTGTGGGTCTATTTCACTCTACAGCACTGTGTTATCCAAAGGTAGCAGAACACCTGTGCTAATAATAAATGCAAGTAGTACTGGGGGGATGCGCAATCTTTTTGACCAGTCGGGGTTCAGTTATACTAGGCCGATCTATACGTTTGAAAATCTTCATCTGGTAAAACAGGAACGGTTCAGAGAAACATTTAAGGCATTAAAAAATTTCTGGAGAGTGATTTTTTCATAATCCTGTTTAAAAATAAATCTACAGTGAATCTAATACTAAATCCAAACTATAAATTTGTTATAAAGGGGGGGCTTATGATGAAACTAAACAAAAGAAAATGCACGTTTATTACTTTAGGGGGCATCGTCGTTTTCATATTATTAGGAGTGCTTTGGAGCGGAAAAGGATTACACTACAACAATCTACCAATCATTAGTTTAGAAGAATTTAAATCCATATTGGATGCTAAAGAAGACAAAATTATATACGTATATGTTGGACGAGATTCTTGTCCAACCTGTAATACAATATATCCAACATTATGTTCTATTGGCCAAAGCGAAAACATTAATTTATTGTACTATAGTACAGAGCCGGATCGTGAAATTCGTCCAGAAGAAATGAATGATTTACTGAATGATCTGAAGATAGAACGTGTTCCGGTGGTGCTACAAATAGAGGAAGGAAAAATCAAAAAAATATATGATGGAGAAGAATTTGTGAAAATGTATGTCTAAAACTATAAATGAGTAAATTTAGAAAATTGCACAATTAGTTTACGTAACTAATGCCAAAACATCCTCAAAAAGAGCGTGCCTTGCCACATACTGGCATATGAACCGGAACCGTTCTTCCTGGATATGACTATAGATAAAAGCATAGCCATCTTCAAAAGACATGGCCTCGCCACATCCAGTACAAGCAATCAAATGTACCAGTGATATTAGCAGCCAGTACATTAGGCTCCCTTTCAAGGAACGGACTTGGTACTTGTCAAATGCCAGTTTGTCCTCGTTCTTTGACTGGCGGGAAAATACCTCCACCGGTCACCAAACGATATAGTACAAGGAGGATAGAGTGAAGCGTCTTATAAAAACAGTGACCTTTGGCCTGCAAAAAAGTATGTTTAGAAAAAAACTATCTGTTTTAATGCCTGCGGATTGTATGTACAAGTGTGGTCAGTCAAGTGGATATTCTGAGAAATATATATATGAAAATCGCTTCATTCCTCATTGTATAAAATCCACAGCCGTGTTAAAATAAACATAACAACCTTGTTCTTGGAATTGTCGCAGATCATTTTATCATTGGATTATTCGTAACCATCGTTCATTTCACTGTGCTCATAACCGTCCTATATACCATACGGGGCGCGGGGAGTATCGGAAAGGAGATCAAGATGAAAACTCTAAAACACATCAAAATAATAACGTTCATTTACGCAGTGGTTACACTTCTTACGCACCTGACAGCCCTGTTTTTGGCAATCTATCGGCTGATGGCGAAAGGGGTCAGCCAAACGCAGATGAGCCGGACCAATGAACTGCTGTCTTACGGGTTTGTGTATTTGTGCTTTGGCTTTATGATCATTGCCGCAATTCTGCTGATCGCAAACCGCATCTCTGCTACTGGGTATTTACGGCTGCATGAGATTTTCTGGCTGACACAGTTCACCGGCTATTGGATTTTCAGATCGGTCATGGAGCTGATCACAGAGTATGCGAAGATGGATCTGTACTGGAGATTTATTAAGGTATTTTCTTATGATTTGACTCCGTGTTTGATTTTGCTTCCGGTATTGATCAGGCTGGGAATGAATTATGTGAAAAACAGAAAAAATGTGGATTTTGAAAAGGAACTGAGACTCTTAGAAAAAAATAAATAAGCCGGAGAAAAAATGGAAGCTGTTCTTATCGGAAGGAGATGAGATCATGAAAAAAACAAGAAAATGGATATGGATGCCTCTGCTTCTTATAGCCATGGGTATGACAATGGTCTTTTACGTCATACATTTTGCGCCGATGCCGCATCATCCATGGGGAACCTACAGCACAGGGAACGGACCCTTGCCGGACAGCCTGTACCTTGTCCTACAGACTGACGGCCGATATACGATCTATCGGCAATTAGAGATCCTGGAAAAGGGAACCTTCGAGCCGCTCCTGCCAGGAACAGGCAAAGAGGATATCATCTACAGATTGACCGCCCAGGATACCCTGTCAAAAACAAAGCTGGTTTATGACAAGGAGTCGGATGCGGTTGTCCTGCTGGACTATCAGGATAAGGATATCCCGATGGGCAGAATGAGCAGGGATGCGGTTTTTATAAATGTAGGGGATGTGGCAGAACCTGGAATCCCTTGATTCATGCAGAGGAAATGACTTTTCACGATAAGCCATAGGGAGGGATTGCAGCATGAAAATAAAAAAATACTGACAGCTATTCTTGTGACTGTTTTGATCATAAGCAATGCGTATTTTATCTACGAATCTCAAAAATCAAAACCTTTAACGGAAAAAGAGGATAGGAATACCGTGCTCTTTTCCTTACTGCAGGCCAGATCAATTGAAAAACCGAAAATCACGGAACAGCTCGCGGATGCGGTCATAATGATCGGCGATCCGCAGGCGGGCATATCATATGCACAGATTACGTTATGGGTAGATGAATCTTCAATCATTGCCGAAACAGGGGATGAAGATTGAAAGAATCTATTTGAGTGAATCAGATACCGCCAAAGAAAGGAAACGGGGCTCATTTCCGGAGAGTCATCATCATAAATGACAGGTATGCTTTTCGCTTTTTTTAAAGATTCTCGTTCACTGTCAGTTAATTTTGCGTCTTTTTTCAATTCATACGTTACCATAATATACGCTCCTTTCTTTTGGGGGAGCCAGTCGTGCGGAAATCAATCTTATTTTTGGATGGCGCACGGAATATACAACGAACAAAATTTCTTCTACCAATCCAATTGTGATAAAGCAATCTTCGTCTATACTATGCGCTTCATCATAAATTTCAATACGATTTTCATCTAAAAAAGCTTTAGAAGCAGTTTTAAATGTTACGCCATATTTTTTGATATTGCTATCAGCTTTTTGCTCATCCCTTTCAGATGATTTTACCATGTTCTCCTTCTTCTGTTTTTTGGAAGCTTTGTTAAAAGTAATCATATCATGCATGAACTGATCAGTCAAATGTAGCGCACAATCAGGCATAATCTCCATATCGGAGAGCGATTCTCCCATTTGGGGGTTGAACTGAGAAGCCGCATGCTACATACTATGAGTGTGTCAGGCATTGCCGTTTGCACGATGCTGCGCAGCGAGTGTACAACTAGTTGATGAAACGGCAGGCCCGTCAGCCAATCAGATATTTACCGAATTAGGGGGCGAAGATTATGGATCAGATCAAAATAGGAAAGTTTATCGCATACAGGAGAAAGAAGCAGGGATGGTCGCAGAAGCAATTGGCGGAGCAGATCGATGTGACGGATAAGACCATCTCGAAGTGGGAAACAGGCAGCCGGATGCCGGATGCGTCGATGCTTCTGAAGCTGAGCCAGGCGCTGGAGATTGATGTCAATGAGCTGCTCGCCGGAGAAGAGTTTTCCACGGAAGAATATCTGAAAAGATCAGAAAGCAATCTGGTCAATCTGGTTGGGGAATTAAATGAAATGGACAAAAAGAGGAAGAGCAGCAGGGTGGGTACGATCATCGGCTTTTTATGTATTGCCGTTGCATTTTTGAGCATGGTAAGTTCCTCGCTTCGAAGATTCACCGACATTTTCGATCTGCCGACGCTGCTCTATCTGTCAGGGATCAAATGCCTGCTCTTATCGACCTTCGGCTGGATCCACCACTATTTCAACGCATGGAAAATATGCGCTTCCAGAAAGGCATTGCCGGAAAAGGACATCCAGACGGCGGTGCAGGCTGTAAAATATGCGGCTGTCCTGACACTTACGATCGGTGGGATCACGTCATCCATCGGAATCTTCTCGATGCTGAATTATACGGAACAGTGGGGCGCCATGATTGCTCCTGCCCTTGCGCAGATTACTTTGACATTCGTTTATGTGGCAGTAGAAGAAACCGTTTATGCGATCCTGCTGTTTCAGATGAAGCATATGCTGCTGAAAAAATAATCACGCCTGTATGGTTGGAGGCTCTTTAGAGCATCCAACTATGCAGATGGAAATAATCTTGGCGAACAGAATTGAAGGAGGACAGACAACAGAATGGGAACAGTATTGGAGGTCAGAGACCTGACAAAAAAGTATGTAGAAGGAACGGTAGAAAGCAAAGTGGTTGACCATGTGAGCCTTGACGTGGATGAAGGGGAATTTGTGATCATCATGGGGGCTTCCGGCTCGGGAAAAACCAGTATACTCCACCTGATCGCAGGAATTGATACCTGCAGTGAAGGCTCAATAAAATATACCTTACCGGACGAAGTCCGCCGGCCCGCAGATTTTGCGCGTATGAATGAAAAAGAAAAGACTATGTTCCGGCGTGCCAACATCGGGCTCGTGTTCCAGCAGCAATGCCTGATCCCGGATCTCACGGTTTATGAAAATATCATGCTGCCCCTGATGCTTGACAGGAACAGGAAAGAAAACGCATTCAAGAAGGACAAGATCATGAATCTGTGCGGGAGGTTCGGACTGAAAGAGCATGTCAGAAAATATCCTTCCCAGCTGTCGGGGGGACAGCAGCAGAGGACGGCGATCCTGCGTTCCGTCGCAAATCTCCCGCCGCTTTTGCTCTGCGACGAGCCCACCGGAAGCCTGAACTCGGCACAGACGGAGCTTGTGATGGACCTGCTGGAGGAATTGAACAAGGGCGGGCAGACCATCATCCTGGTCACACATGATATCCGGGTGGCCGCCAGAGGAAAAAGGGTGCTTTATATTGAGGATGGACACGTAGAGGGAGAGCTGGATTTTACGGAGCACATTCCAAACGGAGCAGAGATGCATCCGGATTCCGGCCCGGATACTGCCGGGACGGATGCATTTCACACAATAGAGGACAGAGAAGAGAAGCTGATACATTTTCTGCAGGAGAGAGGGTGGTAATGGTGAAGACAATATTCATGTGCGGTCTGGCAAAGCTGAGAAGAAAAAAACTTCCGGGCCTGCTGCTGGGAATCTGTATTCTGTTCACCGCAGCGCTGCTCGTGAACGCGCTGATCTTACTAAAAGAGTTAAATCCGGTATTCGACCGGGCTTATGAGGGAATGGAAGGGGCGCAGCTGTGCGGCCTGTGGAACCACGGGATGGTTTCCTCAGACCGCGTCAGGCAGTATCTGGAGGATTCGCCGGAAGACCTTGCGTATCAGATCACGGAAAATACAAAACCCGTGGAATACATGGAAAAGGACGGTGTCAGGCTTGGCAATGGTATTTTGCTGGAGCTGCCCGAAACCATCGGCGGGAACATGCTTTCCCCTAAAATCTTAGAAGGATCAGAGCTTGAGATGCCCCAAAAGGATGAGATCTGGATCACGCCTAAGATCGCGAATATCCTGAAGGTGAAGGTGGGGGACGAGATCTCGCTGCAGTCGGCAGGCCAGTCCGTGAAGGCGAAGGTCGCAAGGATCGCTGCGGATCCTGTTTTTGGAAGCAGCAATACGAACGTGTATCGGATGTGGTGCGGTTTTGGCAGGCTTTCGGATTTTCCGCCGGCGGACAACCGCAGGATCAGCTACCTGGAAGTCCGCTTCCGGGAATACAGCCGGCAGGCGGAGCAGCGTTTTATCCGTGACGCGGAAAGTTACTTTCAAATGCCGCTGGGCGATACGCTGTATACATATGATAAGATCAAAAGCGGCTATACCTCCGCATGGCAGATGCTGGGAAATCTTCTCTGCCTTGTCAGCGTGATCCTGGCCGGGGTGATCCTTGTTCTGACCCTGTTTCTGGTAAAAAGCGACATGGACGAGGATATAAGGACGATCGGAATCTACCGGTCATTAGGCATGACCGGAATGCAGATCACAAGCGCATATCTTGTCTGCTACGGCGTGACAGGCTTTGCAGGGGCAGCGGCAGGGAGCATCCTGGGAGGCTGGCTGAACCACAGGATTCTGGAACAGATCCTTGGAAATGTAGGAATTTATTCGGCATTTGCGATCAGGACGGGTACGTATCAGGCAGGCGTGTGTCTGACTGTATTGGCGGCGGTCCTGCTGATCTGCCTCTGTGCGGTATTTCAGATCCGGACCTGCAATGTTTCACATGCCATCCGAAGCGGGACATGGCAGACCAGAGGGCGGGGCCGGATGGCGCCCAAAAATCGATTTTGCTGCAGCCGGTGCTCTTTTGAATGGTATTATGCGGTCAGGGGCATGCAGAATAAAAAAGCAGGGTATGTATATATCGCGGCAGTGTCCCTGATACTGGGCTGTATGGCCGTGGTCTGCTTCGGCTGCCTGAATGCCGTCAGACATATCGACCGGGAGCCGGAAGCATGGGGGATTTTAAAGACAGATATCTATGTGACTTCCCTGGACGGCACACCGGTAAGTACGGTCACAGAGGACCTGGAAAAAGCTCCGGAGGTCGAATATGTCTACGGGGTCAATAAAATTTATTCCCAATATAAGCCGGACCAGGAAGAGACCTGGCAAAGCATGGTAACGGAGCTTTATGAACTGCCGTGGAATGAAAAAATAGAGGACCAGTCCCTGTACGGCAGGAGGCCGCAGAAGGAGGATGAGATCAGCGTGGGGACGGCGCTGGCCCAGAGATACGGGTTTGAGGTCGGGGAAAGCATAGAATTGTATGTAAACGGGGAAAAGAAGGAATTTGAAATCACCGGCATCTTCCGCACACTTTCCAATTACGGGAATGTCATACGGATGGTCACGGAGGATCTGGACCGATCCGTAGAAGCAGACGGCATCAGCGGAGATTATATGCTGGTACTCGCAAAGGACTGTGATAAATGGAACTATGCAAAGGAGCTGACCGAACGGTATGACGGAAGGTTTTCCTTTATTGCCGCCAAATCCAACGGAGAGCATATCACGGGGGTTCTGGTGCCTGCGGTCACGTTGGTCCTGACAGTGCTGCTGACGATCACGGTTCTGATCACGATGAATCTGACCGTTTTACTGATCCGGCGGGAGCAGAAATTGGTCGGATATTTAAAAGCCGTCGGAATGACGTCCTGGCAGATCTTAAAGATCTATCTGCGGCGGAACTGCCTGGCCGCACTTTTTGGAAGCTGCCTGGGAATTGCGGCAGGAGTGTTTTTCGTACCGGAACTGCTCACACCTTATGCAAAGGGACTGGGGCTTGTAAAATTTCCGTTTTCAAATTCGGCGGCGGGAATGCTGGTCAGCATGTGTCTGCTTCCGGTCTGTATGGCCCTGGGTACATGCGCGGTCGTAAAGGCCATCCACAGGGTATCTGTGAAAGAGCTGGTGAACGAATCATAAAGAACCGTGAATCAAGACGGGGGCGGACAGCCCCCTTTTTTAATACCATCGTATGCGGAAAGACTGCCGGTGACGGGCTGGATGCGTTACAGTTCGCGTCCGGTTGGGCCGTGAACTGTAACCATAGATCATAGCAAATAATAAATGTGTAAAAGAAATGATAGGATTCTGATTCGACTTCTGTTATAATGGAACAAGACACAGCGGAACAGGATGCTTCCGGCCGGACTGCAAAGAGAAAATCATAGAAGAGATATGAGGGAGATAGATCATGAAGAAACGATGGAAAGATTTTGGGCGTTTATCAACAGACTGTTATATCAATATAGGTAAGACAGACATGACGCAGTGGCATCAGGCGTTCGATGCCCTGGTTGGTGCGATTGAGGAGACACGGAGCAGGAATCCTGATTTTGCGGGAGAATTTTATGAGGTAGAGGAACAGACAGATTTTGAATACGGCGTAGACGATTGGCTGATGGATTATCTGGATGAGCTGGGGATGCGGAATCTGCATGAAAAATGCTGCGAGGTCTGTGAAAAGGTCATGGGATTATTTGCCTGGAAAGAGCAGCTGCCGGAGGATTTTGTGTTTGAAATGTCTTCGGCACTGTCCGCCCAGGGAAAAACGGAGGAGGCTGTCGCACTTTGTGAGAAGTGGCACAGGCAGAATACCGAATCCCAGCCTTTAGCCGCGGCGTTGATCTATGCCAGAATCAACGCTAAAGAATATACCGGGGCAGAAGAGGTAGTACAGAAGTATATTTCAAAAGAAGACGAATGTACGGAGGATACGGAACTGATCTACCGTGCGGCAGTGCGTCTGTACGAGGAAAAAGGGGATCAAAAGACTGCGAAGCAGATGAAGAAAACGCTGGAACAATATGAAGAAGAGGTGGAACGGGAGCTGATGGAAGAATTTGAGGAGTACCCGTTTGGCGATGATTTTTAAAAGCGGAAGCAATCCTCAAAGAAAAAGTCTGAGAGAGGTATCATGTGATCAACAACACAGCAAAAAAAATATTAAAAGCACTGTCCTTTGACGGAATCGAGGTGGAGGCCTCCCGTCATCTGGCAGATCTGAAAAAACTGGACCCCTTGAAGATCTTCTACCGGACTATCGACCAGAAGATCTACAACGGCGCCCATCAGGTTCCGGTGCGGATTTTTTTCCCCAGCGAGCGGGCCTATGAGAAAAACCAGGCCGATCCGGAAAAAATCCTGCTCTTCCTGCACGGAGGCGGCTGGGTGACGGAGAGCATTGACAATTACGAGCGGATCTGCGCCCGCCTGGCCAACGCGACCAACCACTTCGTCGTAGCGGTGGAATACCGGCTGGCCCCGGAGCATAAGTTCCCGGCCGGGCTGGAGGACTGCTACGCCGCGGCAAAAGCCATCTTTTCCCGGCAGTTCCTTCTCAATGTGGACCCCGGGAATGTGACTCTGATTGGGGACAGCGCGGGCGGCAATCTGGCGGCGGCATTGTCCCTGCTGGCGCGGGACCGCGGAGAATTTCTGCCCAGGCGGCAGATCCTGGTCTACCCGGCCACCTACAACGACTATTCGGAAAATTCCCCCTTCCCTTCAGTTCAGGAGAACGGGACGGATTACCTGCTGACTGCGGGGAAGATGCGGGATTATCTGGATCTCTATGCCGGAAGCGAGGCGGACAGGCAGAACCCCTACTTTGCGCCCTATCTGGCGGAGAATCTGCATGACCAGCCAGACACACTGATCCTGACGGCAGAGTATGACCCTCTCCGGGACGAAGGGGAGGCCTATGGAAAACGGCTTTCAGAAGCGGGAAACCAGGTGCAGGTGAAGCGTATCGAGGGCGCGCTGCACGGATTTTTCGCGCTGGGGATTAAGCACCTGCATGTGCGGGAAAGCTTCCAATATATCAATGAGTTTTTAGGAGGAAATGACCGTGAAGCAGAAGTGGGGACACTGGCGGCGGCTGGACAACGCGGCAAAGCTCTTTTCAGCGGCAAGCAATAAGCAGAACACCCGGGTATTCCGGTTTTACTGTGAATTAAAGGAGGAGGTCCGCCCGGATCTGCTGGAAGCGGCGCTGGAACGTGCCCTGGAGACCTATCCGCTGTTCCGTTCGGTGCTCCGAAAGGGGCTGTTCTGGCATTATCTGGAAAAAAGCAATCTCCGCCCGGTTGTCCGGGAGGAATACAAGGAACCCTGCAGCCGGATCTATATCCGCGACAAGAAGTCCCTGCTGTTTGAGGTGACCTATTATAAGAAAAGGATTAATTTTGAAGTATTCCATGTTCTGACGGACGGTACGGGCGCAACCGAATTTTTGAAAGAGCTGGTCAAGGATTATCTGTTTCTGGCGCACAGCGGCGAGGGCCTGGAGGACATAAGCCTGCATCCGGAGGACATGACCGTACAGGATCAGGAGAATGACAGCTTTGTCAAATATTATTCCGAAGAGGCGCGCAGGCCGAAGAGAAGGAAGAGCCGTGCTTACCAATTGAAGAAAACACAGAAAGAAAACGGACGGCTTCGGGTGCATGAGCGGATCTTATCGGTCCGGGAGGTGCTGGAGCATTCCCGCAGGCAGGGAGTCTCCATGACCGTATTCTTGACCGCAGCGCTGCTTAGCGCCATTCATGAGGAAATGACGCGGCAGCAGGAAAAGTGGCCGGTGGTGCTGATGGTCCCGGTGAACCTGCGGAAGTTTTTCCCTTCCGATTCCATGCTCAACTTTTTCGGCTGGATTGAGCCGGGATATGATTACCGGAACTGGGACGGCTCCTTTGAAGCCGTGGTGGAGCAGGTGCGGGAGCAGTTTCGTCAGGAGCTGACCAAGGAGAAGATGGAAACGCATATGAGCGAACTCCTTGCCCTGGAGATGAACCCTATCCTGCGCCTTGCGCCCCTGGAACTGAAAAACCTGTGTATCCAGGCCGGGGCGAAGATCGCGGAGAAAAATGTGACGGCGGTGTTTTCCAATATGAGCGCGGTGTCCATGCCGGAAGCGTATGCAGAATATATTGACCGCTTCGGCATCTATACCAGCACTCCGAAGCTGGAGCTGTGTATCTGTTCCTTCGGGGACAAGCTGTCGCTGGGCTTTACGTCTCGGTTTGACACGGAAAATATCCAGCGCAATTTTTACCGGATCCTCCGGGAGCAGGGAATCCATTCAGAAAAAGTGAAGCCGGATTTTCCCGAGCCTGACGTGCCGGGTGAACTGGAGATGAAGGTGTATAAGGGATTTTGCCTGCTCTGTCTGGCGGCTGTCATCCTGATGTTCGACCTTCATTGGAACTATCGTCCGGAGGTGCCCTGGACCTTATTTTCAGCAGGCGGGATCGCCAGTATGTGGCTGGCGTCGACCATCGGATTCTTTAAGCGCCACAATCTGCTGAAAAATACCATGTGGCAGCTGGTGCTGGTGACAGTGGGGTGCATCATATGGGATGTGCTGACCGGCTGGCATGGCTGGTCGGTAGATTTTGTACTGCCTATATTGAGCATTGGAGTGCTTTGCTCCATGATGGTCATTTCCTATATACAAAAGTACCCTCTGCGGGACTGCATGATCTATCTCGTCATGGCGGCAGGGTATGGATTTTTGCTCCCGCTGATATTGGTGCTGACCGGCGCGGTCACGCTGAAGCTGCCGAGCCTCTTGGGGGCGGGCTTCTGCCTGCTGTTTGTGGCCGGGCTGGTGCTGTTTAAAGGCAGGGA
>Ga0224746_10285_pt1 | contig 11329 bp, 10 predicted proteins | sample LIM_F_Water_Bulk_FD_183000 | JGI IMG/M metagenome (GOLD analysis project Ga0224746, IMG submission 183000) | Enriched cells from gastrointestinal tract of the lab mouse from Pacific Northwest National Laboratory (PNNL), Richland, Washington... | ecosystem: Host-associated > Mammals > Digestive... | reverse complement strand
GAATCAGGAAGAAATGGAAATGCTGGTCAGAACTTTGACGAAGTTGAACCGGTGGTTTCGAAGCTGGCAAGATTATTAAAGGAGGATGTTTCAAATTATGAAGAAATTAATTATGTGTCTGGCAGGGCTTATGACAGCCGTTTCCCTGGCAGCATGTACGCCAACCCAGGTCACGGAATCAGCACCCCAGGCAGCAAAGCAGAATCCGGACGGGATTACTCCGGAGATGGTCGCCGAGAGCAATGCCGCTATAAAGAGAGAGGCAGATTCAGCAGCGCCGGTTTACGATGTAGCGTTTATTTATGTTCCAAATTCTGATGCCACAGGACTTACCCGTGAGGAGGTGAGCCTGGAAGCCATGACAGAGCAGGTGCTGGTAGACTGTCTGGTTGAAAAGGGGGTTCTTGAAGCGGACACGACGGTTAATTCATTTGATATTGAAGGCGGCGAAAAGCCGGGTCCCGGTGTATCGGCAGATGCGGTGGGAAGCGGAGAAAGAATCGGAACCCTTGATCTGTCCGGTATTCCCGAATCAGGAACCGCCGGAGAGGTTGCCATGCTGAACGCCATTGCCAATACGTTTATAGAGAACTATGAATTGGACAAGCTGAAACTCCTGATCAACGGAGAAAACTATGAGAGCGGACATATTGCTCACGAGGATGGCGATTATCTGGAGTTCATCGACAAGTATGAGAAATTCTGATGACAAACATTTACGGCAGCTGCACCTGTTTTCGGACAGAGCAGCTGCCATATCTTTTTTATCCTACTGACCGGACCGGCAGGACTGAAGCCATTCCTTAAAATAAGGCTTGATGACGGTAAAGGGTGCAGGTCCGATATCCAGAATAAACCGATTAAACTCCTTCAATTCAAACTGATCCTTTAAGGTTATCTCCGCCTGTTCTTTCATATGGCTGATTTCCAGATATCCCACATAGTAATTGAGATAGTTTACAGGAGCATCCAGCATGTAACTGTAAAGCTCGTCAACCAGAGCACTGTCGCTGATACCAAAATATTGTGACAGATAGACGGCCGCCTGATCCTTATCCCAGCCGTAATAGTTGATATTTATATCCAGCAGTGCATGGAGGGCCAGGGTAGCAGAAGCATTGTACGCCAGAAGACGGCCGAGTTCCGGCGACAGGCCGTTATCTGTGGTGTAGGAGTAGTTTTCCACATAAGTAGCCCACCCCTCGCTGTAACTGTTAAAGCTGAGAACCTTTCTCAGAGGGGAGCTGCAGTTGCCAAGAAAATACACATTCTGGTACAGATGCCCTGGATAGCCCTCGTGAGCCAGGGTCGTATAAAGGCTGTCGGACGTACTTACGGAGCCCTGGTTAATATAGATTACGCAGTCTTCATAGCGGTCCATCGGGGGAACCAGAAAGAAGGCCGGGCTTAAAGTGTGCTCCAGGGCAGAGGGAACGTATTTGGTGGTGTAGGTACTGTGTTCCAGTTCGGGGAAGTCATCGGCAATAACTTCCTTTAAGTGCTCCAGGATTTCATCCGGTTCCGTATAGGCGAACCGGTAATCAGCCAGCTGTTCGCTTAACTCCTCGTGCTCCATAAGGAGTTTGGACATAGCCATCAGGTCATAGTTAAGCTGCTTTTCGACGGCATCCCGAAGTTGATCAATGGTTGCGTAGGTGGTACCCGTGGAAGAATGCACAAGATATTCGTAGTACTCTTTTCCCTTGGGATAGTAGCACAGGCCCATCTCATTGGTACAGGTACCTTTGAGCTCTTTTAGTCCATTTAAGAGAAGCTCGTAAGCGGGAATAAAATGGCTGTTCAGGATTTCCAGATTTTTTTCCTTGTAGGAGTTTTTTTCTTCTTCCGTAAGGTCTGTCATGGAATCAATGCGCTCGTCAAAAGTGGAAGCCAGGAAATTAAGCTCCGGCGCCAGAAGATATGCCTCACAGTCATTTATAATGGTGTCAACGCACCGGTCGGTCATAAAAAGGCCGGATTTGGACTTTTCCTTCTCAAATTCAAGAATCTGTTCGTAATACTGATCAATGGTGGACAAAAGGGCCAGGTAATCGTCCACATCGCTTTTTGAATAGAAGATATACTCAGCCAGAAGGACGGGGAGCTGTGCCTGAATTCCTACAGTGGGGGCCAATGGCTGATAGTAGAGTTCCAGTCCTTCGAACTTTCGCTCTGTGTCATAAACCGTTTCCAGAATCTTGTAGGTTAGCTGCTGTTCCGGCGTCAGAAGCTCTGCGGGTATCTCCTTTAAAGCAGCTTCGTCCCTCCTCTGGGTCTCCTCAGCTTCTTTGAGGGCAGCCAGGGAAAAGTCCCCGAAAGACCGCTCACAGTCTGTAATGCCGTATGCGGCAGGGTCTGCCAGGGTATAATGAAGTGTCAGATATCCGTCCGACAGCTGTTCGCAGAACAGTTTGGCACACAGTTGGTCAAAGGCAGATCGGGCCGCCTTTGCTCTGTCGGGAGCCGTGGGCTGAGCGCTGCCATTCAGCGGAGTGCGGAAAGCGTCGTTTTCTGCAGATTTGTACGTTTCGTAATCGGTCTCTCTCTCAGGGGCGCTGCGGGAACAGGCACAGAGAAGGGAGAGTGTCAGGAACAGAGGAAGTAAAAGATAGCGGTACTGTCGGATTGTTTTCATCATAAAAGGTTCTCCATATTGTCGGTTTCTTATTATTAGTAGTATAATTTATATTTCATGATAATACAACTCATGAAAAAATATTGACGAAAACTATTTTAAAAGGTACACTAAGAACAATCTATTTTTGCAGGAGGAATCAATTATGTGTAAAGAGTGCAAAAGACCTTACTATATCACAACAGCCATTGCATACACATCGGGAAAACCCCATATCGGCAATACGTACGAGATAGTACTGGCGGACAGTGTGGCCAGATACAGACGGGCCCAGGGATATGACGTGTTTTTCCAGACAGGCACGGATGAGCACGGTCAGAAGATTGAGCTGAAAGCCCAGACAGCCGGTGTGACGCCCAAGGAGTATGTGGACAAGGTTGCAGGGCAGGTGAAGGCTGTATGGGATTTAATGAACACTTCCTACGATAAATTTATCCGGACCACAGATGCGGACCATGAGAAGCAGGTACAGAAGATTTTTAAGAAGCTGTACGATCAGGGAGATATCTATAAGGGATATTATGAGGGGCTGTACTGTACCCCCTGCGAGTCGTTTTTTACGGAGTCCCAGCTGGCTGACGGAAAGTGTCCGGACTGCGGAGGCCAGGTACAGCCGGCTAAGGAAGAGGCCTATTTCTTTAAGATGAGCAAATACGCGGACCGGCTCATTAAGCATATCAATGAGCATCCGGAATTTATTCAGCCGGTTTCCCGAAAAAATGAGATGATGAATAATTTCCTGCTTCCCGGGCTTCAGGATCTGTGTGTGTCCAGAACCTCATTTACGTGGGGGATACCGGTGGATTTTGACTCGAAGCATGTGACTTATGTGTGGCTGGACGCTCTGACCAACTACATTACAGGTATCGGCTATGACTGCGATGGGGAGAGTACGGAGCAGTTTAATAAACTGTGGCCTGCCGACCTCCATCTGATCGGAAAGGACATTATCCGTTTCCATACCATTTACTGGCCCATATTCCTTATGGCACTGGATCTTCCTCTTCCGAAGCAGGTGTTCGGACACCCGTGGCTTCTGAGGGGAGAGGGCAAGATGAGCAAGTCAAAGGGCAATGTGCTGTATGCCGATACGCTGGTCGACTTCTTCGGCGTTGACGCTGTGAGATACTTTGTGCTTCATGAGATGCCGTTTGACAACGACGGGGTTATCTCCTGGGAGCTGATGGTGGAGCGTCTTAATTCCGACCTGGCCAATGTGCTGGGCAATCTGGTGAACCGTACCATATCCATGTCAAACAAGTATTTCGGCGGCGCGGTAAATAATACAGGAGTAACGGCGGACGTTGATCAGGACCTGAAGGATACGGTTTTGTCTGCAGTGAAAAAGACGGACGAAAAGATGGAACAGCTTCGGGTGGCGGATGCCATCAGCGAAATTTTTAATATTTTCCGCAGGAGCAATAAATATATCGACGAGACTGCGCCCTGGATCCTGGCCAAGGACGAAGCCAGCCAGGGACGGCTGGCCACAGTGCTCTACAATCTGGTGGAGGCTATCACCATAGGAGCCTCCCTTCTGGAGCCCTTTATGCCTGAGACTTCGCAGAAGATTTTAAGCCAGTTGAATACAAGCCCAAGAGCGCTGAGCCGGATGGACACGTTTGGTCTCTATCCAGACAACGGAAAAGTGGCAGAGAAGCCTGAGATCCTGTTTGCCCGCATGGACATGAAAGAGGTTATGGAAAAAGTGGAGGCCATGCTGGCGGCAGAGGAAGAGAAAGAAAATCAGAATTTCGGAGACAAACCGGAAGAAACAGAGAATAAACAGCGGGAGGATAACTTGGACATAGAGGCGAAAGATGAGATTACTTATGACGACTTTGCCAAAATGCAGTTCCAGGTAGGGGAGATTATTGCTTGTGAGGAAGTGAAAAAGTCCAGAAAGCTTCTGTGCAGCCAGGTGAAGATCGGCAGCCAGGTGAGGCAGATCGTCAGCGGAATCAAGGCACACTACACACCGGAGGAGATGGTGGGCAAAAAGGTTATGGTTTTAATGAATCTGGCTCCGAGGAAGATGGCAGGCGTTATGTCAGAGGGGATGCTTCTGTGTGCGGAGGATGCAAACGGTAATCTGGCCCTCATGACGCCGGAGAAGCCGATGCCGTCAGGAGCGGAGATTGGTTGATGGAAAAAAAATCGTCTTTCCGATGCCTGAACAGCAATATTCTGAAAATGATTGCCATTGTTGCCATGCTGATTGACCATAGTGCGGTGGTGTTTATAGAAAATCGTATTTTGGGAGGTCCTTTTGACTTCATTCCTGCCGCGACTTCAGAGTATGTGGCAATGTGGTGGAAAGCTGATATAGTTCTGCGGTTTATTGGGAGAATCTCCATGCCCATTTTCTGCTACCAGATCGTGGAGGGATTTCTGCATACAAAGGATGTAAAACAGTACGCCGGAAGGCTTCTGCTGTTTGCTGCTGTTTCCGAGATCCCTTTTGACCTGGCGGTATTTAACACATGGTTTTATCCCTGGTATCAGAATGTGTTTTTCACATTACTTATGGGGCTTCTTGCCATAGCTGCTGTCAACAGATACGAGGCGGAAGGGAGTCTGTGGAAACAGGCCGCGGCGGTGGTGGGTTGCTGCTGCATCGCACAGATTTTGAAGGCGGATTACGGAGCCTTTGGCGTGTTTTTTACAGTACTGCTCTACTATTGCCGTCAGGACATGAGGCGGCAGACGATCCTGGGCAGCCTGGCACTGCTGTGGGAGGTGACCGCTCCACTTGCGTTTATCCCCATCCGCATGTACAATGGGGAGAGGGGCAGCAAAAGATGGAAATGGTTTTTCTACGGGGTTTATCCCGTCCATTTGCTTATCCTGGCAGTGGGAAGCAGAATTTTGCCGTGGAGCCCGTGAAAATGAAAGACAAGCAGAGGACAGAAACCATGATCATTGACACACACGCACACTATGATAACGAGGCTTTTGACATGGACAGAGATGTGCTTCTGTCCGGTCTTCCCTCCCGGGGGATAGAGCTGGTTGTCAATATAGGAGCCAGCATTGAGACTACAAAAGAGACGCTGAAACTTACGGAACGATATCCGTTTGTCTGGGGTGTTGTGGGCGTGCACCCCAGCGAGACGACCAAGATGGAGGAAGCCCATATAGACTGGCTGAGGGAGGCGGCCCGCCGGCCCAAAACAGTGGCGATCGGTGAGATCGGCCTGGATTACTATTGGGATGAACCGGATCGGGAGATTCAGAAACACTGGTTCATGCGGCAGCTGGATCTGGCTAGGGAGACAGGGCTTCCTGTGGTGATTCACAGCCGGGACGCGGCGAAAGATACCCTGGATATCATGAAGGGACAGAGAGCCGGGGATATGGGAGGTGTGATCCACTGCTTTTCCTACGGTGTGGAGCTGGCCAGAGAGTACCTGAACATGGGGTTTTATCTGGGAATCGGAGGCGTGCTTACCTTTAAGAACGGAAGAAAACTGCGAGATGTGGTGGAGTATATGCCCATGGAGCGCATGGTGCTGGAGACAGACTGTCCCTACCTTTCCCCGGAGCCCTTTCGGGGAAAAAGAAACTCGTCCCTGAACTTGCCCTGGGTTGTCAGAGCGGTCAGCGCCATAAAAGGCATTTCGGAGGAAGAGGTAATATCCATAACCAGTGACAATGCCAGAGCCATGTACCGGATGCATCTTTGAGAAAGGATTATTGCAGTTTATGGAACGGACTAGGCAGTTAAGTTTGGAAAATCCCAGGGATACCATTGAGATTATAAAGAAATATCAATTCGTGTTTCAGAAGAAATTCGGACAGAATTTTCTTATAGATTCCCATGTCCTGGATAAGATCATACATGCGGCCGCGATTACGAAGGAGGACTGTGTCCTGGAGATCGGGCCTGGAATCGGTGTTATGACCCAGCGCCTGGCGGAAAAAGCCCGCCATGTGGTGGCGGTGGAGATTGATAAAAACCTGATTCCTATTCTGGAGGAGACATTACAGGGCTACGATAATGTAACGGTTATTAATCAGGATATTCTGAAAGTTGACATCAATGAAATGACACAAGTGTACAACAACGGATGTCCCGTTAAAGTGGTGGCAAACCTTCCCTACTATATAACGACGCCCATCATTATGGGGCTGTTTGAGCGCCGGGTGCCGGTTGACAATATTACGGTTATGGTTCAGAAAGAGGTGGCGGACCGGATGCAGGTGGGGCCGGGAAGCAAGGACTACGGTGCGCTGTCTCTGGCAGTGCAGTATTATGCAGAGCCGTATATTGTGGCCAATGTTCCGCCTAACTGTTTTATTCCGCGTCCCAATGTGGGCTCTGCCGTGATCCGCCTTACCAGACACAGGAATCCGGCGGTTGAGACGAAAAGCCCGGAGCTTATGTTTCGGCTGATTCGGGCATCCTTTAACCAGCGGCGGAAAACGCTCCAGAATGGACTGAACAATTCTCCGGAGCTGTCCTACTCTAAGGAGACCATTGCCCGGGCCATAGAGAGCCTGGGGGTGCCGCCTTCGGTCAGAGGGGAAGCTCTGACCCTGCAGCAGTTCGCACAGCTGGCTGACTGGCTGGTCTGTCATGGGGAATAAGGACAAAATGCGTATCTCCAATTGTACAACATGAGGAGATACGCATTTTTTGTCCCTTAAAGACCGTTGGTTTTATTTTGGCATCTTGGAGCAGGCAGCCTCGTCGGCGATTACCACCACGTCATTGTGGAACTGAAGGATGGAGGCCGGGAGCTGGGGAACAACAGGCCCATGGACGGCTTTGGCTAATGCATCGGCCTTATCCTCGCCGCTGACAATCAGAAGAATCTTCTTTGCCTTCATGATGGTTCCGATTCCCATGGTATAAGCCTGCTTCGGAACATCATCGATACTGGCGAAAAATCTCTTGTTGGCGTCAATTGTGCTTTCTGTCAGGTTTACACAGTGGGTGATAGCGCTGAAGGAATCGTCGGGTTCATTAAAGCCGATGTGGCCGTTGCGGCCCAGTCCCAGAAGCTGCAGATCTACTCCGCCCATACCGGCGACTACGTCTTCATACCGCAGACACTCTTTTTCGGCGTCGGGTTCCATACCGTTGGGAACATTGGTATTGCCGAGATCAATATTAATGTGCTTAAACAGATTATTGTACATAAAATAATAGTAACTCTGGTCATTGTCTCTGGGAAGGCCCTTATACTCATCGAGGTTTACGGATTTAACCTGTGAAAAATCCAGATCCCCTTTTTTGTGCCAGTCAATCAGCTGTTTATAGGTTCCAATGGGAGACGAACCGGTAGCCAGTCCGAGAACACAGTCAGGCTTCATAATAACCTGTGCAGATATGACATTGGCAGCCTTTCTGCTCATGTCGTCGTAATCCTTTACCCGATACACCCTCATAAAAATACCTCCGTAAAAAATTTTTTTGATATGCATACTATAGGATAACATTTTTATGTCATACTTTCAATGGGTAATTACATAGAATATTAACCAAAGGGGTGATTGTATGTCTAATTATCGCAGACTGATTTCGTACATATATGCTTACGAGGGAGGAATAAAAGGAAAAAACGTGGGGTTTGCGAAACTGGAAGTCCGAAACGGGCAGTGCAAGATTCAGGTCAATGTGAGAAACGTTTATATCGGGAGCCAGGACACGGGGGTGTATCTTCTTACCGGCACGGAGGAGATACTGATAGGGCGGATTTTCATCAGAAACGGAGCAGGAGAATTCAGAGCTCTGGTGGCAGTAGGGAATATAGCAGGTTCCGGCCACACCATAGACCAGTGTTATGGGTTGACTGTCCATAACCTGTCAGATTCCTGGCAGTGTTATACCACGATCTGGGAGGATGCGGTGGCTCATGCGGCGGAAGTGGCCCTTGAGGACGCCACATCTGAAAGGACTTCCGGGGAGGAGCCTGCCCCAAGTTCCGTATCCGTGGCGGTGGAGGCAGAGATTGAGGCGCAGGACAGGGAAAAAGAGGAGGGAGCGGACGGAAAGAAGGAACCGCTGCCTTTGTCGGTTATCCCGCCTGTTTCTCCGGAGGAGACAGATGGGACGGAGCTGCCTGACACGGATGTGGGAGCTATGGAGATAAGGCCTATGGAGGTGCTTCCTATAGGAAGGGAGGCCGGGGGAAGAAAGACGCCGGATAAAACTGCGGGGGCGCGGGAGCTGTCGGAGAGCCGCAGCGGCGAAAACATTGGGGCAGCGGCCAAGGGACAGAACGGGGAAGCTTCGGAAAGGATGCCGGAGGAACAGAGCCTTGAGACAGCAAAGGCGGTCTCCGAAGGACAGAACCGTGAAGCGGCGGAAACGGTATGGGAAGGACAGAACCACGAAGGGGCAGGGGGCGAGCCAGAAATGCGCATCGGCGAAGCTGCGGGATCTATACCAGAAGGACAGAGCCGTGAAACGGGGGAGAAAGCGTCAGGGGAGGCCAAAGAACCCCAGCCGGTGCAGCGAAAAGACACCTGCATTCAGTCAGTGCGGCCGATGCAGGCCGGACAGCCGGGAATGCTGTTTCAAACGGGAAAGTTTGTCCGTCCGGGAAGACCGGGGCGGCAGCCGCAGTCATCCCTGCAGCATACAGCGGTTCAGCAGGTCCTCCCGGCTCAGCAGACTATTCATCCTGACAACGGGCAGCCGGATGCGAAGGAAGAACAAAGTGAACAGACGGAGACCTATATTCCGGATCAGAACGCTGTAGACGACGAACCTAAAATCGACAGCGTGTGGCAGAGGTTTTACAAAACCTATCCCAAGATTCAGGCTTTTGATTATAACGGGGGATGTGAGATCCTTACAATCAAACCGCAGGATATCGGCCTGCTTCCCAGGGAGGTATGGGGATATGGCAATAACAGTTTTCTTCTTCACGGATATTATAATCACAGATATCTGATATTTGCCAGGTTAAATAATCCGAAGGGACGTCCCAGATTTCTTTTGGGGGTTCCGGGGCATTATTACAGCAATGAAAAGTATATGGCAGCCATGTTCGGATTCCCTAATTTTGTGCTGTCCAAGGTGCAGCCTACGGGGGATGACCGGTTCGGCTACTGGTATACGGATATACGTTTGGGATTGTAGCAGAAGCAGCACACTGGTTAACCGGCGTTAAACGATTCCCCGTATCCGGGCGTTGGGCAGGAACCTTTTTGCGGCAGCGAGAAAAAGTTCCATCTCATTGGAGGAAACGGCGGTCAGATTTTTGTCTGGTACCTGCCGGGAGGGGACGAATTCCTGCAGATAGTAGGGCGAATCCCCTGCAAGCCACAAAGAGATGTCATTGAAATCGTCAATATCGTGAAGACCTTTAACCACGGTTGTCCGAAATTCAAAGGGAATATGCCCCTCTTTAAGCCACTGAACACTTTGGTCTATGGGAGCAAGCAGAAATTCGTCCAGGCCGCAGACTTTTCCGTAATGGGGGCGGCCGGCTTTTATGTCCATAGCCACGTAGTCTATCAGGCCGTCGGTACAAAGCTGTTTCAGAATGTCAGGCCGTGAACCGTTGGTGTCCAGCTTAATCCTGTAGCCCAGGGGTTTGATCTGGTCCATCAGCCGGAAAAGGGGTAGAGGATGCAGAGTCGGTTCACCGCCTGTGATGCAGATTCCTTCCAGGATGCCTTTCCTTTTTTTGAGGAAATCCATGAGCTCTTCCATAGTTATGGACTCATCTGCGCTGCCGTCCAGGATTCCGGAATTGTGACAGAAAGGACATCGGAAATTACATCCGCCGAGAAACAGGGTGCACGCCACATAGCCGGGATAATCCAAAAGAGTGGTTTTCTGAAATCCGCATAATTTTAATGAATTCATGAAGAATCTCCATTTTCATTTTATAGATTTTCGGGTATACTTTTATGGGATACCTGTGGATATGAGCCGGTATGGACGCATATGATACATGGCCTTCTGACTCTGGTATCATCATAACAGAAAATAATAAAAAGAGGAATCTTTTATGACAAAAGAAGAAAAATATATGCGCGAGGCGATACGGCAGGCCAGAAAAGCCGGGATTCTCAACGAGGTCCCCATCGGGTGTGTCATAGTTTGTGAAGACAGAATCATTGCCAGGGGATACAACCGGCGGATCGTTGATAAAAATGCGGCAGCTCACGCGGAGATGATCGCAATACGAAAGGCCTGCAAAAAAATGGGAGACTGGCGTCTGGAAGGGTGTGTCATGTATGTAACTCTGGAGCCGTGTCCCATGTGTGCCGGAGCTATTGTACAGGCCCGTATCCCTAAAGTGGTTATAGGCTGCATGAATCCGAAGGCGGGATGTGCGGGTTCAGTCCTTAATATGTTTCAGGAACCGGGTTTTAACCACCAGGTGGAGACAGAGACCGGGATTTTGGAAGAGGAATGCTCAGGATTGTTAAAAGCCTTCTTTAAGACTCTGCGCCAGGCGCGGGAGCTGGAACGGAACATGCACTGTGAATCTGCACCTTGACAAAAACTGCTGAGCAGGGTATACTTAACAGGCTACCTGAGTCATAAAGTTTCCGTGCAGCCGGGGAGATAGCGGTGCCCTGTACCTGCAATCCGCTCTAGCAGGGGTGATGTCTCACCCCGGGCAGTTTACTGTGGAGCTGCCCTGTGTAAGTGGCGATGACGTTTGGGTCTTGCGCAACAGGAATCTGTGAACCGTGTCAGGGCAGGAATGCAGCAGCACTAAGCAG
>Ga0224746_10284_pt1 | contig 11341 bp, 11 predicted proteins | sample LIM_F_Water_Bulk_FD_183000 | JGI IMG/M metagenome (GOLD analysis project Ga0224746, IMG submission 183000) | Enriched cells from gastrointestinal tract of the lab mouse from Pacific Northwest National Laboratory (PNNL), Richland, Washington... | ecosystem: Host-associated > Mammals > Digestive... | reverse complement strand
GAGACTGCCGGAGAATTCGTCTTCCGGCAGTCTTTACTTTCTGCTTCTTATCTCATATAATAAGAACAGTATGAAGCTCAGGAAAAAGAGGAGAAAGGGAAGTGATATCTTTATGAATTATTCAGAGAATCCAGATAAACAATATCATGTCCAGGTAGGCAGGGGAGACGTGGGGAGATATGTGATTCTTCCAGGAGATCCTAAGCGCTGCGAGAAGATTGCGAAATATTTCGACGATGCGAAGTTGATAGCGGACAGCAGGGAATATGTGACTTATACCGGTTATCTGGAGGGGGTCAAGGTAAGCGTGACGTCGACAGGCATAGGAGGTCCGTCTGCGTCTATTGCGATGGAAGAGCTTGTGAAAGCGGGAGCGGATACATTTGTCCGAATCGGTACCTGCGGTGGTATGCAGACCAATGTAATGAGCGGCGACGTCGTAATTGCAACCGGGGCGGTCAGGATGGAAGGAACGAGCAGGGAATATGCGCCGATTGAATATCCGGCGGTGGCTGATATCCAGGTGGTTAACGCATTGATAGAGGCGGCGAAGGGACTTCAAAAGTCATATCATGTAGGCGTTGTTCAGTGCAAGGATTCATTCTACGGACAGCATTCTCCGGAAACGAAACCGGTTTACTGGGATTTGCTGAATAAATGGGAGGCATGGAAGAGGATGGGGTGTCTCGCGTCGGAGATGGAGTCGGCTGCGTTGTTCATCGTGGCAGGCAGCCTGCATGTCAGGGTAGGATCCTGTTTCCTTGTGGTTGCGAATCAGGAAAGGGAGAAAGAAGGTCTGGAAAACCCGGTTGTCCATGATACGGACATGGCGGTTCGTGTCGCGGTCGAGGCGGTAAGGAATCTGATCAGGGAAGATCAGGAAGAAGTGAAGAGCTGCTGATAGGAAAGATTGGGGGAAAGGTACAGCAGATAAGATGGGTGAGATGACGATCGAATTGAAGCGGGCACAGGAAATGCTGCTTGAGAGGACTAAGAGAATTATCGAGGCGGAGTTCATCTCTCTGTGGGACGCCGTGAACAGAGTACTGGCAGAGGATATCTATGCCGGTCGCGACCAGCCGCCGTTTCCGCGTTCGCCGCTTGACGGTTACGCCTTGCGGAGCAGTGATATTAAGGGCGCGTCAAAGGAGCGTCCGGCGACGCTTACTGTGATAGATGAGGTGGATGCAGGGTATGTAAGTAAGTATTGCGTAGAGGAAGGGACGACTGTGCGCATTATGACAGGCGCGCCGATTCCGGACGGGGCCGACTGTATCGTCGGACAGGAGGATACGGATTATGGGGAAGAGACCGTAGAAATCTACGAAGAGATACAGGCGTATGAGAATTACTGTTATGCTGGAGAGGATTATAAGGCCGGTACAAAGATATTGGAAAAGGATACGTTATTAGGGCATATTGAAGTCGGGATTCTGGCAAGCCTTGGGTTGGAAGAAGTAAGGGTATATAGAAAGCCAAGAGTCTCTGTGCTGACGACAGGAGATGAGACTATACTTCCGGGGGAAGCTTTAGGACCGGGAAAAATCTATGATTCGAATCTGTATACCCTGGCGACAAGGCTGACGTCTCTGGGAATTGACGTGATCCGGGGAGACCATGTAGATGATGATTCCGACGCGGCTGCAAAGTGGATAAAGACTAATGCGGGGGAGACGGATATCATCATCACCACAGGAGGAGTATCGGTAGGCAAGAAGGATATTATGCACGAAGCGCTGGAACTGCTTGGATGTGAACGGATATTCTGGAAGGTCCTTATAAAACCGGGGATGCCGACGCTGTGCGCCCGGTATCGGGATACGCTTCTGATTTGTCTGTCGGGGAACCCCTTTGGCGCCGCGGTCAACCTGGAACTTCTGGTGCGTCCGGTTCTTGCGAAACAGACCGGAAGAAAGGATCTGGAGCTTAAGAGAGTCTCGGCTGCGGCAGAGAATGGTTTTCCGAAAAGAAGCGGTGTGACCAGATATGTCCGGGCATATTATGAGGACGGAAGAGTTCGGATACCGGAAGGGTCGAATGCGTCGGGGATTCTGAGCAGTATGCGGGGATGCAACTGTCTGATGGAGATCCCGGCAGGAACTGTAAGTGTGGACAGGGGGGACCGGGTATGGGTCGTCTTGCTGTAAAGAAAGAGAAGTTAAGATATGAAGGGAAATGAAGGGAGAAAGATCGTTTCTGTCTGCGGGGTGAAGAATTCGGGAAAGACGACGCTTCTTACAAGGCTTGTAAAGGAATTGACTAAGAGGGGAGTTAAGGTCGCGGTCATTAAGCATGACGGTCATGACTTTATCTGTGATATAGAGGGGTCGGATACAGACAGGTTAAAGAAAGCGGGGGCTTATGGAACGGCGATATTTTCGGATTACCGTATAGCCGTTCATAAGACGGGAACGAAAGAGAAGGAAAAAGAATTGTTTGGGATGTTTCCGGAGGCCGATCTTATTTTCTTAGAAGGGATGAAGGACAGTGATTATCCCAAGATTGAAGTGATCCGAAAAGAGGTGTCGGATCGCCCCGTTTCGAATCCTAACGGGCGTTTCTTGATCGTGACGGACCGTGACCTGTCAGAATATGGGGAAGAAGCGGCCGGGTTTGGAGATGTGGAGAAGATTATCGGAAAAATATTGGATACATTAAGATGAAGGTAGGAGGATTGAGGTTTCATGTTGGGGAAGATGGATTTCAGAAAGAAGGAGACGATGATTCAGGCGTCTCTGATCGTGATTGGCAGCCTGGCTTATTCGATTGGCCTGAATATGCTGATTACGCCGCTTGCGCTGTATAACGGGGGATTCATGGGTATCGCACAGTTGATCCGTACGTTTATGGTGAGCGTATTGCATATAAAGATGCCGCCGGGGATGGATATCGCGGGAGCGATCTATTACATATTGAATGTTCCCTTGTTTTATATGGGATATCGGATTATGGGAAAGGGATTTTTTGTCAAATCCCTTTTTGGTACGACCGTCATCAGTATCTTTCTTGTGTTGGTACCGGTGCCGACGACGCCGATTATTGAGGATTATCTGACGGCGTGTATTATAGGCGGGATTGTCGCAGGTTTTGGAAGCGGTATGATACTCAGAGGAAGAGGAACGGCCGGCGGTCCGGACATCATCGGCGTATGCTGCCTGAAGAAGAAACTGAATATCAGCGTGGGACAGGTCAATATTTTTCTGAATCTGGTAGTATATGGAATCTGTCTGTTTATGTTTGACATTGAGATCGTCGTATATTCGCTGATATACGCGACGGTATTTGCGTTGACGGTAGATAAAGTGCATATTCAGAATATTAATATGAGTGTTATGATATTTACCAAGAAGCTCGGGATATCCCAGGCGATCATGGATCAGACCGGGCGCGGGGTTACTACGTGGGACGGAGAGGGAGCCTACACGCGTATGCGGTCGTATATCCTCTTATCAAACCTCCTTTTTCTCCGGCAGCTGCGCCAGTATGATTGCAGCAAACATCAGTACACATCCAGCCGATTCCCTCACAGACAGCCTTTCTCCCAGAACCAGCCATCCCGCCAGTACCGAGAAGCAGGATTCAAGGCTTAAGATCAGGGAGGCAATCGCAGGATTCACATTCTTCTGCCCTATGATCTGCAGGGTATACGCTACACCGCAGGACAACACACCGGCATACAGCAAAGGCATCCATCCCGCAATCATTGCCCCTATCTTCGGCGTCTCCAGGGCAAACATAAATGGCAGAGAAGCAATCCCGCACACAAAGAACTGGATACAGGACATCTTCACCCCGTCCACCTTAGGTGAAAAGTAATCAATCACAAGAATATGCAGTGAGAATACCAACGCACACAGGAATATCAGGATATCCCCTTTTCCTATGGTGAATCTCTCCGTAATACACAGGAAATACAGACCCGCCAGAGCCACGGCCACCGCAAACCACACCTTCCAGCCGATCTTCTTTCTAAGAAAGATCCCCAGTACCGGCACGATCACGATATAAAATGCTGTAATAAATCCTGCCTTCCCCGCCGTCGTATACTGAATTCCGATCTGCTGAAGGCTGCTGGCGCCGAACAGCATCATGCCGCAGGCAATCCCCCCAACTGCCAAATCCTTTCTGCCTGACGGCGTAAACTTCTCCCGGCTTTCCCCGCCGTCTCTTTTCTCCGTCTCATTTTTCCCATTTATCCTTCCCAGAAGCCAGATGCAAGGAAGCAGCGCGATCCCCCCGATCAGGCTTCTGACGCCGTTAAATGTAAATGGTCCCAGGTAATCCATTCCCACGCTCTGGGCAACAAACGCAGTTCCCCAGATAAAAGCAGTTACCACTAATAGAATTGCATTTTTTGTTTTCATGGTCTTTTATCTCCTCGTTAATATATCATGTCAAAACCCGCCGGCTTCGCTTCATACGGCGCATATTTTGTAATTATAGCATATTTATCCATATAAGTGTATAATAAATATGTTTCCAAGAGATACTGAAATGGGGGACTGACATGAATAAACATAGTACGCTATATAATAATTTCTTTTTTTACAGTGGTTTTCTGATGCTTATCAGCGAGATCTGGAAACAATACTGCCTTACTTATATTATGAATGATGGAACCTATAACTGGTGGTATTTTCCATTCCAGCTATGCAGCATCCCCATGTATATCTGCCTGATCCTCCCCTGGTGCAATTCTTCTAAAATACGCGGCGTTCTTCTCGCTTTCCTCATGGACTTCGGTCTTCTGGGCGGTATCTTTACATTCTTTGATACCAGCGGCATGTACTACGGCTATTCCCCGCTGACCTTCCATTCATTTGCCTGGCATATTCTTCTGATCTTCCTGGGTATTCGCGCCGGTCTGACCCTGGAATCCGACCGTTCGCTAAAAGGCTTCCTGAAATGCGCATGCCTTTTCTTCGTATGCTGTCTGGCTGCGACGTCTTTCAATCTCTTATTCCATTCTTATGGAAAGATTAACATGTTCTATATCAGTCCTTATTATTCTATGGGACAGGTCGTCTTCCGCGATATCGCCCGCATTCTTGGAAATAACGCGGGAATTCTGATCTATATTGCATCCATCGTAACCGGCGCGGGAATTCTGCATCTTTTTTGGAATCGACTAAACATTTCTGTTGACAATTCGAGATAACTGTGATTTAATACTTGTATAGTTAATTACTCAACTAATTAACCACACAAGCAACCAGGACAAGGAGGAGCTTTATGAAACTTAACCTTGATCAAGAAAAACCTATCTTCATTCAGATTGCCGACGGCATAGAGGACGGAATCTTAACAAAAGCTTTCCCGGAAGAGAGCCAGATACCTTCCATCACGGAATTCTCTGTCAAATATAAGATCAATCCCGCCACGGCGCTTAAAGGCATCAATCTGCTGGTGGACGAAGGAATCATATTTAAAAGGAGGGGGGTCGGCATGTTCGTATCAAAAGGGGCCGTAAGCCAACTACAGAAAAAGAGACAGGATCAGTTCTTTAATAATTACATAAGCAAGCTGATCGACGAAGCAAAGAGACTGAACATCACAAGCGACGAGATCATCGCGATGATAGAAAGGGGATTTACACAATGAGCAGAATCGAAGTGACCGACGTATCCAAGACATTCAAGGATACAAATGCATTGACCCACGTGAACCTGCGTTTTGAAGAAAATACTATCTACGGACTTCTTGGCAGAAACGGAGCCGGAAAGACCACGCTGCTGAACATCATAAACAACCGTCTGTTTCCGGACAGCGGCGCCGTCACCTTAGACGGAGATACGCTTACCGAGAACACAGCCGCGCTCTCCCGATGCTTTCTCACCAACGAGAACAATCTGTATCCGGAAAGCATGAAGGTGAAGGACGCATTCAAATGGAGCAAGGTATTCTATCCGGACTTTGATATGGATTATGCCGGGAAACTAAGCAAACTTTTTGAACTGCCGCAAAAGAAGAAGATCAAAAGTCTCTCAACCGGTTATCAGTCCATCTTCAAGAATATCGTCGCACTGTCCGTCAATGTTCCCTTCGTATTCCTTGACGAACCGGTGCTTGGCTTAGACGCTTACCACAGAGAGCTTTTCTATAAAGCCCTGATTGAGAAATATGCCGAACGGCCCTTTACCGCCGTCATCTCCACACACCTGATCGAAGAAGCGGCAAATATCATAGAACGGGTCGTTATAATCAAGAACGGACAGATCATCCGCAGCGAATCCCTTGAGGAACTGCTTGCCAGCGGTTACTGTGTCAGCGGCCCCGCGGTGCAGATAGACGGCTACATACAGACTAAGAACGTTATCGGCACAGAATCTCTGGGCGGACTTAAAACTGCCTGCATCATAGGTACTCCGGATCCGGATCTTCCGTCTGGTCTTGAGATCTCCAGGATAGATCTGCAGAAATTATTCATCCGGCTTACGGATATGCCGGAATCACATTCATAATCTAACACTCAAAACCTTATAGAACTCAAGAAGAGGTGTCATCATGAAAAAAATATTTAAATTCCAGTTAAAGGATATACTGTTAGGCTGCTCAATCTATGCCTTGATCATGCTTTTACTTACGACTTGCGCCGTTGTCATTACCCTTACATACTCTCATATTACAGTCGCCGGGAACGGATTTGCAAGCGCTATTTTCTGTCTGGCATTAGGAGTCGGCATTTATAAAGAACATTGCCAGATGGCGGTCTTGAACAGCGTCTCCAGAAAGGATTTCTTCAAAAGCCTCCTGTGTATAGCCGTGATCATAAGCCTTATATGTACGCTGATCGACCAGATTTTTCAGCTTATAATCATGCTGCCTAAGCTGAATCTTGTAATCGACTTTGATTTCACAATTAATTTTGATATTCTCAAGATACTTAAGATCTTCTATCCGGGATTTTTTGAAACCCACTCTGCCGCCGTGATAGCGGCCGCCGGTTTTCTGATGGAATTTCTGATAGACGGAATCTTATTCATCACAGGGACTCTGTTTGCCGGAATATGCTGCAGACTGCCCAAAAAGTACCGGGCCGCCTATTGTATCGCGGTTCCAATCCTTGGCGTCGGCGGCGCTCCTATGCTTTTCAGTATATTTATCGGCACGTCCATCTATCCGCCGTTTGCCCGGCAGCTTATAAACGCTTTTCGAAGCGCCATGGGAATCCCAAGCGGCAACCCTTTCCTTGGAGCGCTGACGTTTGCCGCCGCATCTGTAATCATAGCCTCTGTCTGCTACGGTATGTTACGGCGGACGGAAATCAATTAAAAAGGCTTGCTTTTCCCTCCGGTATTTGCTATGGTTGAGACAGTTATTTCTATGCCATATATTTCACGGAAAGATTCCAGGAGGTACCTTCGATGTTAACAGAAAAACTTTTAAAATCCCCCGGCTTTCTCTACCAGATCGGCAGTACTTATTATTATCTCGGCAAATGGATCTGTAAAGAATGCGCGGATACAGACGCCACGGACTGCGTCATGATGTACCACATGTGCCGCGGCGGCAGGGAAGAGCCGGATACGAGCATGTATTTCAACAAGATACGGGCATACAGCGATTTTGCACTGGAAGTCCCCTGTAACCCGGCGAAGACAAAATCCGATATCACCGCATTGATCGGAGGATTGTCCGATTCCGCTCTCGACACACTGATGAGGGAATTCCAGTGTTTTGAAGAAGATTACGCGAAATACTGCGGAAATTAAAGCATAAACAGGCTGCTGCAAATCCTTCCGTTTTGCGGCAGCCTTTCATCTTTATACTTATAATCTCTTCTCAAAATTGCCGATTACCGTAGAACCCTCCGTCAGGATCATAAATGCATTCGGATCGATACCATGCACGATCTGTTTGATCTGCCCCACCTCATATTTGGAAATCATAACAAAGAGGATATACGACCGCATACGCGTGTAGGCTCCCTCTCCGTCCCACGTAGTAACCCCGCGCCCGGTCTGATCCATGATCGCCTGGGATATCCCGAGCTTCTTGGTAAATATCATAACACTCATATTAATATTCTGAATATGCACTTTATCTACCGTCAACGCAAATACCGTCGCGTATATCAGCGAATATACGACGATCTCAATGTCAAACATAAACAGACAGATTCCATATACTACCAGATTCAGAAAAATATTGACCTGTCCCACGCTGATATTCAGTTTCTTCTTCAGGCAGCATACGCCGATGATGTCCGGACCGCCGGCCGTTCCTCTTCCTCTGAGTATCATACCGCTTCCAAAACCTGCGACAATCCCGCCTATAATACACGCCGTCAGATAATCCTCAATAATCGGCGTCGTCGGCACCGGTACCAACACAAGAAAGATACTGATGACGGTCGTACCAAAAAGGGATTTGACAAAAAATCCCTTTCCCATAATCCGATATCCCATATAAAACAAGGGAACATTCAATATGTAATAGATCGCTCCCGCGATATCCATCCCCGGCGGCATCTTTATATGCAATACGCTCACCATAAACGTACGGATCAACTGTGCGATACCCATGAATCCCCCGTTATACAGCGCAAGCGGCGTAATCAGCATATTCAGGCCAATCGAATAAGCCAGGCTGCCAATCACGATCAGAGACGCCTGAATCATCGTCTCCTTCTTTCTGAAATCCATCTTCCCCAACATGAAACCTCAATCCTCCTACCTTCATCTTAATGTATCCAATATTTTTCCGATAATCTTCTCCACATCTCCAAACCCGGCCGCTTCTTCCCCATATTCTGACAGGTCACGGTCCGTCACGATCAAGAAACGCCCGTTAGGATTCGAAACGGGGCGATCCGACACCTCTTTTCGGATCACTTCAATCTTGGGATAATCACTGTCCTTCATCCCTTCTAAGAAAATAAGATCGGCCTCCGGAAACATCCCAAACAATTCTTTTTCCTTCTCTTTCGTTCCCGTCTTATGAACGGCTATACGGTAATCCGAAAATATCGCCGTTCCATAAGCCCCCGCTTTCTTTAACCTGTCTGTATCCGACCCCTCTATATCACAGATAAAGTCATGACCGTCATGCTTAATGACCGCGACCTTAACTCCCCTCTTAGTCAATTCCTTTACAAGCCTTGTAAGAAGCGTCGTCTTTCCCGAATTCTTCACCCCGCAGACAGAAACGATCTTTCTCCCTTCATTTCCCTTCATATCTTAACTTCTCTTTCTTTACAGCAAGACGACCCATACCCGGTCCCCCCTGTCCACACTTACAGTTCCTGCCGGGATCTCCATCAGACAGTTGCATCCCCGCATACTGCTCAGAATCCCCGACGCATTCGACCCTTCCGGTATCCGAACTCTTCCGTCCTCATAATATGCCCGGACATATCTGGTCACACCGCTTCTTTTCGGAAAACCATTCTCTGCCGCAGCCGAGACTCTCTTAAGCTCCAGATCCTTTCTTCCGGTCTGTTTCGCAAGAACCGGACGCACCAGAAGTTCCAGGTTGACCGCGGCGCCAAAGGGGTTCCCCGACAGACAAATCAGAAGCGTATCCCGATACCGGGCGCACAGCGTCGGCATCCCCGGTTTTATAAGGACCTTCCAGAATATCCGTTCACATCCAAGCAGTTCCAGCGCTTCGTGCATAATATCCTTCTTGCCTACCGATACTCCTCCTGTGGTGATGATGATATCCGTCTCCCCCGCATTAGTCTTTATCCACTTTGCAGCCGCGTCGGAATCATCATCTACATGGTCTCCCCGGATCACGTCAATTCCCAGAGACGTCAGCCTTGTCGCCAGGGTATACAGATTCGAATCATAGATTTTTCCCGGTCCTAAAGCTTCCCCCGGAAGTATAGTCTCATCTCCTGTCGTCAGCACAGAGACTCTTGGCTTTCTATATACCCTTACTTCTTCCAACCCAAGGCTTGCCAGAATCCCGACTTCAATATGCCCTAATAACGTATCCTTTTCCAATATCTTTGTACCGGCCTTATAATCCTCTCCAGCATAACAGTAATTCTCATACGCCTGTATCTCTTCGTAGATTTCTACGGTCTCTTCCCCATAATCCGTATCCTCCTGTCCGACGATACAGTCGGCCCCGTCCGGAATCGGCGCGCCTGTCATAATGCGCACAGTCGTCCCTTCCTCTACGCAATACTTACTTACATACCCTGCATCCACCTCATCTATCACAGTAAGCGTCGCCGGACGCTCCTTTGACGCGCCCTTAATATCACTGCTCCGCAAGGCGTAACCGTCAAGCGGCGAACGCGGAAACGGCGGCTGGTCGCGACCGGCATAGATATCCTCTGCCAGTACTCTGTTCACGGCGTCCCACAGAGAGATGAACTCCGCCTCGATAATTCTCTTAGTCCTCTCAAGCAGCATTTCCTGTGCCCGCTTCAATTCGATCGTCATCTCACCCATCTTATCTGCTGTACCTTTCCCCCAATCTTTCCTATCAGCAGCTCTTCACTTCTTCCTGATCTTCCCTGATCAGATTCCTTACCGCCTCGACCGCGACACGAACCGCCATGTCCGTATCATGGACAACCGGGTTTTCCAGACCTTCTTTCTCCCTTTCCTGATTCGCAACCACAAGGAAACAGGATCCTACCCTGACATGCAGGCTGCCTGCCACGATGAACAACGCAGCCGACTCCATCTCCGACGCGAGACACCCCATCCTCTTCCATGCCTCCCATTTATTCAGCAAATCCCAGTAAACCGGTTTCGTTTCCGGAGAATGCTGTCCGTAGAATGAATCCTTGCACTGAACAACGCCTACATGATATGACTTTTGAAGTCCCTTCGCCGCCTCTATCAATGCGTTAACCACCTGGATATCAGCCACCGCCGGATATTCAATCGGCGCATATTCCCTGCTCGTTCCTTCCATCCTGACCGCCCCGGTTGCAATTACGACGTCGCCGCTCATTACATTGGTCTGCATACCACCGCAGGTACCGATTCGGACAAATGTATCCGCTCCCGCTTTCACAAGCTCTTCCATCGCAATAGACGCAGACGGACCTCCTATGCCTGTCGACGTCACGCTTACCTTGACCCCCTCCAGATAACCGGTATAAGTCACATATTCCCTGCTGTCCGCTATCAACTTCGCATCGTCGAAATATTTCGCAATCTTCTCGCAGCGCTTAGGATCTCCTGGAAGAATCACATATCTCCCCACGTCTCCCCTGCCTACCTGGACATGATATTGTTTATCTGGATTCTCTGAATAATTCATAAAGATATCACTTCCCTTTCTCCTCTTTTTCCTGAGCTTCATACTGTTCTTATTATATGAGATAAGAAGCAGAAAGTAAAGACTGCCGGAAGACGAATTCTCCGGCAGTCTC
>Ga0224746_10283_pt1 | contig 11345 bp, 9 predicted proteins | sample LIM_F_Water_Bulk_FD_183000 | JGI IMG/M metagenome (GOLD analysis project Ga0224746, IMG submission 183000) | Enriched cells from gastrointestinal tract of the lab mouse from Pacific Northwest National Laboratory (PNNL), Richland, Washington... | ecosystem: Host-associated > Mammals > Digestive... | reverse complement strand
GAAAACACTTCATCTGGCGGCCGAGCTGATCGCATTCGGATTTGATTTTTCAAAGATCATCGATGAAACATTTTATGAAAAAACATATATGCAGAGCCAGATCATGGGCCGGGCGATTCTGGAGAGCGTCCGTTTCCTGGGAGGCAGGTGCATTGTCAGTATGGTAAGTAAGAAAACGATGAACTTCTATCAGGCCGAACCGAAGGATCTGGATGGCATTGTCAACCAGCTGCGGATCGTGAAAGGCGTGGAATGTGCCATCTTTATGTATGAGGCCGATTCTATGGAATATAAGGTGAGTATGCGTTCTAACGGAGAAGTGGACGTGGCGGCTATCGCGGTATTGTTCGGCGGCGGCGGGCACGTAAGGGCGGCAGGCTGTTATATGAAAGGGACTTATCATGATGCGATCAACAACCTGTCCGTACATATTGAGGAGCAGTTAAGAGCGCGCGGCAGATTGGGGAGTACGGAAAATGTATCACGGGATCATTAATATATACAAAGAAGCCGGCTATACTTCCCATGACGTAGTAGCCAAACTACGGGGCATATTAAGACAGAAAAAAATAGGTCATACAGGAACGCTCGATCCGGATGCGGTAGGAGTGCTTCCTGTATGTCTTGGCGTAGGGACAAGACTTTGCGATATGTTAGCCGGTGAAACCAAAGAATATGTGGCTGAACTCCGGCTGGGCATAACGACAGATACACAGGATATGTCGGGAACCGTGCTTTCCAGAAAAGACGCAGTCGTTTCAAAGGAAGAGGCCGTGCAGGCCATATACAGTTTCCTTGGCAATTATGAACAGGTTCCGCCGATGTATTCCGCTTTGAAAGTAAACGGTAAGAAATTATATGAACTGGCCAGACAGGGAAAAGAAGTGGAGCGCAAGGCAAGAAGCGTTCGTATAGAGGAGCTGGAGATCCTGCAAATGGAGCTGCCGGTGATCCGATTTCGGGTAGTGTGTTCCAAGGGCACTTATATTCGGACATTGTGTGATGATATCGGCAGGAAACTGGGCTGCGGCGGAGTTATGCAGTCGCTTACAAGAACCAGAGTGGGGCAGTTTCCGGCGGCGGATGCGCTTACCGTTTCGGATGTGGAACGATGCAGGGACGACGGCAGTCTTTCCCGGTATATCATACCCGTTGATCAGGTTTTTTCGCATTTGCATGCGGTATATGTAAAAGACGGCTATCTGAAACTGCCCGTAAACGGAAACCGCCTGCATGCACAGATGATACATGGAGATTATGCGTATCATGATAGCGAACAGGTCCGCGTTTACGGCGGGCAGGATATTTTTTTCGGTATTTACCGATATGAGAAGGAACCGGAGATGTTTTTCCCGGTGAAAATGTTCCTTTCAGGAGATGAAGGTGGGAAATAGATCCATGCAGATCATTAAAGAAACAACAGAATTCATGCTGCCCGGGAAAAGTGCGGTTGCCATCGGGAAATTCGATGGTATTCATTTAGGGCACCAGAAGCTGCTTGAAAAGATAACGGAGCAGAAAAAAAACGGACTGCTTGCAGTTGTTTTTACTTTTTCTCCGGCGCCGGAAGCCTTTTTTTCCGGAAAAGAAACAAAAGGACTGATGAGTATCGAAGAAAAAAGGGCGGCATTTAAAAAAGCAGGCATCGACATACTCATAGAATTTCCGCTCAACAAAGAAACCGCAGCCACGGAACCGGAACGATTCGTGGAAGAGTATCTTGTCGGCAAATTAAAGGCGGCATTTATTGCGGCAGGGACCGATTTGTCATTCGGAAAAAAGGGGGCGGGAGACGCCGCGCTTTTGAAGCGCATGGCGGAATCGTCAGGGTATCGCGTGGAACTGATCGAAAAAGTAAGCGTAGCGGGGGAGGAAGTCAGTTCGACCATTGTCCGTGAAGCTGTCGAGAAAGGCGATATGGAGAAAGCGCAGGCGCTGCTTGGTGTTCCTTACAGCATAAATGGTATCGTTTCTCACGGGCGGAAGCTTGGCAGGAAGATGGGGATGCCTACGCTGAACCTTCTGCCGGCGGAAGAAAAGCTCCTGCCGCCGAACGGTGTATATTATTCCCGTGTCCTGCTTGCGGGTAAGCGGTATCCCGGAATATCCAACGTCGGGTATAAGCCGACGGTAAGCGATACATGTGTGATGGGTGTGGAAACCTATCTTTACGCTTTTGACGAGGATGCTTACGGCAGAGAGATCACGGTGGAACTGCTTGGCTTTAAACGTCCCGAAATGAAATTTGAAGGCACAGAGGCGTTAAAAGAGCAGGTGCAGAGGGACATTGAAGAAGGTGCAGCTTTCCACAAAAAGGTAAAATAAGGCTTGTCAGAGGTTATAATTTATCTTAAAATAAAATTATCTGTGATTAAAGTGAGAAGTACAAAGGAAGGTCAAACATGAATCTGGAAATCATTCTTTCTATGGCGGGCGGTTTAGGGCTCTTTCTTTTTGGCATGCGGGTTATGAGTGAAAGTATTGAAAAGGTAGCCGGCGCCAAGTTAAGACAAATATTGGAGCAGTTAACGACTAATCGTTTTACGGGGATTCTGGTAGGCGTCATTTTTACGGCGATCATCCAGTCGTCATCTGCCTGTACGGTCATGGTAGTCAGTTTTGTCAATTCCGGCCTGATGAATCTATATCAGGCGGCAGGCGTCATTTTCGGCGCCAATATCGGTACGACAGTAACCTCATTGCTGGTTTCCTTTAAACTCGAGAAAATAGCGCCGGTCATTCTGTTAGTCGGTGTGATTGTCGTTATGTTCTGCAAAAAGCAAAAGATCACCAAATTCGGAGAGATCATCGTCGGTTTCGGTATTCTGTTCATGGGACTCAGTACGATGTCCGGCGCCATGTCGGGGATGAAGGATTCCGAAGCGGTCCTGAATATGTTTGCATCCTTGACAAATCCGATATTGGCGGTGCTTTTAGGAACGTTTTTGACCGCGGTAATACAAAGTTCTTCCGTCACGGTCAGTATTATGGTCCTCATGGCCAATCAGGGGCTGTTAGGACTTGATATGTGCATGTTCATCATACTCGGCTGTAATATCGGCGCCTGTACTTCGGCTCTGTTAGCCTCCCTGACCGGTAAAAAAGATGCCAAAAGAGCAGCTTCGATTCACCTTATTTTCAATATTATCGGTACGCTGCTTGTTTTCATACTATTCATATTGGATGTCGATCAGGTCGTTGCGCTTCTTGCGAAGATTGCGCATAACGACGCAGGGCGGATTGTTGCATATGCACATATCGCGATCAAGCTGTTCCAGGTTATTATCATGTCTCCGTTTATCGGAGCGATCGTAAAAATGACTTACATATTTGTACCGGGTGATGATAAGAAGATAGGCTATCGTGACAGCCACCAGTTGAAATATATCGGTGAAAAAGTGGTTTTCAATCCGGCTACCGCCGTTGTGGAAGTTATTAAGGAATTGGACCGGGTAGCCTCTTTGGCAAGCGAGAATCTGAACAGGGCAATGAATGCGCTGATCACGCTTGACGAGGGTGAGATCGAGGAAGTTTACGAAGTAGAAGAAAACATCGATTTCCTCAGCCATTCCATTACGGATTATCTGGTAAAGATCAACCAGACGACTCTGCCGATCGAAGACTTAAAGAGCCTCGGTTCGCTGTTCCATGTCGTCAATGATATCGAGAGGATCGGCGATCATGCGGAAAATATAGCGGATGCCGCCAGGCGCAGGATCGATTCGGGCGTTTCTTTCAGTAAAGAGGCGCAGGCGGAGCTTGGCATGATGCTTGATATGGTCAATACACTGCTGCGTTTTTCACTGGAAATGTTCGTAAAAAGCTCGGAGGAGCATGAAGAAGATATCAATCATCTGGAAGAAGCGATCGACGAGAAAGAGAAAGAACTGCAGAAGAAGCATCTTGACCGTCTGACCAATAATGAATGCAGTCCGGAGGCCGGCGTGATCTTTTCCGATATCATATCCGGTCTGGAAAGAGTGGCGGATCATGCGACAAATATTGCATTTGCTACGGTGGCAATGGATGCGTAAAGAGTGATGGAAGCTGTGCGCAGAAGAGCGGCATAGGACCGGCCGGGGAAGAGAGGATTCCCCGGCCGCTCCTGTGCTGCTTTCATGTTTTTAAGCTCTAATTTTTAAATGTTTTATATGTTTGGTAACAAAATTGTAATAATTTATAGTTAATTGTATTATTTTCTCCATATATATAAATAAAAAATGTAGAAACACCATATATAGTAATGCAAAGCGGAAAGAACAGGAAAGCAGGCGTTGCCGGGCCCCCTGTCTGAGCTGACCGGAAAATTTTCCTTATTAGTGTCCGGCCTGCAGGCGGCTCTGTGCTCCGCCTGCCTTTTTTCGGCCTTTCCGCTGCCTGTCCACATTTTTCCTGTCTTTTGCCCGTCTTTTTCGTTCCTTTTTATTGACATCCCTTCCCGGTCTTGTTATAATAACAACATATTTGTAACAAATTTAATAAATCTGTAATAATTACGATACAAAGTTGTTATGAAAAAGGAGTCCGATGATCAAAATGAAACGTAAAGAATTGTGTTATCTTTTAATATGCGTTATGTTATGCCGGCCGCTGCTTGTTTTTGCAACAGGGGATCAGACAAAGGCTTCAGCGCAGACAGAAGTACAGGAAGCAGGACGCAGCGGTGCGGATTCTACGCTTGGAGGCCTGACGGCAGGGGCCGAGCTGGTCGGTTCGGGAGCTGATCTGGGCGATCTGGGCGCTGTAGGAGATGCACAGAATAAAGAGGAAAACGATTCTGCGGGCAGTGAAGGCAGTTCCGATGGAAACGGTTTGACAGATCAGGGAAGCGGTTCGGGAGAAGACGGGAACGGTTTGACGGATCAGGGAAACGATGCTGCGGAAAACGGAAGCGCTTCGGCGGATCAGGGAAATGATGCTGACGGAAACGATAACGGATCTGCAGAAGAAAACGGCACGCAGGAGAACGATGAAGAATCCGAGAGCCTCCAGGATATCTTAAAACCGATAGGAGCTTCTTCTATCGTAGAAGCCAGGAAAACCGTAGAAGAGTATGCGCAGGCCTATGAAGATGCCAAAAACGCAAACTGGGGGTATACGAATCTCGGGATCGCGAATGTAGAGAATAATCTCAATATCAGAGCCGTACCGGCAGAAGATGGTAAGCTGGTAGGGAAACTGCCTAAGAATGCGGCTTGTGAAGTTATAGATTCGGATGGCGTATGGGCGCATATTAAGTCCGGGAAAGTGGAAGGCTATGTGAGCTGCGAGTTTTTGTTAACGGGCCTGCAGGCGAAATGGAAGGCGGAAGAACTGGTTTCCGCGATTGCAACGGTAACGACGGATGCCCTGAAAGTGCGTGCGGAGGCCAATACGGAATCCGAAGTCATTACCCTCGTTCCCAATGGAGAGGAACTGGAAGTGGCAGAGGCGGGCGATGAATGGATCAAAGTCTATCTGGATGATGAAGAGGTATTTGTATCAGCCGAATATGTCCGCGTAGATGCCAAACTCGAAACGGCTATTACGATGACGGAATTATTATATGGACAGGGTGTATCGGATGTCCGTGTGGATTTGTGCCAGTATGCAAAAGAATTTTTGGGAAATCCGTATGTATGGGGCGGCACCAGCTTAACAAACGGCGCGGATTGTTCCGGATATGTTTTGAGTATTTTCAAGAAATACGGGGTTTCCTTACCGCATTCCTCCAGAGCACAGGCGAACTGCGGCACAACGATTACACTTTCCGAAGCGCGGCCGGGAGATCTGATCTTTTACGGAAACGGACAGAATATTAATCATGTGGCAATATACATCGGCGGCGGGCAGGTAATACATGCCAGCAATCCGAGAACGGGAATTCGTATTTCCAACGCAACTTATAGAAGTCCGGTTAAAGTGGTAAGAATCTTACAGGACTAAGAGATTACCGGATAGATTGCATGGTATATTGAGCCGGCATATACCGGCTTAGGGCATCAATTTATCGGATACATGAATTATAGCTTGCCAAGCGTGCCATTATGTGGTAAGATATCTAAGTATGAATTTCAGCCGACACTCGGAACCGGGAAACTCCGACCCGTTCTTAGTTTCAGGCGATGGAAGAGGAAAGGAGAAAGATATGATTTCGAAAGAAAAGAAAACAGCAATTATGAAAGAGTATGCAAGAACGGAAGGCGATACAGGATCGCCGGAGGTACAGGTTGCCGTCCTGACAGCAAGGATTCAGGAACTGACAGAGCACCTGAAAGCCAATCCGAAAGATCATCATTCCAGAAGAGGACTTCTGAAAATGGTAGGTCAGAGAAGAGGTTTGCTTACTTATCTGAAAGATAAGGATATTGAAAGATATCGTACGCTGATCGAGAGATTAGGACTCAGAAAATAAAGAAGAAGGCGGGTACAAGGCCGGTTATGCCGGCTTTTCCGCCTTTTCGTTTTGTTTTGGTGTTATCGGGCGGAAGAATCATCCGAGACCACAGACATATGCATAAAAGCAGTATGAAAGTTATGGATATGTCTGTAGTTTCGGCATCTTCTGCCTGTAAAATAAAATGATTTTAAAGGAGAGAAGACTATGTACAAGAGTTACACATTGGAACTGGCCGGCCGGACGCTTCGCGTCGATATCGGCAGAGTCGGCAAACAGGCAAACGGCTGCGCATTTATGCATTATGGAGAAACGACGGTATTGTCTACCGCAACAGCTTCCGAAAAACCGAGAGAAGGGATTGATTTCTTCCCCTGCAGCGTCGAGTATGAAGAAAAATTATATGCCGTAGGTAAAATACCCGGCGGATTTAACAAACGGGAAGGCAAAGCAAGTGAAAATGCCGTTTTGACAAGCCGTGTGATCGACAGACCGATGAGACCGCTTTTCCCGAAAGATTACAGAAACGATGTAACACTCAACAATATGGTTATGAGCGTTGATCCGGCATGCCGTCCTGAACTTGTCGCAATGCTTGGTACGGCGATCGCAACCTGTATTTCCGATATTCCGTTTGACGGCCCGTGTGCCATGACGCAGATGGGTATGGTGGATGGAGATTTTATCGTCAATCCGTCTCAGGAGCAGTGGGATAAAGGCGATCTGAAAATGACGGTTGCTTCTACCGCAGAGAAGGTTATTATGATCGAAGCCGGCGCAAATGAGATACCGGAGGCGAAGATGATCGAAGCGATCTACAAAGCGCATGAGATCAACCAGACGATCATCGCATTCATCAATCAGATCGTTGCCGAAGCAGGCAAGCCGAAGCATGCTTACGAAAGCTGTGCAATTCCGGAAGAAATGTTTGAGCAGATCAAAACGATCGTTACACCGGAAGAAATGGAAACAGCTGTTTTCACGGATGAAAAACAGGTTCGTGAAGAAAATATCAGAAATATCACCGCGAAACTGGAAGAAGCGTTTGCAGAAAAAGAAGACTATCTGGCAGTGCTTGGCGAAGCGGTATACCAGTATCAGAAGAAGACCGTACGTAAGATGATCTTAAAAGACCACAAGCGTCCTGACGGCCGCGAACTGGATCAGATCCGTCCGCTTGCGGCAGAGATCGATATCATTCCGAGAGTGCATGGTTCCGCTATGTTTACCCGTGGACAGACACAGATCTGCAACGTATGTACGCTGGCGCCGTTATCCGAAGTACAAAGAGTAGATGGCCTGGACGAAAATGTAACGGCCAAGAGATATATGCATCATTATAATTTCCCGTCTTATTCCGTAGGAGAGACGAAAGTAAGCCGCGGACCGGGACGTAGAGAGATCGGCCACGGCGCGCTTGCAGAACGTGCATTGATACCGGTGCTTCCTTCCGAAGAGGAATTCCCGTATGCGATCCGTACCGTATCCGAGACATTTGAATCGAACGGTTCTACCTCTATGGCATCTACCTGCGCATCCTGTATGTCTCTGATGGCGGCAGGCGTTCCGATCAGGAAGATGGTAGCGGGTATTTCCTGCGGTCTTGTAACGGGGGATACAGATGATGATTTCGTACTGCTTACCGATATCCAGGGACTTGAGGATTTCTTCGGGGATATGGACTTTAAGGTAACCGGTACACATGATGGTATTACCGCAATTCAGATGGATATTAAGATTCATGGTCTGACGAGACCGATCGTAGAAGGCGCGATTGCGAGATGCCGCGACGCACGTGAATTTATTATGCACAACTGTATGATTCCTGCTATTGCCGCACCGAGAAAAGAGGTTGGACAATACGCGCCGAAGATCATTTCCATCCAGATCGATCCTGAGAAGATCGGCGATGTAGTAGGACAGAGAGGCAAGACGATCAATGAGATCATTGCCCGTACAGGCGTTAAGATCGATATTACCGACGATGGACAGGTATCCGTATGCGGTACGGATAAAGAGATGATGGACAAAGCCGTTGAAATGATCAAGATCATTACGACTGATTTTGAAGAAGGTCAGATCTTTAAGGGCGTTGTTGTCAGCATTAAAGAGTTCGGCGCATTTATCGAGTTTGCACCCGGTAAGGAAGGAATGGTTCATATTTCCAAGATTGCAAAGGAAAGAATCAACCACGTGGAAGATGTGCTGACACTTGGTGATAAAGTTACGGTGGTATGTCTTGGCAAGGACAAAATGGGCCGTATCAGTTTCTCCATGAAAGATGTTGCGCAGGTATAAGGCGAAACAGGAAACTGAAAGAAATATAAAAGAGTTGGCGGATTATACCGTCAACTCTTTTTATGATTCCTTTGAATATTTTAAGCAGATATAATGTTTCAAACGGATTTAGTCTTTATATCCATTAAATGCTTTCGTGGAATGTACGGCTGATAACGTCTGCCTGCTGTTCCGGTGTCAATTTGATGAAGTTGACAGCATATCCGGAAACACGGATCGTCAACTGCGGGTAATTTTCGGGATGTTTCTGCGCATCCAGAAGCATATCGCGGTTTAAAACGTTGACATTCAAGTGATGTCCGCCTTTTGTTGCATATCCATCCAATAAGGATACTAAATTATCTACCTGTGCTGTGTTCGTCTGTGCCATAATTTTCCCTCCTGCTTTTATAATAAAAATAGTAATGATTACTGTTTCTATTTATATAATACCAAATTTTTAAATTTTGTCTATAAAAATTATAAAAAAAATTGTATTTTATTTAATACATTTGTGAAAAATATATGAAAAAAAACAGGAAGTAATTGACAACAGGAAGCAGTTTGCGGTATCTTGTAACAAGTAAGTTTTTTACAGAAGATTAGAAATAAATAGTAAACGGGGTAATAAATTTGGAAGCAGTAAGCGAAATTTGGCAGTATGACGATCCTGTTTCCGGGAGTCGTGCTGACGGAAAAGAAGGCATTACACAGGAAGAATATGACAGACTGATCAAGCCATATTCGGAAGCGCTGACGATCATCCAGATTCGTTTGAATAGTCTGAATGCAGAATACAGAAGCAGAAGCAGGGAATATCCGATACATAATATCCAGCACCGCATCAAGAGCAAGAGCAGTATCATGAAGAAGCTGGAGAAAAAGAAGCTGCCGATAGGCGTGGATGTAGCAAGGGATGAGCTGACGGATATTGCAGGGATCCGCGTGATCTGTTACTTTGAAGACGATATATACAGTGTCGTATCCGCGATCAGGAAGCAGAGCGGTATTCTGGTGATCAGAGAGAGAGACTATGTGAAAAATCCGAAGGTGAACGGTTATAAAAGTTATCACATTGTCGTCGGCGTACCCGTGTATACACTTGAAGAGACGCAGTATTATCCGGTAGAAGTGCAGATCAGAACGATTTCTATGGATTTCTGGGCCAGTATGGAGCACCGGATATGCTACAAAAACGGCCGCAACAAAGAAGTCTCTGAGGAAACAAGAGAGACATTAAAGGGTTTTGCGGAAGAACTGAAGAAGATCGAGATCAGTATGTGCGAACAGAGTCTGAAACCATAATACATAATAGGTTGTGATTTGATAAAACGATAGAAAATATTATGTAAACTAAAATCCGGAACGGGAGAGCCTGTTCCGGATTCGTTTTTTATAGCAGATGGTTGTTAAATTTCTCTTCGCAATATTTGCAGCGGTATACTTCCGCTTTTTCGTCGGCCAGAACGAAGATATGGGGAAGTTCCTGCTCAATGGAAGTGATGCATCTGGGATTTTTGCATTTGATGATGTTTTTGATCTCTTTTGGAAGCGTCAGTTCTTTTTTATCCACCAGCTTACCGTCTTTGATGACATTGACGGTAATATTGTGATCGATAAAAGCAAGAACATCCAGATCCAGTGTGTTGATGTCGCATTCTACTTTGAGAATGTCTTTTTTGCCCATTTTGTTGCTGCGGGCATTTTTGATGATAGCGACCATGCAGTCTAACTTATCAAGCTGTAAATGATGATAGATAGAAAGGCTTTTGCCTGCTTCGATATGGTCTAAAACAAAACCTTCCTCGATTTTTCCTACGTTTAACATAGATTGTTTTGCACTCCTTTTTTCTTATAATCTGTTGCAGCTGCGCTGCTTTGCCGATGCGGCAGTCAATGGATCTGCCGCTTATGATACGGTAATCCCTAACAGGGTCAGGATCAGGGCCATTCTGACATAGACGCCGTATTGTACCTGCTTGAAATATACGGCCCGCGGATCTTCGTCTACTTCAACGGAGATCTCGTTGACGCGGGGAAGCGGATGCAGGATCAGCATATCGTCTTTTGCAAGTGCAAGTTTGGTTTTGTTTAAAATATAGAAATCTTTCAGGCGGACGTAATCTTCTTCATTAAAGAAACGTTCTCTCTGCACGCGTGTCATATAAAGCAGATCCAGATCGGGCATACATTCTTCCAGCCGGATGACTTCATCGTAAGCAATCTCTTTTTCACGAAGCATGTCTGTAATATAATCGGGAACTTTTAATTCCGGCGGGGAGATGAAGATAAAATGGATATTCGGATAGCGTACAAGCGCGTTGATCAGAGAATGTACGGTGCGGCCGAATTTCAGATCGCCGCACAGGCCGATGGTAAAGCTGCCGAGCCGCCCCTTCAGAGAACGGATCGTCAATAGATCTGTCAGAGTCTGTGTCGGATGCTGATGGCCGCCGTCTCCCGCATTGATGACCGGAATAGTGGATTTGCCGGCCGCGACCATAGGGGCGCCTTCTTTCGGATGGCGCATGGCACAGATATCGGCAAAGCAGGAAATGACCCGGATCGTATCGGATACGCTTTCTCCTTTGGAGGCGGAAGAACATGCGGCGTCGGAAAAGCCGAGGACTTGTCCGCCGAGTCCCAGCATCGCGCTTTCAAAACTGAGTCTTGTCCTCGTACTCGGTTCATA